>Ga0208374_1000679_pt1 | contig 13146 bp, 11 predicted proteins | sample RifOxyC3_FD_184037 | JGI IMG/M metagenome (GOLD analysis project Ga0208374, IMG submission 184037) | Groundwater microbial communities from Rifle, Colorado - Rifle Oxygen_injection C3 (SPAdes) | ecosystem: Environmental > Aquatic > Deep subsurface > Groundwater | place: Rifle, Colorado, USA...
ATGGGTTTAGCCATGGTAGGGCTTATTTTGTCGGCAGTATTTAGTTTACCACTTTTGCCTAGACCAAAGACAAAACAACCAAAACATCTTTATGTAGTGATGCTTTTACAATGGGTCTTGTTGCCTATTACTATGATATTTTTGTCTGCTATTCCGGCTATTGATGCTGTAACGCGTTTGATATTTGGAAAATATTTAGGTTTTAATGTTTCTCAGAAAAAGAGAAAATAGTTTTATTATTTTTATGAATACAAATTTTACACCTAAAAGAAAAAAATGGCCGTGGGTTTTGTCCATTATTTTTTTATTTATTTTTGTTGGAGGATTTTATGCTTATAGTTTTGTAAAAAATCTTACTCCAGAAGATCTTTTACAATCTGATTTTGTTCAGAAACAAATTATAAAACAAGTAGGTGATGAAAATTCTGATTTGTTAAATATTATTCCTGATCTACTTGGTTTTGAAGAACCAAAAACCTATTTATTTTTATTTTTAAATAATACGGAGTTGCGTCCTGGTGGAGGTTTTATTGGTTCTTATGCTACCATGCATTTTGATAAAGGTCAGACTAGTATTTTGCAAATGGGAGGTACTGAAAATATTAGTAAAAATTCTTCTTCGGATAATCCTCCTGTAATACTTAAAGATAAGTTGGGAGTGGATAAATGGTATTTCCGTGACAGTAATTGGTCACCAGATTTTGCTTTTAGTTCGGAAAAGACTTTGGAATTTTATAAAAATGGTAATAATGTAGGTGCTGATGATATAGATGGTGTTGTAGGTATTACTACAGATGTTTTGGAAGATTTGATGCAGATAACAGGTCCTTTTGTGGTAGATGGTATTGAATTTACTTCTCAAAATGTGATAGAAAAATTAGAATATGAAGTAGAATACGCCTATGATGACAAAGGATTAGAATTTCATGAAAGAAAAGATATCTTGGAAACTTTTATGTTGGCCTTGATGAATCATGTCAAAGGGGATGTTTTCAAAAATTTGGCTAAGTATAAGAATTTGGCTCTTGCTTTACTAAAAGAAAAAAATATAGTAATCTTCTCTTTGTCAGAAGAAAAAGAAGATATCTTGACCAAAAATAATTGGGGAGGTAGGATGAATGAATCAGATGGTGATTATTTACTTTGGGTAGATGCTAATTTGGCTGCTTTGAAGACAGATTATGTCATTAAGCGTGATTTGTATTATTCTTTTGGCAAAAATGATTCTGGGGATTATGTCGCCACTGCTAAAATGCATTATTTCCATAAAGGTAGTTTTGATTGGCGTACTACAAGATATTTGAGTTATTCTCGTGTTTATGTGCCGTTGAATTCAAAATTAGTTTCTGTAAAATTTGCAGGTAAAGAAATTGACAAAAAAGATATAGATACCAATGTGGAAGGTGGTAAACAATGGTTTGGTACTTTTATTCGTATTGAACCTGGTGAAGAAAAAGAATTGGAATTTATTTATAGTTTATCTGATTCTGTTCAAGAGATTTTGAAAAATAAAAATTACTCACTTCTTTTGCAAAAACAAATTGGTATGAATAATGTTAATATAAATTTGGATTTAAATTTTGATAGTAATATTACTTTAGCTGAACCTTCGGAAGAGTCAAGCCATTGGGGAAATAATATTTACAATTATAGTTCAGCTTTGAGTCAAGATAAAAATTTTGTAATTAGTTTTTAATCCTCCCACAGCCCTCCACCCTAGGCGGATAAAAAGGCGTGCTAGGCAAGGTGGACGAGAGCGTTTAATTATGAACTTTTAGAAATTTGTACGCTTAAGTAGAAAAAGAATATCTTTATAAAATAATTAATATTATGAAAAAAGTTGGTATTGATCTTGGAACAACAAATGTACTTGTCTATGTACCTAAGTTAGGTATTGTTGTGAATGAACCTTCCGTTGTGGCTATCTCCAAAGATGATCGTAGAGTTTTGGCTGTGGGTGCTGAAGCCAAAGAGATGATTGGACGTACCCCTGATTCTATTATTGCTGAGAGACCTCTCAAAGATGGTGTGATTGCTAGTTATCGTACGACAGAAGCTATGCTTCGTTATTTCATCAACAAAGCTATTGGCGGTATGCGTATTTTCCGTCCGGAAGTCATGGTCGCCGTACCTGCTGGTATCACTTCTACAGAAAGACGTGCTGTTGTTGACGCTGCTATGGCTGCTGGTGCCAAAGCTGCTTATATTATCAAAGAGCCCGTGGTGGCGGCGATTGGCGCGGATATTCCTATTGGTTCAGCTTCTGGACATATGATTATTGATATTGGTGGTGGTACAGCTGAGATTGCGGTGATTTCACTTGGTGGAATTGTATCTGTTGGTTCAGTACGTATTGGGGGAAACCGATTTGATCAGTCTATTGCTGAATTTATTCGTCGTAAATATGGATTGGCAATAGGGGACAGAAGTGCTGAAAAAGTAAAAATTGACATTGGTTCAGCGATGTACATGGATGAGCCTTTGACTATGGAAGTAAAAGGACGAGATATGGTAACCGGTCTTCCACGTACTATTGTTGTAACTTCCGATGATACTACAGAAGCTTTGCAACATGATTTGGAAGGACTTGTCGAAGCTATCAAAGAAGTTCTTCAAAAAACTCCACCAGAATTATCAGCAGATGTGATGGATAAAGGTATGATAATGTCTGGAGGTTCCAGTCAGCTTCGTAATCTGGATGAACTTATTGCTCAAGCTATTGGTGTGGCAGCTTATGTAGCAGAAGAGCCTCTTCTTTGTGTGGCCAAGGGTACGGGTATTGCGCTAGAAAATTTGGATAATTATAAGAGGTCTATCTTAACTACAAGGTAAATTTTGTTTGTAAATTATTTTGTAGAACGTTTATTTTAAATTTGCACGTAACACGTATCGCGTACCACATAACGAGTTTGTTACGAGATATGTGTTATGTGTTACGTGTTTTTTTCTTTTAAAATAAACAAATAATCTAATCAACCAATAATCACTTTTATGTTTAAAAAAATATTTCTAGCAGTAATATTTTCGTTAACTGTTTTTTTGTTTGCCTCACCTGTAAAAGCAGAAGAAATTATAAATAATTTTGTTACAAACATAAAAATAAATCCAGATTCTTCTTTTCATGTTCAAGAAAAAATAGATTATGATTTTGGAAATGAAGAAAAACATGGTATTTTTCGTTATATTGTATATAAATATAATATAAATGATAAAGATTATAGTATTGAGATTAGTAATATTAGTGTTACCGATGAGAACAATAATAAAATAAATTTCGTAGTAAGTGATAATCGTAGAATAAAAAATATTAGGATAGGTGATGCTGACATTTTGGTAAGTGGACGAAAAACTTATATCATAAATTATGATGTAGCTAAGGCTATTAATTTTTTTGAAGATCATGATGAATTGTATTGGAATGTGACAGGTAATGGTTGGAATATTTTAATTGAAAATGTGGAGACTAAGGTAGAATTACCAACTTCGTCGCCAATTTTAGATAGTCAAATTACTTGCTATGCTGGTGCTTATGGAAGTAAAGAGACTTGTACGTCATTTGATTTCAAATTTGCTGAAAATAGTACTGAAGATGTTTCTGGTGCAGTTTTCCATACTAAAGATCTTTTGGATACTCAAGGTATGAGTGTGGTTTTGGGCTTTGCCAAAGATATTGTAAATATCAAAGTAGAAGAACCTTTACCAACGATGTCTTTGCCAACGATGCCATTATGGTTAAGTATAATATTACTTATTGTGGTTTTTGGTGGTTTGCCAATTTTTGTTTTGATTGTGATGATTTTGATTTGGTTTTATAAAGGAAGAGATGAAAATCTGCACGATCCTATCATCGCTCAATATGATTCTCCTGATAATTTGCCACCGGGAGTGGTAGGAACTATTTTGGATGAAAGAGTAGACAAACAAGATGTGAGTTCTGAAATTATATATTTGGCCATCGCTGGTTATTTCAAAATTAATCGTTTGGAAACTAAAAAGTTTTTGATAAAAAGTGTTGATTATCAATTGGATAAATTGAAAGAAGCTGATGATAATTTGAAAGAGTACCAGAAAATTTTGTTGAATGCTTTTTTCAAAAAAGGTAATAGTGTAAAGTTATCAACTTTGAAGTATGAATTATTCGCAGATTTCAAAAAAGCTACGAAAGAAATGTATAATTTTGTTAGTGATAATAATTATTTTGTAAAAAATCCAACAAAAGTAAGATTGTATTATAATATTATTGGTATGGTTTTTGTTGGTTTGGGAATGTTTACTTTTCCAGTACTTACAATGTTCTCTATTTTTGGGTTAGGTGTTTCTGGAGTAATAATTATTTTGTTTGCTCAAGTAATGTCAAAAAGAACACGTAAAGGTATAAAGGCTAAAAATTATATTCTTGGTCTCAAAGAATATATCAAAGTAGCTGAAAAAGAAAGAATAAAATTTCACAATGCTCCAGAAAAAAATCCACAGACTTTTGAAAAGTTTTTGCCATATGCCATGGTCTTTGGTTTGGAAAAAGAATGGGCAAAGCAATTTGAAGGAATTTACATGGAAGAACCAGCTTGGTATTCTGGATCTGATTTAGCCACTTTTTCTGCTCTAAGTTTTGTAAATGAATTAAGTAGTTTTGGTTCTGTTGCTAATACTAGTTTTGCTCAAAACTCAGGAGCATCATCAGGTTTTTCTAGTGGAGGATTTTCTGGAGGAGGTTTTGGTGGAGGTGGTGGAGGATCTTGGTAATGAATTTAAATTACAAAAATTATTCGTATGAAGAATGTTTATTTAGGAGCTATTAGTATCATGTTTGCGGCTTTTTTGTGGGCTGTGGATGGAGTAGTCCTCACACCTTGGGTTTTGAAGTTGGGTATGACAGATATCCCAACTTTTGTTTTTATGTTGCATGCTACATCTTCTGTTTTTTTGTTATATTTTTATTTCAAGAGATTCTCTGGATTAAAAAATCTTGATAAAAAAGATTGGGTTTCTTTTTTGTTGGTAGCTTTTTTTGGTGGAGCCTTGGGTACTATGGCTATCGTGGCAGCTATTTCAATAGTGTATAGTCAAGGGCTGAATATTTCAGTTGTTTTACTTTTACAAAAATTGCAACCAGTTTTTGCATTACTGTTAGCTTTTATATTTTTAAAAGAAAAATTGCAAAAAAGTTTTTATGTTTGGGCTTTGTTGGCATTATTGGGAAGTTATTTACTTACTTTTGGTTTTAGTTTTGGTAGTATTGATTTTTCTGGTATGTTTAGACCGGCTCTATTATCTGTTATTGCTGCTTTTTCTTTTGGTGCTTCGACAGTATTTTCCAAGAGAGCCGTAGACAAGATAAGTCACAGCTTAGGTACAGCTTTGCGTTTTATTTTGACTACTACTTTGATGTTAATAATTATTTTATTTTTGACATTTTTTAAAAAAATTGGTTTAGAAACATCTTATTTGGGTTTGGCTGGTTTTTCTCTTTTGAATATTAAGAGTTTGTTTGTTTTTATATTGATTGCGTTGACGACGGGTGGTACTTCTATTTTTATTTATTATTATGGATTAAAAAGGGTGTTGGCTTCCAAGTCTACTATTTATGAGTTGGTATTTCCTTTTAGTTCTATTTTGTTGGAATTTTTTATTCATGGTAAAATATTGTGGTTAGGTCAATGGATTGGTTTGATTATTATTTTGTTGGCAGTTTTCAAAATTACTAAGACTAAAAGAAAATCAATAAGAATATAAGGATTTTTTTTATTAGTGAATTTTACTAAGTAAATTTATTTATGAAAATAGGTATAGATGTTTCTTACGTAAACAATGATCAAAAGACAGGTGTAGAATGGTATGTAGTCTATCTTTTGGAAAAATTGAAAAAAATAATTCCAAAAGAATATGAAGTCATTTTGTATACAAGTAGACCTTTACTAAATGATTTAGCAATCAATTTGCCAGAAAATTGGAAAGAAAAAATATTAAGTTGGCCTCCAAAAATATTTTGGACACAGCTCAGACTTAGTTTCGAAATGTTTTTTCATAAGCCAGATATATTTTTTGTACCTGCGCATGTTTGTCCTTTCATTCATCCTAAGAATACTATTGTTACTATTCATGATATCGCTTCACTTCGTTTTCCAAAATCATATAGCAAAATTGAAAATTGGTATTATTTGTGGTCTGTAAAATTTGCTTTGAAAAGTGTTGCCAAAGTAATTGTACCAAGTAATTTTACTAAAAAAGAAATAGGTTGTTTGAATTTGAAAAAAGAATTACTTGAAAAAATAAAAGTTGTTTATCATGGTTTTAATGAAATTTATCAAAATAATTTTTCGGATGTTGTAAAAAAGAATATTTTAAATAAATACAATATTGGTTCAAAATTTTTACTTAGTATCTCTAGACTTGAATATAAAAAAAATACATTAGGTATTGTCAAAGCGTTTGAAATTCTAAAAAAACAAGAAAAAAATAAAGATTTACAATTGGTTTTGGTTGGTAAACCAGGTTTTGGTTTTGAAGAAGTAAGAGATGCTATTCAAACTAGCTCTTATAAAAAAGATATTGTTTTACCAGGATGGGTGGAAGAAGGTGATTTACCAATTATTTTGTCAGCTGCCCAAATTTTTGTCTTTCCTTCACTTTATGAAGGTTTTGGTTTACCAATACTTCAAGCTATGTCAGCGGGTGTACCTGTAGTTACTTCAGGTTCTAGTAGTCTGCCAGAAGTAGGTAATGAAGCTTGTTTGTATGTTGATCCGGCCAATTATCAAGATATTGTTGACAAAGTAGAAATATTTTTGACGGATAAAAAACTGCGTCAAGAAAAAATTGTTCTTGGTAAAAAACGTGCAAAAGATTTTTCTTGGGAAAAATGTGCAAAAGAGACTTTTGAATTATTGATTAAATAATAAAAAGGTTAATAGATTTTTATCTTGCTTTATAGATGTTTTCATGCTATTATATGCTTATATGGAAAGTATTATAGGACATAAAAGAGTTTTGGATTTTTTTGAAAAAGTTAAAGAAAATGATAATTTTAGTCATGCTTATTGTTTTTCGGGACCTGAAAATGTAGGTAAATTTAGTGTAGCTAAATTTTTGGCGGCTCAAATATTGGGTGTAAATGTGAACAAAATTTTTACCTCTACTGATTTTTATCTACTAGAACAGAGTATCAAAGAAAAAACAGGTAAGTTGGCAAAAGATATTAGTATTGATCAAGTTCGTGAAATGATAAGTTTTTTGTCCAAACATTCTTTTTTGGGAGGTTATAAAGTTGCTATTATCAATAATGCAGATCTCTTGAATACCTCTGCTAGTAATGCCCTTTTGAAAACATTAGAGGAACCAGGTAAAAAAACTATTATTATTTTGATTACAGTAGATGAAAAAAAATTATTACCAACAATTTTATCTCGTTGTCAATTGATAAATTTTACGACTGTTTCAGAAGAAATTATTAGAGATTTTGTTTTAAAGGGTGATTTACCAACAGAAAAACAAGAATATATCATAAAATACTCTTGCGGTTTACCTGGAATCACTGTAAAATTAATGTCAGAGGAAGATTATTATGATAAACATCTTCAAGAGACACAGCGTTTTGATGATTTGTTTGGTAAATTTTTTTATGAAAAGTTGAAATCGGTAGAAGAATTGTTTGGAGATAAAAGTGATCATATCCAAGCTAGAAATAATCTTTTGCAAATTTTAAATATTTGGCAAATCAAGCTACATCTTTCTTTACAGGATGGGAAGATTAGTAAAGAAGTTTTTGAAAAATTGTACAATAGTTTAAAACAGGCTAGAAATAATCTTGGAAAAAATATTCATCCTAGGCTATTGGTTGAAAATATTTTATTACAAATACCTTAATTATTTAATTTATCATTTATCTTATGGGTAAAAAATTAGCATTTTTTTCTAGCTTGTTGGCTGTAGTATTGCTGACTGGAGCTGGTTGTTTGAATATTGGTAGTGAACAAGACATAAGTACTTCTGGTCCTGCCGGTGTATTTTTGTCAACGGATAGAGGAGATACTTGGGTGTCTGTTTCATCTATGCCAACAAATCAAGGTACTAAGACTTTGGAAAATATGAGTGTCTATAGTTTATTTGAAGACGCACAAGATGCTCAAGGTTTGTATTGGGGATCTCGAGAAGGTGGTCTTTTTTATAGTTTTGATAGTGGAAAAAGTTGGAAACAATCTGGAGCTCCTTTGAATGTTTCTATGATTCGTTCTGTTACTATTCATCCTAATGACAAGTGTAGTATTTTTGCGACCAATGGGCGTCAAATTTTTAGAACTACTGATTGTGTTCGTTCTTGGGAAGAAGTATTTATCGAAGGACGTTCTGATGTTTCAATTACTGAGGTCGCTTTTGATCCTTTCCATCCAGAAAATCTTTATATGACAGAGAGTGATGGTGCTTTGTTAAAGAGTGTTGATGGGGGTGCTCATTGGGCAATTTTAAACACATTCAAAGGGTATGCTAGAAGTGTTGTTTTTGACAATAATAAAGAAGGTTTGATGTTTGTTACTACTTTAAAAAATGGTTTATTTAGATCAAGAGATTTTGGTGAGACTTGGACAGATTTGAGCTTAAAATTGAAGGAATATACTGGTGCACTTGATTATCGTCGCTTTTTGGTGTATCCTGGTCAAGCTGAAGAAATTTTCTGGATTTCTAAATATGGTATTTTGACTTCACGTAATTCAGGTGAAGAGTGGGAATCTGTAAAATTGGTTACTCCTCCTGGTAGTGTAGATATTTATTCTTTCTCGGTTAGTCGTACTAATGATAGTGAAATGTACTATACTTCTACCAATGATGTAAAAAAATCTACTTTTTATAGAACTGTAGATGGTGGTCAAAATTGGGAAACTAGAAAATTACCTTCTAAGCAAATTCCAACAGTTCTTTATTCTCATCCTGATAATGATGGTTGGATTTATCTAGGTTTTACTATTCCACCAAAAAATTAAGTTTAAAAGTTTTAAATATGAATGTTGTAAAAAATAATCAAGTAGTTTTTGATAAATCAATCGACTTTTTGAAGCAAGACATCTCTAGTTTACGTACTGGACGTGCTACTCCAGCGCTTGTAGAAGATATTATTGTAGAAGCTTATGGAGGTAAACAACCTCTAAAGGCTGTAGCTTCTATTTCTGTTGCTGATGCTAAAACTATAAATGTAGATCCTTGGGACAAAGGTCTTTCTCAAGCTGTAGAATCAGCTATTCGTAATTCTGATTTGGGGATTAATCCTGTCAACGATGGTAAGCTTATCAGACTTCCTTTACCAGATTTGAATGCTGAGCGTCGTCAAGAACTTATCAAAGTTCTTCACAAAAAATTGGAGAATGCTCGTATTACACTTCGCAAAATTCGTGAAGATGTTCGTACTGAGATTGATAAACTTGAAAAAGCCAAAGAAATATCAGAGGACGAGAAATTTAATGAACAAGATGAATTAGAAAAACTTGTAAAAGAATATAATGATAAGGTGAGAGAAATAGGGGAAGAGAAGGAAAAGGAGATTACGACAATTTAATCGGCACGTACCACGTAACACACCTGCCTGCCGGCAGGCAAGTATCACGTAACAAAAAATTTATGGAGGGGTTTCATAAAATTTTGAAAGGGAAAATTACTGATTATATTATTTTTGGTTATTTTGTTTCAAAAGAATTTCCAAAAGATAAGTTGTATGCGTTGACTTCACAATGTCGTAGATCTTTGACTTCGGTGTTATTGAATTATGTAGAAGGCTATGCCAGAAAAAAGAAGAAAGTGATGTTGAACTTTTATGAAATTTCCTATGGTTCTTTGCAAGAATCAATTACTACTTTTTACCTAGCTTGTAAACTTGGTTACATACCTACTAGAAAATATCTAGATATTTTCCACAAAAAAGAAGAAATAGCAAAAATGTTGTGGACAACAATAAACAATTTAGAAGAAGAAACATCGTGACAAAATTTGGTACGAGTTACGAGTTACGTGTTACGAGTTATGTGAAAATTATGAAGATAGTATTACAAAAAGTAAAAAATGCAAATGTTAAAATAAATAGTGAAACCGTGGGGCAGATTGCTCACGGTTTTTTACTATTACTCGCAATCAAAAAATGGGACACAAAAGCTCAAGCAGATTATTTGGTGGACAAAATTTGCAAGTTGCGTCTTTTTTCTGCTGAAAACTCAAACAGTTTTATGGAGAAAAATATTCTAGAAGTCGGTGGTGAAATGCTTGTCGTTTCACAATTTACTCTTTATGGTGATTGTCAGAAGGGGACTAGACCAAGTTTTACAGAAAGTGAAGAGCCAGAGAAAGCCAAAGAAATGTATGAATATTTTGTAGAGCAGATAAAAAAACAAATTAAGCGTGTAGAGACAGGGAAGTTTGCTGAGCATATGGAGGTGAGTTTGGTAAATGATGGACCGATTACGTTGATTTTGGAGAAGTAGTTTTTGTGGACAACTTTTGTTTTTTATTATATATAAAAAAAAATTTTTCAAAAAAATGCTTAGCAAAGCGTTTTTTTGTTATATTTGCTGAATAAGTTATATGGTGTTAATATAAAAATATAAGATTTAATGTAATAATATGGATGAAAATAATAAAAAACAGAATAATGGCTCTGAGTGGAGAAAATGGGATTTGCATGTACACGCTCCCAGTGAGTACACATGTGCAAAAAAAGATGATTTTGAAGGTGATAGTCTGGAAGAAAAAATCACTGATTTTATAAGTGATGTATCCTTTTTAAAAAATATTAGCGTTATTGGCATAACTGATTATTTTTCTCTCGATGGATATAAAACAATTAATGAAAGAGTTTGTTTTTTGAATTTAGATTTAATTTTGCCAAATATAGAACTTAGAATTTCTCCAGTAACAAGTGAGGATAGAAAAATAAACATACATATTATTCCAAATTTGGCAGTATTATCTGTTGATGATGTTGAAAAATTTTTGTATAAGTTTGAGTTTAAACAAAAAGGAGAAAGTCATACTTGTAAAAAAATTGACCTGATAAAGCTTGGTAAAACAATATCTACTGATCCAGAAATAAGTGATGAAAAAGCATTTCAAAAAGGTCTGAATGCTTTTCAAATAAGTTATGATGTTTTTTTCAAAGAATACAAAGCAACGGATAAAAGATTTCAAGAAAATACAATAATAATTGTTTCTAACAGTAGCAACGATGGGGTTTCTGGAATAAAAGATATTCCAGAAATAAGAAACATTCTTTATGAAGGAACTGGACTAGTTTTTTCAGGAAATCCAAATGATATAAATTATTTTTTGGGCAAAATGAAAGATTCTAAAGAAGAGATTGTTGAAAAATACGGTTCTTTAAAAGCTTGTATCCACGGTTCCGATTACCATGGGTCAAAATGTGGAAAGGTTTTATGTGTACCAGATTTAGATAGATTTTGTTGGGTTAAAGCCGACCCAACATTTGAAGGATTTAAACAAATTATCTATGAACCAGAAGATAGAGTTTTTATAGGAGATGAGCCTTCAGTATTAGAGCGAGTAAGAAATAACAAAACGAAATATATTCGTTCCTTAGAGGTGCATAATAAACCAGAGCAAAAAGCAAAAAAAGGTAAATGGTTTGAGGATTTAAATATAGAGTTTAATTCAGAATTAGTAGCTATTATTGGAAATAAAGGTAGCGGAAAAAGTGCAATTTCAGATATTATTGGCGTTTTGGGAAATACACACAATGCCGGAGAAAATCATAAAAACATTTCCTTTTTAAATAACTCGACAAATCAGAAAAAATTCAGACAAAAAGGCTTCGCTGATACTTTTGAAGCAAAAATGGAATGGGCAGATGCCTCATTTGTGACTGAATCTTTAGACAAAGATATTGATATAACTCAAGCAGAAAAAGTTAAATATCTTCCTCAAAACTATTTTGAATCTCTCACGAATGATTTAGAAGAAGAGGGATTTGAAAACACTTTAAAAAGTGTAATTTTTCTTCATATTCCAGAGTCTAATAGATACGAGAAAACAACTTTTGATGAACTCGAGAAGTATAAAAGTTCTAGTATCCGAAAGGACTTACCAATATTGGAAAGTGATTTGGAAAAATTGTCTGCTGAAATAATTGAATTAGAAAAGAAAAATCATCCTGATAATAAAAAACATATAGAAAATCTCTTGGAGGAAAAAGAAAAGGAATTAGCTGAACATGAGAAAAATAAACCCGAAGAGGTTAAAAATCCTTCTGATGATAATAGTCAAGCTGTTGATGAAAAAAAGGAAATAAAAATAGAGGAAATTGAAGAACTAAATAGTAAATTTGCTCAACTTATCATTGATATTGAAGATAAAAAAAACAAAAAGAATAAAATTGTTTCTGACAAAGAAAACCTCCAACAAATTCATGATGACTTAACAAGGTTTGAGGGTCAGATTAATACTTACAAAACGCAGAATAAGGGAAAATTTCAAAATTTTGGCTTTGATATTAATGAACTCATCAAAATTAAATTTGATTCAGCCACTCTAAAAGCCGAAATTAAAAAGAAGAAGACGGAGCAGAAAGAAGTAGAAAAAACTCTTAAAACGTTAAAAGAGATTGAGAGTGAATGTGGTGGAGATGACGTAACGGCTACTGAAGCCAAAAAAGTAAGTTTGGTAGTTCAAAAAAATGAAATAGAAGAAAAGATAATTATACTTAAAAATGAACTCTCAAAACCAGAAAGAGAATATCAAGAATATACAGAAAAGCTTAAAAATTGGGAGGCGACAAAAAAAACAATTGAAGGCGACAAAAATAATCCAAAAACAACGCTAAAAACGGTTGCATTTTATAAAGATGAAAAAGATTTTGTTGAAAAAAGTCTTTCGGCAATACTTAAACAAAAAAGGGGTGATCGAATTGAAAAGTCCATAGAAATTTTCAAAAAGAAAAAGGAGATCATTGAATTATATGAGGAATTTAAGAAATCAATTGATGGGCAAATTGAGGAAGATGAAGAATTTAAGAAAAAATTCAAAATGGATATAGATGTTTCATTTAAAAAAGACAAGAATTTTAAGGACTGACGGCAAGAACTCCCAGTGATGTCCGACGCAGGACTCACAGGGATGAATTGCCGACCAAGACGTTGGAAAAAAGTAGAATAATGT
>Ga0208374_1000688_pt1 | contig 13019 bp, 7 predicted proteins | sample RifOxyC3_FD_184037 | JGI IMG/M metagenome (GOLD analysis project Ga0208374, IMG submission 184037) | Groundwater microbial communities from Rifle, Colorado - Rifle Oxygen_injection C3 (SPAdes) | ecosystem: Environmental > Aquatic > Deep subsurface > Groundwater | place: Rifle, Colorado, USA...
TTGGGGGTTCCGGTAACGGAAGGTCGTACCGGACTGGTGGTGGTGGGCGGATTGAACCCGATGGCGGCCTTGCGTGAGGAGGGTATACCGATGGAAATACGTCCGCTGGCAGGGTTGGATGAGTTCGGTCGATTCCGGGATGTGGATGATCTGGCACGGTTGGGCCGGCGCAGGATCACCTACGTGGAGTGATCCATCCGGTCCGGTTGGAGCCGGCCCGACCTCGGGCCGGTCTGGGAGTCTGGAGGGGGTGGGCAGGTCGTGTGATGAACCGGCGGGATAATGCATTTGACGGGATGCGTGCATATTTGGTAACGAGCCCGGCAGGACGTTGTGGGTGCAGCGATCGGGAATCGGAGTTGTTTCAACCGGGAGATTGGTCATGCCGAAATCACGAAAAAAAGCCGTCTCAAAACAAACCGTATGCCTGACCGTGTGCAACCACTGGAGCTACATCGGCATCGGCTGGCAGTTGGGAATCGAAACCTGCGTGCTGTCGGCGGTCGATGCCATGGAAATGGCGGACCGCCAGCCGGGGGTCCGGACCTGCATCAACCAGGATGCCCGGGCCTATGAATTCATGGCGGAGAAGTATCCGGAAATCACCCGGCGGTTGAAACGCTACCTGAAGGCCGGCAAGGTGGAGCTGATCGGCGGCAGTTATGGTCAGCCGCTGGGGACCATGTTCAGCGGGGAATCGAACATCCGGCAGGTGGCGGTGGGCCGTGAACTGATCCGGCGGGTGCTGGGGTACGAGATGCGGACCTTCCTGGAACAGGAGGAGTTCAGCCATCCCCAGCTTCCGCAGATTGTGGCCGGAACGGGGTTCAAGTATGCCAGCCTTTCACAGATGGATACGTGGGGCCGCGCCGGCATGCCGGTCGTGAAGATTCCCTGCCTGTACTGGCAGGGGCTGGACGGGACCCGGGTTCCGAGCACGGCACGGACCACGGCATTCTGTTTCCATCCGACGCCGGATCGTCTGCCGATCCGGCATCCGGACTTTGCCGAACAGAAGCGGGCGGGCATGCCCCTGATCTTTGCCTGGGAGGAATTCGGGTGGGAATCGGCGGAACAGCCCGCCTACCTGGAACGGCCGCAGGTTTACCGGAAGATTGCCGATACCCTACCCACCGAATTCGTCACGCTGGAACAGTACATGGACCGGTATGGTCAACGCCTGAAAACCACCATGCGGTTCCGTATGGATGATTGGGACAAATTGCTGTCGTGGGGGCTCGGAGGCGACCAGTTGCGCGTTTTCGACCGCAAGGTGGAGACGATCCTGCTCGCGGCGGAACGGTTCGACGTGGTGGCGGGCCGCCTCGGGGCGGCAACCCATGAGGTGTCCCTGGAAGCCGCCTGGCGGGACCTGCTGGCTTCACAGAGCCATGATGTGTCGTTGTGTGAATATTCCCGCTGGCAGGGTGATCGCCTGGCCCAGGCGGACGGGGTCGAAGACCGTCACAGCCAGACGTGGGGTTCGATCGGTTACGCCCACCTGGATGCCGCCCAGGCGGAGGGACGGAAGGTGCTGGAAAAGACCTTGCGGTCGATCGCCGCCCGCATCAAGGGGTCTGCAGGTCCGGACCGGCGCCGGGTGGTGGTGTTCAATGCCGGCCAGTGGGCGCGGGATGGCGTAGCCGTGACCGGCCGTTTGTATCCGTTGCCGGCGGGTGTGCGGGGTGTCGAGGTGACCGATAGCGCCGGCCGGACGGTGGCGTCCCAGGTCGTCAGGAGCACGGTTGACCGGCCGGGCGAACTGGTCATGGCCAAGGTGGCCTTCCTGGCCCGGAACGTACCCGGGGTGGGGTACGACTCATACCAGGTCCGGTATGTGAAGCGGGCGGTGAAGTCCCCATCAACGGATTTGAAGATCCGGGCGGAAAATTTCGTGTTGGAGAATCAACATCTGAAGGTACGGGTGAGTCCCGTGAACGGGTCGATCGTCAGCCTGGTCGACAAGGCAAGCGGCCGCGAGATGGTCGATGCCACCGCCGGCGGTTTGCCCACCTTTCGGGGAATCGGCGACCCGCAGGCGATCCCCGCCGAGAGCTGGAAGAACTGGTTCCCGAACCAGCAACGTGAGCAGCCGGTCGTGTTCGACACGTCGCGTGAGCGGACGGTCATGACGTGGATGGAACGCGGTCCGGTCAGGGCCACCCTGCGGGCCCGCCAGGATGGGGCGCTGTTGAAGTATGAGTCATGGGTCACCCTGGCGGCGGGGTCCCCGTATGTCGAGGTGACGACGCGCATCCTGTGCCATGTCCCGCCGCTGCTGGACCAGCATGACAAGCACTGGCCCTGGTTCAAAAAGGCGATCGGCAATGGATACTGGCTGGATTTCAAGCCGGCATTCGACGTGCGGAAGGTCATGCGGGATTATCCGCTCGGAATCGAGGAGACCCGGCGGAACGCGTTCCATGCCCTGACGTTTATGGACCTGGAAGGGAAGGATGGCGGGCTTCTGGTGTTGCATCCCGGCACACAATATTTCAAGCGCCAGCCGGACGGGACCCTGCGGAACCTGCTGGTACGGGAATGGGAATCCTTCTTTTCCCGGGAATACGGCTGGCCGCGCTGCTGTGAATACCGGCATGCCTTCATGCCGCACGGACGACGGTTCCGTCACGAGGATTGCCTGCGCGCGGCGACACAATTCACGGCGGACTTGTTGACGACCACCGGTGAAGCGGGGTTGACGGCCGGCAGCCTGCCGGTGCGGCAGGGTTTTCTCGATGTGAAGCCGTCGGGTGTCCAACTGCTGGCCCTCCGCCGCAAGGTTGGCGGCGGGGATGAACTGCGGGTGGTGGAGTGTGAAGGCAAACGGGTGAAAACCGGGTTGAAACTGAACCTGCCGGTTGCCGGCGCCTGCGAAACCGACCTGCTGGGGCGGAAGATTGCGGACCAGTCCCTGCAGGGCGGGCAACTCCGTTTCGGAATCGAACCCTGGAAAGTCAGGACCTTCGAATTAAGTTGAAGGTGACAGCTCCGGTTGGACGGGTGCGAGGGAGTCCAGGTAGTGGAGATGATAGACCAGGGACCAGTCCTGGTCGTTGGCCAGCGGATCCTCATGGTGAGCCGGTTGCCCGTTGACACAGGCGGGGAACACGAACGCGCAGGTGGCGGAGCCGTCATCGTGGAAATGGGCAAGGTTGGCGTCCAGGATGGCGCGTGCCGTTTCCAGTCGGTCCGGGATGGGGCTGAGCGTCTCCGGCCAGTTGATGAGGGCGGCGGCGGTTTGCACGGTCCAGTAATGCGGCATGATGTCGCCCCACTGCCGGTAGCGGCCGAACCAGAACCCGTCCCAGTGCCGGATCCCGATGTGGCGTAATCGCACATGGGGTTGTTCACCGGCGAAGGCCAGCAACCATCGCATGGTTTCACGCAGCGCGTCGGCATAGCGCCGTGCAGGCTTGATCCGGTAGGCATTCTCGAGCAGTTGAACCAGCGGTGCCACCACGGTCTGCTCGTAGTTGACCTCGTGCCGGGGAAGGTCCCTGCCGAGGCTGACAAAATAATCGGCATGGCGCAGGATCCGGGCCCGGAGCCGGGCGGCCTCCCGCTTGTGGCCGGCTGCAACCAGGTCCTCCAGGATCATCGGCGCGCATTCACCGAGGAATGCCAGGAAATGGGTGCCGCCCATGGCGTAGTAGCGGTCCAGGATTTTCCAGGCGGTGAGCAGATCGTCGCGGTGCCGGTAGAGGCGGTATTGACCGATGAAGCAATGTGCGGCCCAGGGGAAATTGTACAGGCGTCGCGGGGTGCGATGGAAACTGTCTTCCATAACCGACCCGTCCGGGTCGACCAGGTGCCGGCGACAGTACCGTGAGAAATCCGTCAGGGCCGTGTCGATGGCGGCGGTATCACCCCAGTTGCGCTGACGGGCCAGCTGGAGCAGGATGGGCATGGCAAACCGTTCCCGCGCATCGGACCAGTCGTACCAGCCGGCCCCGTTGACGGCCAGGTTCCACTGGGTGTCGTAGGGAACAAAGGCAGCCCGGCGATCCGCGGCCCGGCTCGTCGCGCGCTGGTGGTCCAGGATATACCGAATGCGGCGTTCCACCAGCGTGCGGAGGGGGTGATGGAACAGGACCGCAACCCGGGATTGACGGGTGCCGTCGGCTACCGTGATGTGACGGATTCCCGGTGTGGTACCGGTCAGCTTGATCGTACGGGACGATGCGGTCCGGGCCCGGGCACCGTCCGTGGATATCACCCGGACCGAGGCTTTGGTCCGGTTCATGGACAGGGGTGTGCCGACCGGCGCAGCCAGTACCGGAAGTGATACGGCCGGCCGCAGGGCCTTGCGCCGGAAAGCGGGGAAATCAGGATACCAGTCCAGGTCCCATTTCATATGCGTGCGTTGATTGGCTTGAAGGACCAGGGTCGGTTGTCCTCCGAATGCGTGCGGTGACCGGGCGGCGTCGGTGGCCTGCAGGTAGAGGTGTCCCCGCACATTACTCCCGGTAAAGGTGTCGCGGCTTTCAACCGAGTAGCTCCAGAGGGCGCCTTCCAGCAGGCGCAATCCCAATCCGGGCCCCTTTCCGTTCATGGGGATGGCCCACACATAGCTGAATGCGCCGCCGGTCCAGACATGGGCATGACAGGCGCTCTCAAGCGATTGACGGGCTGAAGGGTAGACATCGTGAAAGGGTGTGCTGATGGCCCAGGAATCGATGCGGACCCGTCTGCCGGTCCGGTTCCAAAGGCAGTAGTGTTCCTGCCACCGTTTCCCGAACCGACGGGTGACGGTCAGGACGATGCCGGGGATGGGTTCGAAAACCATGTGGAACCCTCCGGTGATACGCCGGATCCGTTCCGGATGGTCCCACCGCCCGCTGCCCTGGTTGGTGATGAGGAATCCCTTGCCCCACCGGTGGGGGGCATGATGCCAGGAGGCTTCCTGATGGGTCAGGAGGAACCGCATGCGGGGTTGGGCCGGATGACCGGCCTGTTCGACGGCACCATCGGACGGGTTGCAGGTGACCCATCCGGGTCCAAGTTGGAATCGCTGGTTCATGGATGTTACCTCCCGGTTGCGGAACGGACCTATATAAAGGGCCTTGGCAGGCGGTCGTCAAGGGTTTCAGGATATAGATGTTGACAGTCGTTGTCAGGCGGCATCACCATGCCCGCCTGAGTAATTATGAAACGATTGGATTGTGACTATTTCGTGGTGGGGAGCGGGATGGCGGGCCTGATGGCCGCCATCAAGCTGAGCGCTTTTGGTTCGGTGGTGGTCTGCACCAAGAAGGACCGCGCCGACAGCAGTACCAACCATGCGCAGGGCGGCGTGGCCTGCGTGATGGATTCCGACGACAGCATTGAAGCCCATGTGCAGGACACCCTGCGGGCGGGTGCGGGACTCTGCCGGGAATCCGTGGTGCGGGCAATCGTGGGGGATGGCCCGGCCCGCATCGCGGAACTCGAACAGTTGGGGGTGCATTTTGCCGCGCAGGCGGGTGGGGGATATGACCTGGGCCGCGAGGGCGGACATACCCGGCGACGGGTGTTGCACGCGGGGGACATCACGGGGCGTCACATTGAGACGGCCCTGCTCCAGCGTGTCCATGAGCATCCCGGCATCAACCTGCTGGAACACTGCATGCTGGTGGACCTGGTCACCACGGGCTGGCTGGGTGTTGATGGTGTGAACCGCTGTGTGGGCGCCTACCTGCTGGACCGCGTATCGGGCGAAATATTCTCGGTTCGTGCGCCGACCGTGGTGTTGGCAACCGGCGGTGGCGGCAAGGTCTACCTGTATACCAGTAATCCGGATATCGCCACCGGCGACGGGGTGGCCGTGGCATGGCGTGCCGGGGTGCCGATTGCAAACCTGGAATTCATCCAGTTTCATCCCACCTGCCTGTATCATCCGGATGCCAAGTCGTTCCTGATCAGCGAGGCGGTCCGCGGGGAGGGTGCCCGGCTGGTGGATGCGTCCGGGCAATCCTTCATGGAGCGGTATGATCCGCAGGGAGCCCTGGCTCCGCGCGACATCGTGGCCCGGGCCATTGACCGGGAAATGAAGGTGTCGGGGTCCCCCTGCATGTACCTGGATATCCGGCACCGGTCCGAGGGGTACCTGCGCAGCCGGTTCCCGAACATCTACGAGGCGTGTCTCCAGTTCGGTATCGACATGGCGCGGCACCTGATTCCCGTGGTGCCGGCGGCCCACTATTTTTGCGGCGGCATCGAGGCCGGCGTGGATGGGGAGACCGAGTTGCCCGGCCTGCTGGCAATCGGCGAAGTGGCCTGCACGGGATTGCATGGCGCCAACCGGCTGGCCAGCAATTCCCTGCTCGAAGCGCTGGTGTGCGCCCGTCGGCTGGCAGACCGGGTGGCGAAAACCGGTCCCGGTGAACCGGTCGGTTCGATCCACATTCCCGACTGGCAGACCGGCGCTGCGGTGCCGGGCGATGAGGCAATCGTGGTGGAGCATAACTGGAACGAGGTCCGCACCTGCCTGTGGGACTACGTGGGCATCGTGCGGACGGACAAACGCCTGGCACGGGCCTGGCGGCGGATCCGGAACCTGCGCCAGGAAATCCGGCAATACTACCTCGACAATGTCGTTACGGCGGATATCCTGGAACTGCGCAACATTGCCGATGTCGGCGAGTTGATCGTCCGGTCCGCCCAGCTTCGGCATGAGAGCCGGGGGTTGCATTACACGCTGGATTATCCCGGGCTGGACGCCAGCCGTCCGCCCGAGGATACGGTCATCCGCGACCCGGCCGGCAGTCATTTGTAACAACCCGCGAAGGAGCATGGTTATGGGCTTGAATATCACGGAAAAGATTCTGCAGGCGCACCGGGTGGAGGGCGATTGCACCCCGGGGCATGAACTGGCGATCCGGATTGACCAGACCCTGACGCAGGATGCCACCGGCACCATGGCCTGCCTGCAATTCGAGGCCATGGGCCTGTTGCGGGTGCGCGCGGAGCGGGCGGTCAGCTATGTCGACCACAACACCATCCAGGTCGGGCCGGAAAATGCCGACGATCATGCCTACCTGCAGTCGGTCGCGGCGAAATTCGGCATGGTCTTCTCGCGGCCCGGCAACGGGATCTGTCATCAATTGCACCTGGAACGGTTCGGACGGCCCGGCAGGACCCTGCTGGGCGCCGATTCGCATACCCCCACCGGTGGGGGGGTGGGGATGCTGGCCATCGGCGCCGGCGGTATCGATGTGGCGCTGGCCATGGGCGGCAGCCCGTTCTACCTGACGGCGCCGAAAGTGATCCGCATCAAACTCACCGGCCGCCTGCGTCCATGGGTATCCGCCAAGGATGTCATCCTCAAGGTGCTGGAAAAGTTTTCCACCAAGGGCAACGTGGGGTGCGTGTTTGAATATGCCGGTCCGGGTCTGAAGCACCTGACGGTGCCCGAACGCGCCACGATCACGAACATGGGTGCGGAATGCGGCGTGACCACCTCCGTGTTCCCGAGCGATGCGGTGACGCGGGCTTTCCTGGAAGCCCAGGGGCGCGCGGATGACTGGGTGGAACTCGCCGCCGATCCGGATGCCCGGTATGCCCGGGAGGTGGCGATCGACTTGTCGGACATTGAACCGCTGGCGGCGGCCCCGCATTCGCCGGGCAACGTGGTGACGGTCGCTTCGCTGGCCGGCATGGCGGTCCAGCAGGTGATGGTCGGGTCCTGCACCAACTCGTCCTACCGCGATTTGAAAACGGTGGCGAAGATCCTGGCCGGCCGGCAGATTGCGCCCACGGTCAGCCTCGGGCTGGCGCCGGGTTCCCGCCAGGTGCTGATGATGCTGTCCAAGGAGGGGTTGTTGACCGAACTACTCAAATCGGGCGCCCGGATCCTGGAGAATGCCTGCGGGTTCTGCATCGGCAACTCGCAATCGCCGGCGTCGAATGCGGTATCCCTGCGGACCTCGAACCGCAATTTTGAGGGGCGGTCGGGCACACCGACGGCAAAGGTGTACCTGGTCAGCCCGGAAACGGCGGCCCTGGCGGCGATTCATGGGCGCATCGTGGATGCCACCCTGCAGACGGAAGTGGAATGGCCGCGGGTACGTGAACCGAAGGTGTACCCGGTGGACGATTCGATGTTTATGTATCCGCCCGCGGACGGGTCGGGGGTGACGATTATCCGGGGAGCCAGCATCGGCCAGGTGCCTCGCAATACGCCGTTGCCGGAGGTGCTCCAGGGGGTTGTGGCCATCAAGGTGGGCGACAAGATCACCACGGATCACATCATGCCGGCCGGCCAGCGGCTCAAGCACCGGTCCAATGTCGGGGTCTACGCGCGCTACGTGTTCGAGGGGGTGGATCCCCAGTTTCCGGCACGGGCGTCCGCCAACCGGGACCAGGGACTGCACAATGTGATCGTGGCCGGGGAATCGTACGGGCAGGGGTCCAGCCGGGAACATGCCGCCTTGTGCCCGATGTATCTCGGGGTCAAGGCGGTGATTGCCAAGTCGTTTGAGCGGATTCACCTGGCCAACCTGATCAACTTCGGAATTGTGCCGTTTGTATTTGAGTCGGCGGCCGATTACGATGCCGTGGAACCGGGGGCGCCGCTGCGTATGGAATCCCTGCGAACGGTCATTGAAGGCGACGGGCGGGGGATCCTGGTGGCAGGCGAGGGGGAGGGGAAGCGGATCAAGGTTCGCACCGACCTGACGGAACGCCAGCGCCGGATCCTGCTGGTGGGCGGTGTTTTAAATCTGGTTACGCCCTAATCGAGCAGGCGGACTTGCTGATCTCGTATGTAATTCTGGCCCGGTCACGGACATGAAGAAACGAATCATTACAGCCTTAAGGCCGTCGAACGATGGCCATCAATTTGTGTTTTATGGCGATTGCTGTTCGGGAATTCCCGGGAAACCGTTTGAACATAATTTCTCCCGTGTCAACGGGGCACTCCAGCGGCTGTGTCCCCAGCCCGAGTTCATCGTGTTTCTTGGCGATCATATCATGGGGGCCTATGAGAAGGACCATCCGCTGGAAGCGCAGTGGCAGCACTGGTTGAAGGAGGAGATGCGCTGGCTCGACACGGATCGGATCCCGCTCTATCACTGCACGAGCAACCACGACACATTCGACACCGTCTCCGAGTGTGTCTGGCGCAACCAGTTTCCCGGTATCCCGCGCAATGGACCGCCCGGTCAGGAGGGCCTGAGTTATTGGGTTCGGCGCGGCGATCTGTTGCTTGTCATGGTGGACACGAGCTACTCGGGGCTTGGTGGGCCCGGTCATGTCGAGTCAGTGTGGCTTGATGCCACGCTCACGGCACATGCCGACGCCCGTTACAAGATTGTCGCCGGGCATCATCCCGTCTTTCCGGTTAACGGCTACGCTGAGCGTCCCCTCTGGTGCCTTATGCAGGCAGAGGCGGACGTGTTCTGGGCGGTTCTGGTCCGTCACCGGGTCTTGGCCTATCTGTGTTCGCACATCATCGCGTTTGACGTGCAGGATCATGATGACGTTCTCCAGGTCTGCTCCGGAGGGGCGGGGACGAATTACGGTCCCGGCGGCTTCATGGGCGAAGGCGAATACCATCATTATGTTCAGGCTTCGGTAGACCCCGGAAACTTCCAGTTGCAGTCGATCGATGTTGAAGGAGTGTCCCGGGAAACCTATTCAAAGCCGATACGGTTCCCCTCGAAATAGCAAGGGTGGGGTAGACGCATGCCAGCGCACATGGAAGGTGAATCAGGACGGAATGATGAATCCCTCCCGGCCGGGCACCGGTCGTTTCGGGTCAGTTTGGTGCTGGCCTTTGTCGGTTTGATTGTCGTCTCGGTGTTGATCATCGGGGTCCAGACCTACTTGGCCAACCGTCAGGTCGTTCTGGACGTGAGCCGTTCGCTGGTTTCGCGGACGGCCGATACCGTGGTGGCCGAAACGCACCGTTATCTGACCCCGGCGATTCAGGCGACCGAATTCCTCAGGGTGCGTTTCGCCGGTCGGCAGGGCATGCTTGACGACCGGCTGGAGACCCATACGGATTTGCTCGGCGTCATGCGGACGTTACTCCGGGCATCCCCTGACCTGGCCATGCTGTATGTCGGAGACCGCCAGGGCCGGTTCCTTTGCGTCATCCGGCTTCCCGACGGCCGGCTGGCGACGCGGTTCATTTTCCGGCACGGGGATGGCCGGAAGGAACGATGGTACTACCCGGTCGGAAGTCCGGTTCCCGAAATCCATACCCGGGAATTTCCGGCCGACTATGATCCGCGTGACCGTCCCTGGTATCAGGGGGCCCAACGCGACCGGGGACGTTTCTGGACCGATCTGTACCTTTTTGCGTCGACCCGTACTCCCGGGGTGACCGTTTCCACACCCGTCCTGGACGATCAGCGTGAAATCGGCTCGGTCATCGGGGCTGATATTGCCATCCATACCCTTTCGGAGTTCCTGCAGACCGTCACGATCGGCCGGCGGGGATTCGCCTTCATTGTCAACTCGAAGGTGGAACTCGTGGCGTATCCCAACCCGCAGCGGTTGATCCCGGAGTTGATGGACTCCTTCCAACCGGTCCGGGTATCCGATCTCGACGAACCCTGGGTGGTGCCGGCGGTTGCGGTCTACCGGCAGAATACCCGTACTTCGGCGTGGCGTTTCATGGCCGGGGATGAGGATTACCTCGTCCAGCTCAAGGATCTGCCGCCGGAAACCGGAAGTGACTGGACGGTTGTCGTACTGGCCCCCGAGCGGGATTTTATCAGCGGGATCAAGGCATCCCAGCGAACCAGCCTGGTCATCACCCTGGTCATTCTCCTGGGGGCGACGGTGATCGGGTTGCACCTGGCGCGCGGCATTTCTAGACCCATCGAACACCTGGCGCGGGAGATGCGGCGTGTGGAGCAATTCGATCTGGAGTCGCCGGTTGTGATCCGGTCCCGGATTTCCGAAATCCACCAGATGGTTGCCGCCTTCACATCCATGCGGCACGGGCTCGGTGCTTTCAGCCGCTATGTTCCGGTGCATCTGGTCCGGCAGCTTCTGGCCCGCCATATTGAGCCGAAGCCCGGCGGGAAACCGTGCTGCATGACCCTGTTGTTTACCGACATCCAGGGATTCACCGCCCTCTCCCATACCGTCGATCCGGCGACGCTGATGATCGACCTTTCCGAATATTTCGATTGGCTCAGCCGGATCATCAGCCGGCATCACGGCGTGGTGGACAAGTACATGGGGGATGGTCTTCTCGCCTTCTGGAACGCCCCGGAAGGGGATGCCGAGCATGCGGACCATGCCTGCCAGGCGGCCCTCGAGTGCCAGGCGGCGGTGGACCAGCTCAATGCCCGCCGGACGGCGGCTGGAAAGTACCCCCTCGTGACCCGGATCGGCATTCATACCGATGACGTGGTGGTCGGCAATGTGGGAGGCAGTGACCGGCTCAACTACACGGTGATCGGCAGCGGTGTCAACCTTGCCAGCCGTCTGGAAGGGGCCAACAAGGAACTCAACACGCGCATCCTCATCAGTGAAGCCACGCGTCAGCATTTGTCGGAGGCGCGCCGGGCCACCCTGGTTGACCAGGGTGAGATTGCGCTCCGGGGAGCGGCCGGTCCGATTCGCGTGTACAGTCTTGCAGCAGCGGATGTTCCCGTGAAGCGCGTGTGAGTTCCAAACGGAATGAGAGGGAGCGGTGCCGGCCTCGGGCCGGAGATGGCGGGATGTCGGATTACGGCCCGACAAGGTGGCGGTTGTTGTCCCACTGTCCCTCGAAGACCTTGCCGTCGCTCGTGGTGTAGCGTCCGTGGCCGGATATTCGGTTGTCACGCCATTGGCCGGAGTAGACGTCGCCATCGGCGAAATGGTACACGCCGGTTCCATACAGAAAGTTCAATCCCTGCCAGGATCCGGAGAAAACATCCCCGTTGGGATACCGGTAGGTTCCCGGTCCATGGGGTTGCCCTTTCCACCAGCTGCCGTCAAACCGTTCCCCGTTATAGAAGGTGTAGATCCCCTGGCCATGCGGAAGGTTGTCCATGGTTTGACCGGTATAGGTGGAACCCCCGGGCAGGGAAAGAACCTGGACCGGTTGATTGGGGGAGGCGGGGGTAACGGTCGGTACCGGGACGGGCGGGGGCGTTGCGGGGCGTGGCGTGGTGGCAACGGCGGGTTCTACCGGATCGGGAACCGGCGTCGAAGCGGCCGGTGATGCCGGGGCAGCCGGAGGGGTGGCCGCAGCGGCGGCCGCCGCGCTGACAGCCTGTTCAATGACGAGCCGCAATTCCTTGTTCTTGATCAGGCTTAACGGGGTGGATTGATCGTCGGCCCGGACATTGAGGTCGGCACCCTTGAGGACCAGCAGGCGGGATACATCGAACGATTCCTTGCGGATGGCCCAATGGAGCGGGGTATTCCCGTCTGTTGCGCGGATATTCACGAGCGCACCGGCTTCGATGAGCAGTGTGGCGACATCCGCAGCGTTGCCGATGGCGGCCCAATGGAGCGGGGTGTATCCCTTGGAACAGGTTGCATTGACGTCGGCCTTGCCCTGGATAAGCAGTTCCACGACGCTCTTGGCGTTCCGGTTGGCGGCCCAGTGGAGGGGGGTGGATCCGCTGTCGGTTCGTGCATCCAGGGGGGCGCCGGCATCCATCAGCAGGGTGGCACAGGGCGTGGAACCATAAAAGGCAGCCCAATGGAGGGGGGTGGAACCTCCCTTGCTTTTGGTGTCAACGAGCTTGGGGTTTTTCTTGAGCATGGATGTCAATTTAGTCAGGTCCTGGGACTTGATGACATTCTGGACCTCGATGGCGGTTGTCGTCGGGAATGCCGGGTTCATTCCCGCCAGAAGGAGGACAGCCAGAATGCCGGTGAATGGCTTGAATTGCATGATGAAAACTGTGTTTTTTTAAATCCCGTGGTTATCGGTTTCGTCAATACCTTACGAATTATTCCCGGTGCATGCAAAGTGTTTGTTCCGGTGCCAGCGGTTCCAAATACTGGTAAGGAAGAGGCTGGATTGAGCGAGGGAAGCAAAAGGGATTGAGACGAGGGCATATCGAGGAGGCCGTGCGCGGAGC
>Ga0208374_1000698_pt1 | contig 12891 bp, 12 predicted proteins | sample RifOxyC3_FD_184037 | JGI IMG/M metagenome (GOLD analysis project Ga0208374, IMG submission 184037) | Groundwater microbial communities from Rifle, Colorado - Rifle Oxygen_injection C3 (SPAdes) | ecosystem: Environmental > Aquatic > Deep subsurface > Groundwater | place: Rifle, Colorado, USA...
ACTATCCCAACGTAGGGATAGATGCTTCCGGATATAACGAATGGACAAAGCCCGCCTTTAATTCTATAAAAATTCATTTTAAATAATACAGAGTCTTGAGCCAATGTAATTCTTTCGGATCCCGCCACATCTTTTGATTTAATGCCCCCTATATCAACAGTAAAATCAACATCAAATGAAAATGGAAGCAATGTTAGTTTAAGACCCCCACCTAGCAAGGAGCGATTCTTTACTTGTTCAAAAAAAGGATATTTTACAGCGGTTGATATTAGTGATGGATTTATTGTTTGATAATAGAACGCCCCATATAAAGACAACTTTGGTGTTACTTCCGTTATTTTCTCATTTCCGAACAAGCAAAATTCTACTGCGCCAATGCCTTCTCTTTGATATTCAGTATTTGCTTTGTTGTCAAACCATGTACGCTCGTATTTATTCTTATTTGTTTCAGCAATTTCTGTTTTTTTATTTTCCTTTAGGTTAATTCGTATTGTCTCTTCATTATTATATAAATAAAAAACAGTTTCATAGGTTTCGAATCCATTAAGCTCTGCTTTAAGGTTGTGTTTACCTCTAGCCAACAAATAATTACTATCTTTGCCGAGAGTTCCCTTATAATTTCCGTCTAAAGTAATTTTAATATCAGACCTACCTATAATCACAAGGTTGTACATTATTTTATTAATCTTTTCAATAATTATTTCAACTTTACTTATAGTAGGTTTAATATCTCTATCTTTAGACCAATACCAATAAATAGTATTTTGTTGATCCCCTATAACTTCTTTATCGCCACTAAATTTAAATGCACCGCGTATTAAATTCTTTTTGTCATCGTAGAGTAGAAGTTTCAAATCATATTTTTCATCTAACATACTGCTGTTGATAATGTATTCAACATGGAATTCACCATTTCCAAAATTTTTAGAAATAATTTCAACTATTGGTTTACCAGTTTGCGGATAAACCAATTGACTTAAAAACAGTATAACCATTAAAAATATTCTATTATTAACTTTCATTGCTATTTAATTCTCACCCCCTCAGAAAATGATTGGATTTCTTGATTTCCATTAGCATCGTAATAAATAAATTCTCCTTCTCGCATATCGCTAATCCAAGTTCCTTCATATCTGCTGCCATCTTTTAAGTACAATATTCCCTTACCATTCTTCAGATCTTCTTTGAATTCTCCATCATATTTCCAATAATTCATTTCATTATTTTCCGGGAAATTTAAAATTCCATTACCTTCTCTTTTAGAATTTATTACTTGGCCATCATATGTTGAACCATCTGAATAATCTAAATGTTGGTTTGCACTAATAGTGGGTGTCTCTGGCGATGTTGATGATGGTTGAGAATTATTTGGTGGAATAAACTGTTCGTTATTTACTACTTGTGGTTGCCGGTTAATTATTATTAAAACAATTACAAATATAATGAATCCAAAAAAACCAATTACAAATTTACTAGTGGAGCCTGAAGTGGATTGTGTTGTAATAGTTGTTGGTCGATAAGTGCTTGTTTCTCTGCTGTGGTCTCCAGTAGCTTTGGATCTTGTAATTTCTCCTTTCTCATTTATTCTGCTCAATCGGCTCATCAAGATCCCTCGAAAATTATACTCATTTAATTCCTCCACAAACTGAACATTTTTCATTATAATCAATTTTAATAGAGGTGGTTATCTGCAATGGATAAGAAAATATTTCGGCTTGATCTCCTCCTACTCGTTTATCATTTGAATTACAAATTAGTGTAAATTGTGAGAGATGGGTAAACAAACGTGGGATATAATTTTCGTTCTCAAGATTCATTAAATCAATTATTAATTTAATTCCGACGGTGGTTATGAAATTAATGTCGGTTGATATTCCAGGTTCGAATCGTGTTTCTGAAAGATTTTCCTCATTTGTATAATATCTTCTATTAACCGAAGTACGACTAGAAATATGTCTCTCTTTTCCTCCGAATAAACATTCATAGCAAGGTGTTTTAGTTGGTATAGAATAAAATATTTCACCAGCAAAAGCTCTCTCCCAAAATCCAATAGAAATGAACGGGATTTTGTAATTTATCGAAAGTCGATTTGCATATAAGTCTCCCTCACGATTATCAGCGCATCCTATGATAACTGTATTGGCTGTAATAAAGTTATCAAATTTGACTTTTTCAACATCTTCCAAAATACCTATTTCAGTTTGAACTTGTGCTGTTGAATTAATCTGTAGAATTTGGTCGCGAACCGCGCAAACTTTAAATTTACCTACATCTTTTATTCCAAGTTGATGACGACAAAGATTATGATACGCTAGAGTGTCGTTGTCTACTAATAGAAAACTACCCACCCCAGCTCGTGCTAATTCCAGAGCAATTAGACTTCCAACTGAACCCAGTCCCGCTATAATAACAGACTTATTCAGCATAAAGTCAGTTTCAAGAATTCCCGAATTACGAGAAAAAATATTTAATAATAAATCATACGGTTGTTTTTTGCACAATGTATTACCCTGCTGGAAAATAATCTGTTCATTTTCCCAATAAGCATACAGAATGTTGTCTATGAATTGTAGTGGTTTTTCTTTGACAATTCTTACTAGATTAACACATGACTCATTATTTGCAATATTATTGTTTGTGGCAATAATATTATATTCATTCGAATTCAAATGAAAATAACCGTATACATCACCTAAATACTTATCTTTTTCTAAATGTACTGGATAATGAACAATAGGTTGACGTTTGTTTTTAAGCATAATTATCTCCCAACCATTTTTGAGCTCAAAGATTTTTTGTCCGACGTAATTCCTTTAAAAGGTAATCATATGCATCCAAAACTTCTCTAGTAAACTGATTTGCATTTTTATTAATCGTTTCATTCCCCTCTCGTTCCCAATAGTCGGGATGATAATCAGCAAGCTTGGATTTACGTGCTGTTAAAAGCATTTCTTCATCATATTCAGAAGAAAGCTCTAGTAAAGATTCATAATAATTCTTTTTCTTTTCTTCTTTACTTTGCATGTTAATACTATTATTTGACATCCTCAAAGATATTTGCTCATTCACAAATTGTTTTATTATATCTGGCATATATCGCAAACGTAAGCCATTGATAGTAATAATTTTTTGTTGATTTTCATAAGAGAACAAACAATCGACTCTTTCGGGAAAATAACTTGTCATCTCTCCAGTATACTTCATTTTCACTTCTAATAATTCATCAATCATTCTAATCTCATAGCTGTAATCACTCTGCTTTTCTAGATAAGATATCAATTCAGTAGACAACATATCCATAATATCTTCTTGTTTGGATGTTATTTCTAACTTAGCTACTTGTTTTTGGGATGGTGTGAAATATGAGAAAATCTTCTTAGTAAATTTTTGTTGTCCTTCAACTGCTTTTTGTGTCTCAGTGTAATTGTATAAGTTTCTATTCATTATTTTTTCTGGATCTTTGAGACTTTGAAATTCTTTTGGGACATTAGAATCACCGATTATTATATCTGTTATGACAGTGTAATTCAATGGAAGTGTGACATGGTAAAAAGTAGATCGAAAATGAGGATCAAGATTTACAATGGCTGAAATTGCTCCTGGTTGGAGTAATTTTGCAAATCTAATATTTGTTTCATTATCAGTTGATGAAAAACGATCAAAACTTCCGGGATGTCTATGCCAAAGCCCAAGTAATTTCAATTCAACCTGATAAAGTTTACTTCTTACATTAGCCAAATGAGTAACATACTCAACATCGTATTCAAAATAGGAATGGTGTCGTTCTATTTTCCTGTATCCGGGATCAATATTCTCTAGAACATACCAAGAGTTGTCAATGACAATGCCTAAAAAAATACCTCCAGTTTCTCTATCAACAAAGGAATAAGTTTCCGAAATAATTGAAAGATAAGCCTGTGAAGAGAGTATTACTTTCCTTGTAGAAGAGACCATTCCCTATTCTCCAATCAAAAATTAAATTTTGTTGTGATTTGAAAATTCAGCAGTAGAGATATTTCCTTCCATCCAAAGTTCAAAAGCTGCAATCCATTTTGCAGCCCACGACAATGAAGAAGCAGCACTTGTAACCATTTCTTTTCCGTCTCTTACGTCTTCTTTTCTCGCCGTACATAAGTAAACATTTCCTTTTGAATCAGCTAAAAGATGCGGTATAGGTTCCTTAAGTTCTTTGCTAATTTCTTCAAGATCGGGTAGTATGGAATAAATCTTTACTGAACCACCCCAACTACTATTATTAGGATGGTTATGTTCGTAAATTGCCTGTAAATGCCACTCTCCACCTGGGCGAAGATCTGTTTTAAATACTCCTGTCCAGTACAACCTTCCGTCTTTAAGTTTATCTAATTGAAATTGTGGAAAATACCTCCGCATTACTTGTTTTTCATCCTCAAGCAATTCCGGGTCATTTTCATACCAATAAAAACTGGCGAGTTTTCCTTCTGGTACAATAATGCCACCTTCGTTTTTACTTTTTTCTGCGTCTTTTACGGTACCTTCTTTAGTGACTCTAACAATTTCACCGCGTAAAAGTTTTTCCTTAATTTCCCGACGTTTTTTTGCTGCTTCATCTTCATCTGTAGTATTGTACAAGTACCCGGTTGGGATTTGGATATGTTTCATATTTTTCTCCTTATTAAATGTTCTAGTAATTGCGACTTATTATTTCATTTACTATATCTCTTTTCAAAACGTTTGATACTCTTTTCATCATCTATAAGCAACCGGTGTCAATTTTATTTGCATATACACGGATCCTCCAAAAGAACCAATAACTAAACCAATACATAAAATGATGCAATAAATTGCTAGTTCTTTCAAAAGATGATTCTTAAACAGCTGAGGTAATGTTTCCCCGAAAGTATGCATCCCATTGAAAAAACTTTTTACCTTTTTATATGTTAGTACCCAACCCCAGTAGCAACTCCAGAATAAGTAGCCAGTAATAAGCACTACGAATACAGAGTTATGAAATTTGCTACTAAATCCAACAAGACACCCAATCAATGCAAAAACATAACCAATAAATAAAAGCCTTTGTGCTTTTTTTTTGTTCATTGTTGTTAATTAGTATTATTTATTTCGATATAAAAGCAATTATATAAGTCTCTTGCTACACAAAGGACAAATTCTTCTTTCATTCGAAAAAAAACCAGCAGTTTCCCATACACAAGACTTGCAAATAAAATGTCCTTTCTCGCAGACTTTGCCACCGCTTATTTCTTTTTCTTTTCCACACTTTGCGCAGATTCTCTTTGGCATAAAAATTCCAAATTGTTTGTGCTTATATGTTATAAAACCTTCTTGATTTTTACTCTCACCAACTAAAGCATAAATACATCTTTTATGATTGCCAATATTGAAAGAGCGTTAAGTTTATATTTGAAGTTTCTCGTCATTTTTTTTAGCGTACTCGTAACGTATTCTTATCTGAGTTTCAAGAAGTATAACAGTCTGAAAACGACGTAACGATTTATGTAAATTATTGAGAGTACTTGTCCGGATGTGCCAACTAGAATGGATTAATTGAAATTTTGACCCCATTTCTGGTTTCCCTTTTTCCAATAAGAAAATAAGATATAGTTTGTTATCAGTCAATTGATGATTCTGTTTTTTAGCTAATAAGTTTTACCATAGAATAGTTTTATTTGAAGGCTTCATATACTTAATCTTTCATATCCTTAAAAATTCTAGTCGTTCAACGTTCATTTGTTGCATAAACTCACCCCATCCAAACATAACCAACATCTTTTTCAAAACTTTTTGTTCGAACATCATTTTTCAGTGTTGTGCGCCCTTTCAAATTTTGTTCTATTTCTTAAATTCTCCCATCTCACCGCTCACTTTTAACTACAAACTCATTGGAGTAATACAAAACCTCATCTATAGAATATCTCATCTAAAATCATTCCTTGAGTTGGGCTTTTTTTAATCTTCCGACTCCTAACCGTCTTAAATTTCTTCCTTGCCTATATTCATAAAGCACACAATCCTTAATCACACATTCCCGCACTTGCTTCTTTTCATATCCGGAACATTCCAGACAATGTTTCTTAATCGCTCTCAACGGTGTTTGTTTCATTTCATTCCTCCATCTGTTTTTAATAATTCTTCCTCAGTATTTCAATTCATTTCCAAGAAGTCTCATATTCTTGGTAGCTTAAAATCTTTTCGTCTTTTCGCGACCTCAAAAAAATGGTGTATAAAGAATGAACGAATTCGATGTTAAACAGAAATTGCTGTTTGAGCCCGCATTTACTATTTCTAAAACAAATGCGGGTGAGTTCAATTTCTGTAATCGAACGAGTGATATTCTTAACCATTTTTTTGCAGTCTTGATTTTTTGTTACTTTTTGATCAAGCAAAAAGTAAAAGCATGTAATTAATTTGGATTATTTCATTTCCTCAACTTGTCCAAATGGACAACTTTTTGAGCCAAACTCGTCCAAAATTCATTCTTTTCCTCAATTTGCGTCCAACTTGTCCACTAAGTTGTCCAACCATTTTTTTGTTTTTACTTCATTTTCTCAATAATTCACTGATTTGGACAACTTGGACAACTTTATTTTCATTTTCTCTCCCTAATCGAAAAAAGACTCGTCCAAGTTGTCCAACTTTTTAAGCTCACCTAAACAAATGAATCTTTCAGTCCCGGATTTTCGTTCAGTCAGCTTGATTCTTTTAATCTTTGTGGCTTCCCTCAGCCATCTGGAAAACCTCACCGGTTGGATTTCTGCAAATTCTTCATATTCCCGCTTGAAGCTTTCGAGTAATTCTTTCTTCTGATATTCTTTCCCAACTTCAATCGAATCAAAGTATTCCACAAATTCCGCACAAGTCGAATCAATCATCTTTTTCTTTTCAAGATTAACATGGTTACACTGAATCAATCCTTCACTCAAATACAGCTGAAGACATCCAATCATGTAATTGAGAAAACTATTCCATTCCTCATTACTCCACTCATCATAAAAGCGGTGCCCGAACTCATCTATCGGTCTGTGTGTTTTGTTATAGTGATCTGAGAATTCTATCACGAATTGCCTGTCTAACGTTGAATCGTCAGAACCTTCAATTGTGTAATTTGTGGAAATGATAATTTTGGGCGATTGATGAAACGGAATGATTATTTCATTCTGGTTTTTCTTCTCGACAGTTATATCATCAGTGATGATAGAAAAGAGCTTATCAAAGTTGAATTTCTTGGTTACATCATTAAATTCTATAATCGCTGTATCAAGTGTTACCGATTGAAAACTAAAACTCTTCGAGAAATTAAAATTCCTTCCATCCAAACGGATTGTTTTCCGCAACTTACCTATTGCTTGAGCAACCAATCCCTTTCCGCTTCTACCATAAGCGCCGTCACTCAATTTCTCATCAAGAAAGATCACAGCTTTAGCATTTGTTGAATCTTTGTAGTTGTGAAGTAAATAACCTATTCCACTTCGCAAAGAAAGAATTCTTTGCTCATCATTCATGCAAATATTTCTAACAAATCTTTCAAACTCAGCCTCACGCATCTCAAGGTTTAACCGTTTGTTGATTACTTGTTTGTCCCAAATAAAACCTTCTAATTCTTCATACCTCTTACTCTTAATCTTACTCTCTGTAATCTCAACAAAACAATTCGCGAAGAATAGAAATCCTTTCTCCTTTGTATCACGTAAGAATTCTAAATCTCTAGTTTCCAAAAACTCTAGGAACGTTTGTACAAAATGTTGTGGTGCTCCTTTTATAACAGCATCAATTACTTTTATTCGATGTACGTCCTCAAAATGTGAGGCGTCTAATCGTTTCAAATAATCAATCACAAAATCTTTGATGTTGAAAATCTCCACTTCCCGGACAATATTCTTGCTAACCTTCAGCAGTATATAACCGCGTTCCAACGGCAGCTTGCAAAATCCATTCTCTTCCAGAAATCTCTTGAAGTTCTGTTTAGATATTTTTGTCTTATCATTTTCGATATACCAGAACTTTACGAACGGCTTTTGCCAGCCATACTTTTCAGCAGTGTGATAAACAGTCCCAAGAGTAATTCTCCCATCCGATTTCTTCATCAATTCATCAAACTTTTTGTTTATCGCAAATTCAGAATCATGATAATGCTGATTGCCTAAGCTTAACTTCAAAAAATACTTTCTTCCTTCTTCGCCAATCGTTACTAATCCAAAACCGATTCTATACCAATCTTCATAACAGTTTATCGGTATATTGTTTTCCAAAAACTCAATTGCGCTTTCCAGCTTCTCTCTGTCAAATCCAGCCGGTTCAAAAGTCCGTTTGCCAACATCAAGTACATCTTTTTCATTTTGTAAGTCACAAAACTCTTCAATGCATTCCAGCAGAACATCCGCGTCAATCTCAGTTGGTGGCTCTTTGGGTTCATCATAAAGAAAAGAATATCTGTTCCCGCTATCATGTTTAGAGTATGGAAGAACGGTTTGCGAATTATTCCACCGCAATTCAATATGGTCACATAATCCCTCATCTTTCAGATACAAACGGTAAACACTTTTTGGTCCGTTCAATCTCTCTTTCAATCTTTCATTTTCTCTAACCTTAACCCAAATATGAAAACCAGCACCGCTTCCGCTTTTTACAGTCCATAAATATTTATCACCAAGTCCAAGCCGTTTACATATCATCTGCACTAAACTAAAACCAGTTCCTCCTTCAAAAGGGTCTATGACCCTGTCGAAATCAATATTCCTTAAATCGTTAATTCCACATATCCCGCCAATACCGGTTATGTTAGCATTCCAACCAAGACCAATTACATCACTTTCACTTTGTTCAATAAGCTGCCAATTCTCCCAAGCGATTGTTGGTTTTTTACCTTGAATTGGTAGTACATTAAATCCAAAAACATTTCTATAAATCTTTGCCATATCCAGAAATTGTATCATCTCTTTTCTCCGGAATTAATACTAAATATTTTGGGTTCATTCTTTTGCTTTTGTCCAGCATCAAGTAACTTGAATCCAGAATCTAATTTGTTCACTGCTTCTCTCAAAGAATCCATATTTAGGTGCGAGTAAATTTGTGTTGTAGTTATTGATGAGTGACCGAGAAGTTCTTTGATTGTATAAATCGAAACTCCTCTTTGAGCAAGGTTTGAAGCGAAAGAATGTCTCAATTAATGAAAGTGAATTGATTTGTCTAAACCCGCAGCTTTGCACGCAATCTTAAACCTTCTCGAAAAGTAATTCCCGGAATACTTCTCGCCATTCTCTTTGCAAAACACAAAGTCATTCGTCATGCCGAGCGAAGTCGAGGCATACCCAACAAGTTTTACTATTCGGGTATTTGGTTTTTTATTCTCCATTCTGCATTCTAAATTCTCAATTATCCTTACTGTTTCTTCGCACATTGGAATAAATCTTTGCTTTCTTCCTTTGGTTACAAATGTTTCGTCACCTACAGTAATCGTATTGTTTTCATTATCAACATTCTTCCATTTTATATTAACAATTTCATCTAATCTCATTCCTGTATAGAATGCAAATACAACAACATCTTTAACAGTTTCGTTTTTTATCTGATTGCAAATAGCCGAAAGCTGATCGCAATTAATAAACACGGGTGATAATCTTTGCCTTTTGGGGAGTTTTACTTTCGTGAAATAATTCTCGTGAATGTAATTCCATTCTTTTGCTTTGTTGAAAGCAGCTTTAATATTCCGGTAATAAACTTCATAGCCGTTACCGCTTTGGTTAGCACAATGCGAAACGGCTTTAACCTTCTCTTGCAGCTTAATGAAAAAGTTCTCTATTTCTTTTTGTTGAATCGAACCAATTGAGCAGTGAATTCCGAAGTAGTCAACGAGATAATCCAAAGAGAGTCTTACAGAATTGTAATATGAAATTGATCTATTGCTTTTAAGAAGATTCAAATATTCCTCTCTAAACACCCGCAGCGATATAATCTCTTTCGGTTGTTGATTATTGCTCATTGAAAACAACCATTTCAACTTTTCAATGTCTTCAACAGAAAGTCTATTTAGTAACTCATCCATTTTACTTTCCTCAACGATTCATTGGGCTGAATTCTTTGGCTTTTTACACGACCTCAAAAAAATGACGTTAAAGGAATGAATGAAGTCGGTGTTAAACAGAAATTGCTGTTTGAATCCCGCATTTGCATTAGTATTATATAGTTGCGGGATGAGTTCAATTTCTGTCATCGGCTTTATGATATTCCTAGTCATTTTTTTGCAGTCTTGATCTTTTGGTTCTTTTCTATCAAGAGAAAAGAACAACATCCAAATATTTTTCAGTATCTCTTCCATTTGTTCCTCTTGCTCTTGCACTTGATCTTAATCTTGATCTTTTCCTTTGGCTTATGGCTTATTACACCTTACAGCTTATAGCTATTTCTTCCTCCGGCTCTTCAACGGAAACTCAATTAACAACTCCTGTGCTGAGCCCTGTCCTGAACGAAGTGAAGGGACAGTCGAAGCATCAGTTTCATTCACTTCTTTTTTACTTCTTCCCGTCTTTTCTTCAAGCTCCATCTCCATTTGATTCGGATCTTTTTCAACTCTGGCACTTAGGCACTCAGTTACTTCTTTGATTGTCCCTTGTGCCTTATGGCTGCTCTTAAAAATCCATTGGTCCACTTCATTCTTCGAAAAGAAAATCATCTTGCCGGTTGGCTTGTAATGAGGAATTATATTTTGGTAAGTAAGCTTGTAGAGATAGCTTGGTGCATAACCCAAATAAGTACACGCTTCCTTAAATGTCAGCGGACGGTCATCTTTTTTCTTGAGTAATTCTTCCAGTGTGGAAAGTTTTTCTAGAATTAATTTTTGTTCTTCCGAAGTCATTCTCCGTGAAGCCTGCGGTGAGCGTAGTCGAACCGTCGAGGAGCCTGTCGCGAGCTTGTCGAGGGATTCACTTTTTACTTTTGCCATTTCACACCTCATGTTAATTTTATTTTCATGAGAAATATGAAACAGAAATCAAGCAAAAAGAATTTATCGGCTTTTATGCGATTTTATGCCTTTGCCATAAAAGATGATAAAGTATTTCAATTGGAGTTCAATTTCTTTTATGGTCTTTTATCTGTTTGCCATAAAGTATCATAAAGTATTTTTATAAATTAAATTTTTGCATCATCAAGTATCTTTCTTATAAAATCGCCGGTCTTCGTAAAATTTTCGGTATAGTTTCTTTTTTGTGGAAGGTCCTTAAATGAGTTTCCCTGCTTATTCAAAAAATGTTGTGCAAAGACTTTGTATTTGTTTTCATCTTCAATCGCGCCACGCTTTGACAGTTCATCAACAAAAACAGCAAACGCACAATCGCTATCATACCAGCTAAATTTTTTACAAGTGCCCCATCTGTCCACAAAGAAATTTTGTTTTTCATCAGTAAAGTGAGCTAGTATTTCTTCCTTTGAGTGCTTTGGAACAATTTCGTTCAGATTGAGCTGAACAAATAGACTTAACAGTTTTTCCTTGCCCAGCTTCCATATTATTCTAATAAACGTTTTATCTGGACTTAAATTTGATTTGCTTTCGCAGTTTAAATAATCAAAGGATTTTACTCTTGCGTCAAGATTTGTTTTATAATGAATTAGCAGAACCTCAGCTCTTTTCAAATAATTAGTTAACTCTCTGCAAAGCTTCCTTGCACATAATTTCATAATCTTTTTTATTGCCGTGCGCCTAATTCTTCTATCGTTGTTTAGAATTTCAACCAGCGGGGTCTCTTGTTTTGCGGATTTTATGGTTAGTCTAATCTCCATTGTCTCAAAAGTATCTGCTTCATATTTTACATCTTCTATTGCTACTTTACATTTCTTCACTTCAGTTGATATATATTCAATTTTTTCAACATCAGTACTTAATTCATCTAATTGTTTTTCTAATTCGGAAAATGAAAATCTTTCAATGTGCATTTGTCCCCCTAATTAGAGAGAATTATTTAATTAATGCACACACTGTTTTGGACACTCATCCTTCAGATTGGATTTCCCGTTTACGGGTAGAAGTTATTATGCTAATGCATATACACCTCAAATAAACTAGTTTTCACTAACCCTTTACTTAAATAGGAATTTCCTTAGTAAAAATCACTGCAAATATTCTCCTACATCTTTCACTTTTTTCATTTACAGTCATCCCGAGCGAACCTGTGGTGAGCGAAGCCGAACCAGTTGATGAGCCTGTCCCGAGCTTGTCGAGGGATTTCCCGTCTCTCACTTTGGCATTAAGGAACTCAGTTACTCAATTCTTTTCTTCCCACGTAGTTTCAAATTCTCAATTCTAAATTTTCAATTCTCCATTGCTCTTTCTTGACAATCTTATCCTTTAAATATAATTTCAGTTTGAAATAGGGTGGGTTCCATTCAAAGCAACTTCCGGGGGAATCCTTTTGTTAATTGACATTTCTAAATAGAACAAGTGGAGGCATAATGGCTAGTGGTATAACCCATATTCTTCTTATGAAGAATCTCCCGAACTTACTTAATGAGAGCAAATTCAAGACTAAAATTTCTTCCGGAATTCATTTCCTTCAAGTTGGTGCTGTAGCTCCCGATCTACCCTATGCTAGTATTGCCGACGGTGATCTAATCCTTTCAAATGAAACGGAGCTTGCTGATAGTTTTCACTATAAGAACACAAATGAAATTCCTTTACTTGCATTTAAGGAACTCGCTGGGAAAGAATTAAAACCAAAGGCGCTCAAATATAGTTTTTGTTTTTTCCTTGGCTATCTTTCACACATTATAGCCGATGGTATTATTCATCCTTTCATTCGTGATATGGTTGGAGATTACGATGACCACAAAGCCGAACACAGAGTTTTAGAAATGAAACTTGATGTGCTTTATTATTATCATCTCACAGAAAGAACAGTTAGA
>Ga0208374_1000700_pt1 | contig 12880 bp, 16 predicted proteins | sample RifOxyC3_FD_184037 | JGI IMG/M metagenome (GOLD analysis project Ga0208374, IMG submission 184037) | Groundwater microbial communities from Rifle, Colorado - Rifle Oxygen_injection C3 (SPAdes) | ecosystem: Environmental > Aquatic > Deep subsurface > Groundwater | place: Rifle, Colorado, USA...
AGGGGCTGACGCTCTCCGGCGGCCAGCGCCAGCGCATTTCCCTGGCCCGGGCACTCCTGACGGAACCGGATGTAATCCTGCTGGACGACACCACCTCCGCCCTGGATGCGGAAACCGAACAGCGCGTCCAGGAAACCCTCGCCCGCCTGCTGATCGGGAGAACCGCCGTCATCGTCTCCCAGCGCATCTCCATGGCCATGCGCTGCCACGTCATCGGCGTGCTCGATGAAGGGGTGCTGACCGAATTCGGAACCCATGCCGAACTGGCCGACCAGGATGGTTTCTATGCGGCCCTGGTACGCCAGCAAATGGCCAGTCATGAAAAGCCCGAAACCCGGAGGTAATACTGCGCATGAAACTGTATATCTGCACCGATATGGAAGGTTGTGCGGGCATCTTGAACCACGATGACTGGGTGTTGCCGACAGGACGCTGGTACAACAAGGGGATCTCCATCCTCACGGCGGAAGTCAACGCCGCCATCGCCGGCTTCTTCGAGGGGGGCGCCACCGAAATCGTGGTGCTCGACGGGCATGGCGCCGGTGGAATCGATCCGCTGCAACTGGACGAACGGGCCCGCCTGTTGCGCGGCCAAACCACCCAGTCCGGTGTCTATTTCGGGCTGGACGGAAGTTTCCAGGGCCTTGCGTTTGTCGGCCAGCATGCCAAGGCCGGCACTCCCCGTTCGCACATCACGCATACCGGCTGGTTCAACACCATCAATGAAACCATCAACGGCATATCGGTGGGCGAATTCGGCGAGATCGTACTCTGTGCCGCGGAACGCGGCATCCCCACAATCTTCGGCGCCGGCGAACAGGCATTCACCCTGGAGGCTCAGGCGCTCACCCCGGGCGTTATCACCGTGGCCGTCAAGGAAGGGCTCCTGGAGGACGGTCTGGATCACCTCACCGAGGATCAGTACCGTTCCGCCAAACTGACCGCCCTGCACCTGCATCCGCATGAAGCCTGCCGCCGTATCCGGGCCGGCGCACGACAGGCGGCGGAACAACTCGTCAGGATTCCGGGCGCTTTTCACAGCCCCTCGATCAAGCCCCCATTCGAACGGATCATGCACCTGCGGGCGAAGGGAGACCAGTCCCCCTGGACCGGCCGCGCCATCCACCCCACCAGTGTGGCAGACCTGCTCCGCCTTCCCCTGCAACGGTAACAGTCAATCCCGCACTCGCTTGTTCTTTGGATGGCGAGGCGCTTGCCCTTCGTAGCCTTGGCGAAGAAGGGTCCTCGCGAGCCGTCCCATGCCTGGTAGAGCGTACGTGCCGGACCAGACGGCTCTGTCAACGCCGCTTTGAAAGAGCTCTTCTTCAGCCGTTTTGAAAATGACTGTCTACTTTGTCTTCTTCCGGCGGAACCGCAGAACCGCAGAATATCCAACCGCAGAATGTCGAAGGAAAGCGAGACGTCACGGATCCCACAGGTCGACTTTCCATGTTCGACGTTCTCCCCTCCCCTCCCATCCCATCCCTACCTCTTCCTGACCAACGTTGCGGGCATTTGATTCGGGCCGAGTCCGCGAGGTCCGATCAAATGCCCGCAACCTCTGCGGTCCGACTCTGCGAACTCTGCGACTCTGCGTGAGATCCCCTCCCGTCAATCTCCCGTCCCATCCTGTATATCCAGTCAACTCCCCTCCCAATAATTCGTCAATCTCTTACGCTGAAGCTTCGAAAGACAGGTCTGCGGTTCTCCCGGAACATCGCCAAACCGGCGGATTCGGGAATTTTCAGGGCGGCGTCCTTTCCCCCTTCGCCTTCCCCGTCACACGTTTGATGAAATCACCCTTGGCCGCCGTATAGGAAACGCGATCGTCATGATGCGCATGACTGAGTCGCAATTTGAGCTCGCCGTATTCCCGGGCAACGTCAGGATGCGCAATGAGGTAGTCGCGGAACTTGAGCCTATCCCAATGCTCAAAATGGGCCTCGACCATGTGGATGTGATGCGTTCGGTCCCCGTTCATGTCACGTTTGATGAACCAGGCATAGAATGGCGGGGTATCATCACCCCACGATGGCCTCCAGAAATAGTCATACCCCTGCGCTTCCAGTATGGGGACAATCCGTTGCCTGGTCGCATCAAGACTCGTCACCTCGACCAGTATATCCACGATGGGTTTGGCTGCGAGGCCGGGGACCGCGGTGCTGCCAAAATGTTCTATCCGTCCGACCAGGTCATGGGGTAAACACGACAGCAGATGGCGCCGTTCCTCCGCAAACATCGCCGGCCACCGGGGATCATATGGCACAACGGCCACCTCCTCCTTCACCACCCGCGCAATCTTCGCTTCAAGCGTTTCCATTCGTTCCAACTCGTTCCGTCAGCGCGACTATGACTCTATCGCTGGTCACGGAATCCAGCAAAAGCCCTGTGCCATAAGGCGCTACTCGCTTACGTTCCAGTTCTCCCGTGTCCCTAGCCTGTCAACGTCCGCCGTCATGGTGGCGAGCTTGCGAGCCTACCATGCACGCCGAGGTTGTGCCGGGTCATTCCAATAGGCTGAAGAAGGGGAGTTTCGCGGCGTCCTTGTCGAACGTAATGCCGCTCTCACAACCAGCAGCTTGTGCCGAGTGCGCAATAAGAATGTCGGCCAAATCCGCCTTGTACTTCGGTCCGTCGTTCAAAAAGCGCTCGATGGCACCATCCGCCTCGAAATCGAACACGGGCATCTGCCGCATGGCCTGAACGGAATCGAGTATCTCGGATCTCGACTTGTCATAAGCACTCTCGAGCACCCAGATCGTCTCCAGGATAACGAGTAACGGGACGAACAGACGCTCCCGTTTGCCTTCCGCCTGCTTCAGGCGCCGGCGGGCAACCTCAGCCTGCTTCGCATCGTCACGAACAAGGAAGCGAACAAGGACGTTGGTATCAACCGCCATCATCGCAGCCGACTCCTTATTCGCCGAGCCACGGCGGCTTTCATTTCGTCGATGCTCCTGCGTGTCTGTGCGGGACTGTGAAGGCGTCCGAACACCTCGTCAACGGACTTTGTTACCGGTTTCAGCACCGCCTCCTCATCACCGTGGACAACGAACGCAACGCGGTCGCCAGCGTGAAGACGAAGCGAATCCCGGACCGCCTTGGGGATCGTGAGTTGCCCCTTGCTCGTCAATGTAGCCGTAACCATGCGACAACTCCTTACATTTCAAATTCTCCTTACATGGTAGCAAGGCGGTTCGCACAGGTCAATGCTCATTTCCGGCACAACGTCAGCGGGAAAGGATGTATACTCACGATTAAGCCTGTCACTGCAGCGTCTTGCTGAATTCGATCGGTTTGACGATAGATTTGATGATTTGCCCTGAATGATTACGGGTTCCGAACGCCAGCCTTCACCGTTTGCGAGCCCGCCAGGGTGAGACACGGTGCGAGGCATTGTTCGGCCTGAATTCTCCGATTCTCTATCGCCTGCACAGCCACACAATAAGAATAAATAGAAGCAAGATGATGAGAGGTGCAAGCTGCGCAATCATAATGCACCGATTCGTCTTCCAGTCCGGCGTCGGTGGGTCTGTAGGTAAAAGAACCTCGGAAGCAAACCTCTTCAGCACAAGTTGCGCCTGCTCTTTGCAGTCATCTGAGACCAACACCATTTGCACCCGCAACTCATTTCCACCTTCATAGCCCTCGACAATGCGAAATGGGACTGCGTTGTTCTTCAGCGTAATCGCTGCCCGCGCGAACGTGTCAACGTCGCCACTTTTGAAGACCATCATTTCGTTTGATCGAGTTCTCGTTTCCATTGGTCGAACATCGCATTATCCATCATACATAGCATGGGAATATTTGGGTGTTTTTTAAATAACGTCCGGCTGGTCGTTCATTTCGGATGGTTTATGCGATCATTGGGCGCGCTGTTGGTTGCTTTCTCCGGGACAGTCAACAGTTGCTCGTCAACGATTGGCGCGTAGCGTATTTCGTCCACCATTTTATTGAATTGCTCGATCCCGATGAGGTGGTGTTCGAGTGTCTGGACTGAGGTACTGATGCGGTCCACGGTGTTTGACAACACGGCCACCTGAGCTTCAAGCCGCTCGATCTGTGCATTCATCGTATGAGGCGATTCCACGGTGCGGCAACCGGCAAGCACACCGAGGATGACAAGCGCTGCGACCGCAAGTTGTCTCCACGATATCATCTTTTCACCTCACATCCCACCGCCGACGTCAGTGCTGAGGATCGGCGAGCTTGCGAGCCGTATCCTCCGGCACTTGGTTGGCCTCGTTCCATTTGTCCCCGATCTCTGGAAACAACACTGCACTCAGTGCGATCATAAACGCCACGCCAAGAGAAAGCCCCCCAATGACAAGAAAGAAAGGCACGAGACAGCCCTTGCCCTTTGGGTGATGATCTGTGGATGTCAAAGGGCGTGGAGTTGAAGTGCGCTTTGGAATAATTATTTGCCTTCCGTTCTTTCTGGGTTGGCGAGGTGGCGGGGCTTGGAGACTGGGCGGCCTTTCATCCTGCTTCAGCAACTCAGGCGCGATTGTGTAGACCGCGACGGACATGAGATCATGTTCCGTGGCTCCGTCTTTGCATTCCCATCCCTCGCCCCAGCCCTGATTGTCTCCGTACTTCAAAGCCTTTTGCATGACCGCTTTGCTTGGCTTCTTGACCGGCATCACGGAACGACTATCGGGATCGCCGAACAGCCATTCCAACGCATCGTCAACACGGGTATTGAAGTCCTCTTCCTTTTGCTCAAGCTCTTCAATGTATTTATCTGCACGCCAGGTATTTATTGCTGTGCCGGAATCACCACCAAGCTTCTTGATTCTGGCCAACTGTTCCTTTGTGGCCGGTTTCCCTTCTGTTTCGTCGGCATCACGTTCCAATCCTTCGATAAGATCATCAGCCCTTTGATATGTGCAACCATCCGGTAGGCTTCCCCCAAGCTCCGCAATTCTGGCTCGTTGAGTGTCGGTAGCTGAAGCGGTTTCTCTAAGACCAATGATAGCAGACATTGCATCGCGTCTTGTCTTCGGGATCGTCCCGCCAAGCAAAGCAATTTCATCTATTTGCCATTGCTCAGGCGGTCGGTCACCCTCAAGTTGCTCTATTAATTCATCAGCTTTCACTTTGGTGAGATTCTTGGGCACTGTCGCCCCAAGTCGTGCCAGTCTTTTAAGTTGTCGTACTGTCGCTGGTGCTGACTTTATCAAGGAGTCAATCAACGCTGAAGCCGCTTGCTTCGAGAGGCCACTTTTCGGATCTCCACCAAGCCGTTTGATATATGAAATCTGCTTCTCTGTCGCAGGATCACTCATGTAATGCTCCTGTGATCACACTTGTGGGTTCCGAAGTCGCAGCCAACGCTTGGTTGGTGCCTCCATCTGTTCTAATCGTTCTCTCAAAGTCTTCAGCAAGCACCCAGACTATTGAACTATTCTGAAACAACACACAAGCACCTTGCTTTCGATGATTCTTCGGGTTGCACCAGACCATCGGGCCATTTGCCTCTCCTGGCTTTGGTAATCGGTAAGAATAGTCGGTCCATTCATCCACACGGGCGAGTTCGCCCGTATGACTTCCCGACCCTCGACACACGAAGACCTTCGCATGGTCACAGAAGGTCGTTACAGAACCAAGGCGTTGCGGGAAGGCGCCCTGATTCGCGTTCGTATGCGCCCTGAGCGCCAAACTTATCTGCCGGAGGTTGTTCATGCATACAGCCCGTCTCACCGGCTCCTTGTGCGTGCGGTGCCACAGCAGATGCATCAACTCGGGAAAGATGAAAAGGAAGAAGACCACCGCCAGCACAGCCACAATCCATGTGGTCGTCGTTTTCATCTTTCCTGCATCAACGCCGCCGTTAAAGCGCGTGCGATTTAGCGCTTCACTTCCGACGGCTGGTTGGATGCGTCTTTGTCTCCGGGTTTGAGTTCTCCAAAGACCTCCTTCGGGGAGGCGTACTTCAGTTGCCCCATCGGTATGGTGTTCAAGCGAAAGGAGGTGTCATAGGGGGAAAGCTGGCCCTCGACCAGATGCCCTTGTGCTTGGTAAACCAACTCGCTCATCGAGCCGGTCACGGCCCGATTCAAGGCTTTTGAAAGGGTCACACAAGCTGCGGATGGAGCAACGAAACGCTCGAAGTGAAATCGAAAACCGTCATCCGTCATGATTTCACCCAGCAGGCTCACCATCCTGGAAATCATCGCTCCATCGTTTGTCATCCCCTTGCCGTACATTACGGCAGAGTACAGGCATACAGTATTTGTGAAGAGAATGTATTGAATCCGGTCCGCAGTAAAGAGGTGGGCCGACCAATCCGCAAAGGGATTGATATCCAACGGCAGCACGCTTGGCGGCGAGACACGAAGCTTATGCGCCAACTTTGCTGAAAGTCTTAATATCATTGCATTCTCCGCATCCAACAATCACGGCGTGTCCGGCGAGCTTTAGTGAGTACCGCGGTCATAGGGTCAGCCCTCAAGGCAACAAATAGCCCTTGCCCCCTCAAGCGATCATTCCGGTTCCCTGCCCCGATGGCTTTTCATCCGATGTGGATCATCCTGCGTGATCCCTCTATCCAATCCAACCAAAACCCAACAGGGATGGGCCACCCCTCCCCACATCCATGATTCCACCCTATCGGGAAAATACCGTCCCCGGCAAGAATATCAACCAGTTCCATACGGGAAGCATCAGCGGCGCGGTTTACCGTGTACGCGGGAAGCCTTGGTTCGGGCGGTTTTATATTCGACGCCCGGCAGACCGACGAAGTGTTCATCCTGTGTCCAGAGCGTGGCATTTTCCGACCATGCAGTCGACAGGATCAGGCTGTCAGCCATGGGAAGGCGGTGCTTAAGACTGATCAGGGCTGCGCGGAGCGCAATCGATTCCGAGAGTTCAATCACCCGCCCTTGCTTCATCTGACCGATGGCCTGCAAGGCCTTTGGCTCGTCCGCAGCCGCGTTGACTTTCTTGAAGACTTCGTACAGGCAAATCACCGGAACCAGAAGCTTGTCGACGTCTTCGATCAGTGGCGCAAACACCCCGGCATGGCTCCCCTCAAACAGGTACTCGATCCAGCCTGACGTATCGACCACATTCATGTCCGGTCCGCCTCGTCACGCTCAAACCGGGCGTCATATCCCTTGAGAAAGCCCCGCATGCTGCGCATGGGGCGCACCGGGATCAGTTCGACGCGATCGTCGTAACAGATGACCTGGAGGCGTTCTCCCACCCGAATGTTCGCCCGCTCTCGAACCGCCAGCGGAATCACGACCTGATACTTGGGGGATACGGTTACGGTATCCATATCATCGATCTCCTTTTAGTGCTACGTATACCAGATCGATTGGCGTCGCGTCAATACATGGCATGCCAGATGATCAGCCCCTTCCAAACAGGAGGCATCAGCGGCGCGGTTTACCGTGTCGTCTTCCGCTCCGTGGTCGAAGGGTTCTCATTTTCAAGGTGCGCGCTCAGCTCCATCGGCCGGGGCCATTCAAGTTCGACATACTGCGCCCGCAAACGTTGCCGCAGGGGTTCCGTCGGTAGGTCCGGCAATTCCAGATTATGCTCCGCAGCGATGGCCGCGGCGGTTCCCGCCGCCTGCCCGATCTGCATCATGGTGCGGGTCAGACGGCAGCTCGAGGCGGCAATGCTCGAGAATCCGGCGGCACGACAGGCCACGAGGAGGTTGCGCCACCCTTTCGGAATCAGGCAGCGGTACGGTACCCCATAAGGCTGTGCGAGTTCCGGGCAACCGCCGCCTTCGCCGTGCCGGTCAAGGGCATGATCCGCAATCGCGACGATATCCGGATCGCACTGGCCACTGAGTCCGGTGAGGATGTCGTTCTCGGTCAGCATCTTCTCGCAAAGCACGCGACGGCTTTCCCGAATACCGAGCATCGGGGCGATCCATGTCATGCGATACGTCCGAAACTCGGGCCAATGGGTCTGGACGAAATGCCAGTGAGCCTTCAACCGTCGCATACACTCCGCGTAGGCCGCCGCGTAGCCGAGCGCGAGCATCTCACGACCCTCCATCGTCGGCAGCATATTGCAGTCCCGTCCCCGGTCGGGATACTCCACACAGCTCATCGCCGGAAAATGGGATGACCACCAGCACCGGGGTTCGATGTCCTTCGGCAGGGCTTCCACCGCCTCGGCGAAGCCGGGCATGACCTTGTAGATCAGGGTCACGGCGTTAACCGCCTCGGAGGCCTTCTCCTGCGCATGGGGCTCGTTGAACCGCGCGCGTGGATCGCCGCCGCAAAGGGTTTCGCACCCCAGGGCATCCGAGAAAGCGCCGCCCGCCGCATCAATCCAGAATCGTGCTTCGACCGTGTCGCCATCCGAGAGCGCGACCCGCCGGACGAGCCCCTCGGCCGCCACTACGTCCGTGAACACCGTGTTGAGGCGCACCTCAACCCGTCCCGTTTCGGCCAGCATCGCCCGCTGGCAGGCCGCCATGGCCTCCGGCAGGAAGGAGACACCATGCCAATGTTCGCGCGCCCAGTCCTGCGACGGACGCAGCCCGCCGGGCGGATGCCGACGCAGCGTATCCAGATACCGGCGCTCCCGATCGATCAGCATCTCGCCTCCGGGGAAATTGACCTTGTCGAGCTGATGTGGCCAGTACCAGCCATCCTGCCAGCTGAAATGACGGCCGAACGAGTAGATGCCGATGGCCTGCGGGTAGTCGCGGCGCATGCGCCGGTAAAGGTCAAAGGGTATGCCGGTTCCGCCAACACCCACTTCCCAGCAGTTGACACCGCCCAGGGTTGCCGTGCCGCCGAGCATCTCACCGCGCTCGACAATCAAGACCTTCAAACCGCTTCGCGCCGCCGTTAAGGCGGCGGCAAATCCGCCGCTGCCCCCGCCGACTACTCCCAGGTCAAAGGATTTCGTTCGCGTCATCACATCGGCTCGATCTGCTGGACCAACGGCTGTACCGTGATGTCTGGCATGACCAGGTGCGCCGGCGTGGAACATATCTTCAGGACCAGGTCTCCCATCTCGCCGGGTTGCATGATCTTGTTGCGGATATCCGGGTCGCTGGCCGGATGTCCCTCGATGGCCGCCGCGTTCACGAAGTCCGTTGCGCCCCAGTAAGGCGTTACCGTGGTGACGCGCACGCCAAACTCGCGTAGTTCCGTATAAAGGCAGTGGGCAAATTGGTTCAACCCCGCCTTCGCCGCCGAATAAGGCCCCCATCCGGGCCAGGCATGAAGGGCGCAACCGCTGGAGATGTTGACGATGATGCCATGGCGCTGCTGCTTCATGACCTTGGCGGCCCGACGGCATCCGTACAGTTGACCGGTGAGATTGATGGCGATGATCTCGGCGATGGATTCATCACTTTGCTCGTCCATCGGCGCAATTTTGACACCACCGCCCGCGTTGTTGATGAGGATGTCCAAGTGTCCGCTCGCCTGGATTACGGTCTCGAAAACCCGGTCCCAGTCGGCTGGACGGGTCACATCCGCCCGGATGGCCTTCACTCCGAGGCGTGCCGCCGTGGCGTCCAGCGTGGTGCTGTCGCGCCCCGTGATCCAGACTTCTGCGCCGGACTGCCGCAGAACGGCGGCGATCCCGGCCCCATATCCCTTCGAACCGCCGGTGACGACGGTTATCTTGCCTTCAAGTGATTCGGACATCTGGCAGTCTCCTCCCGCATTTGATCCTCGAACGTTGTTCCTCAGAAGCATGAGGGGTCACTGAAGGTAATAATTAAGCCTCGCCCCGTCAACGCTTCCAAAGCGATCGTTCCGACGCCCTGCCCCGACGGCTTTCCAACCGAGAGCATCCCGCGTATTCCCTCCATCCAACCCCCGCCCGACAGGAATGTGCCACCCCCTACCCTCATCCCTGATTCCACCCTATCGGGATAATACCGCCCCCGGCAAGATGATTAACGGGTTCCAAACGGGAGGCATCAGCGGCACGGTTTACCATTACGGGTGTTCCGATCGTTGGCGTTCAGCCTGACCCGCGCTAGCGGCGACAGGCTGTGACGCCGTGCTGGCATCACGCTCTTCTTAATGAATTTTCTCGACGGCTTCGTTTCCTTGCTCATCTTTGTAGTACAGGTTAAGCTCCGACTTGTCGGCTTCCGCCAAATCCTTGATGTTGTCCAGTCCCCACTCGATCATCCCCCCGTGCATGGCGTCTGCAATAAGCGCCAGATAGCTGCCGATAATAGGTGTTTCGAAGTGACCAGCCACACGCCAGGTGAGTTCTGTTCCCTGCTTGGAGGCCCTGATCTCGAAGGCGCCTTTATCGGACCGGGTGTTGGCGTTGAAATACACATCGTACTCGACACGAGCGATCGCCGTCTTCGTGAGAACAAGCCGTCCCGGCGCAGGACGGCCACTCCACGACATCCTCGCTCCGACATTCGCGGGCTCTTCAATCACCAGTCGATGTCCTACGTTATGTCGATCCCATGGCCACCAGGATTCCCAGGAATCCAGCCGGCTGATGCAGCGGAGGACTCGTGCCTGATGGGCCTGAATTCTGACGGTACGGCTTATTTGAAAGGTCTTCGGCAGAATCAGGCCGACTGCCACGAACAGAACCGCGACAATCATGAGAACAACCATTATCCACTTGAACATGGGGAACCTCCTTACCGTCAGCGATGCAACCAAGGTAATCCGAGCTTGGTGAAATATCCAGTTGGAAGCGCACCTTTAGACCACGCCGTGGTCCCGCGCTTCCTGCTTGTTTTCACGGCGGTGTTCAGGCATCGTTTTCGCCTGTGAACCGGAGAGAAATCGTACTTCGCGCCATTGAGCGCAGATCCCCCCCGCGTGTACCCCTGCACTATGGCAACCGGGACTTCGAGTATTCGGATACGGTCGGGGTCGGGTTCGGCTCTCCCGAGGGGTACGTTCCGCCAACCCCGGAAACCAGTGAGTGGGGGTTCATCTGGGAACGGCTCGACGGTACCATGGGCCAGCCAATCGCACCCCCGCTGGGCAATTGGGGAAACCTCGCCCGCTACACGCCGCCGGATCCTGCCGCGCCGGGCCGGCTTGCCGGCCTTGACAAGGCCATCGCCGCCGCTGACGGAAAGCTGGTGAAGTTCGGGCTGGGGATCACGGGATTCAACCATGCGACGTTCCTGCGGGGGTTTGAGTCCTTTCTGGAGGACCTTTACCTGGATCGCGGACGCGCGGAACAGGTGCTGGATCTGGTTGTTGATTTTGAGAGCGAGATGATCCGGCGGGGGTGTACGCACGCGATCGACGTGGTCTCCTTCGGCGACGATTGGGGAACGCAGAACGGCCTGATCCTGTCGCCCGATCTGTGGCGCGAGGTGTTTCGCCCGCGCTACGAGAAGCAGTTCGCCATCGCCCACAAGGCCGGCAAGAAGGTGTGGTTTCATTCCTGCGGCGATGTCTCAAGCATCATCGGGGATATGATCGATATCGGCGTGGACGTGCTTGAGCTGTTGCAGCCGGACCTGCTGGGGGTCCGGTGGCTTTCGAGGGAGTTCGGCGGCCGGGTGTGCTTCTGCTGTTCAGTGGACCACCAGCGCGTGGCGATATCCGGAAGCCGGGAGGAGCTGTTCGCATACACCCGCATGCTGCGCGATGAGCTGGGGAAGTTTGACGGGGGATTCATCGCCTATATCGAGGACTACGCGTGCCTGGGGATGAGCGAGCAGAACTACCAGTGGATACGCCAGGCTTTCCAGGGACTTTGAGCCGGGTCGGCCAGTAGGGATGGGGAACCCTTGACCGTGAAGCAGAGCATCTACCGAGAGCGGTTCCGGGCGACGCTTGACCACCAGCCGGTGGATCGTTGTCCGATCGACCTGGGGGGTACGCCGCAGTCAACCATCGAGAGCGCGGAGACGACGGCAGGGCTTGCGGCGCACCTCGGACTGGTTGGGGAGGCGCCGCCCGATTATGACAAGCTGGACCGGCGGATACTGGAGCGGTTTGACGTGGACTTCCGGCGGGTTGGCGGGTTGGCAGCCTTTGACACGCCGCGCACCGGCAGGATCTCCGATACCGACCATACCGACTGTTTTGGCATCCATTACCATTACAGCGGGATGTATTGGGAGATCGTCGACGGTCCGCTGCGAAACGCGGGGATGGACGAGCTGGCCGCCTACGAGCTGCCGACGCTGGCCCAGCTGCAGATTGACCGGATCGATGAGTGGGCCATACGGGCCCGCGTGCTGCAGGCAAACAGCCCCTGCGTGGTGGTGGGGGAACACCCGGTGTTCGGGGTCCTTGAGCTGGCGTGCTGGCTGTGCGGGTACGATCACATCATGATGATGCTCGCGTTGGAGCCGGAATTCATTCACCTGCTGTTCGGCAGGATACTTGAGTTCCAGAAGCTGATCATACGGGAGTACTATGGCCGCCTGGGCCGGCATATCCACCTGACCACCAGCGGGGATGATTTCGGCACCCAGTCCGGGCTTTTCATGAGCCCGACGATGTGGCGGGAGTTCGTGAAGCCCTATATGAAGGAGCGCATCAGCTATACCGCATGCTTCACGGATGCCGTATATATGCACCACACGTGCGGGGCGGTGTTTGATATCATCCCCGACCTGATCGAGATCGGGGTCCGGATACTCAACCCGATCCAGCCTCGCGCGGCCGGGATGGATCCGGCCCGGCTGAAGTCGGCATACGGGGACCGGATCGTTTTCCACGGCGGGCTGGATACCCAGCAGGTGTTGCCGTCGAACGATCCCGCCATGATCCGCCCGGCGGTCCGTGAACTGCTGGATATGATGGACCCTCAACGGTCCGGCGGCTATATCTTTGCCCCGGCACACAACCTGCAAAGCGATGTGGCGCCGGCGGCCATAGCCTGCCTGTACGAATCGGTGTTAGAGATGCAGACATGAAAGGATTCATATTCTGAACACTACGCTCCG
>Ga0208374_1000702_pt1 | contig 12862 bp, 12 predicted proteins | sample RifOxyC3_FD_184037 | JGI IMG/M metagenome (GOLD analysis project Ga0208374, IMG submission 184037) | Groundwater microbial communities from Rifle, Colorado - Rifle Oxygen_injection C3 (SPAdes) | ecosystem: Environmental > Aquatic > Deep subsurface > Groundwater | place: Rifle, Colorado, USA...
ATCTATGTGATTTTCACCAAGATCAATTCCACCACCTGGCAAAAAATAACCATACTCACCAAACTTTGTCATTAATAATTGATTATCTTTAATTATGATAGCATAAATTGCAGGTCTAAAATGTAAATCATCAACATTGATAATTATTTTTTCACCTGACATTTTTAGTCCTTCAACTGTTTTCATGTTTTTTTGTTTTTATGCTTTTATGATATTTTTGCCCATAAACCCTTGCAAAACCTTTGGAACTTTGATACTACCATCAGCTTGTTGATTGTTTTCAAGCACAGCAATTGGAAAACGACTAAGTACTACAGCTGTACCATTTAGTGTATGCACAAATTCATTTTTTCCTTCATCATTTTTGTATTTGATATTTAGTCTTCTTGCTTGATAATCTGTACAATTACTAGTACTAGTGATTTCACCATAGCCACCTGTATTGCCGTCTTCTGCTTTCATAGTCATCCAAGCTTCCAAATCATATTTGCGGTAAGCTGGACCACCCAAATCTCCTGTAGGAATATCAATCACACGATAAGGGATTTCCAAACCATCACAAATTTCTTTTTCAATACTTAATAATTCTTGATGAAGAGCTTCACTTTCTTCTGGTTTACAGAAGATAAACATTTCAAGTTTGGTGAATTGATGTACACGATAAAGACCTTTGCTAGTACGACCATAAGCACCCGCTTCGGTACGAAAACAGTGAGACATCGCAGCATATTTTTTTGGTCCAGAACTCAAATCCAAAACTTCGTCAGCATGATAGCCTAGCATTGTAATTTCTGCAGTGCCAACTAGACTCAAGCCTTCATCATCAATATTATAAATTTGTTTTTCTGAACCGCGAGGATTGAAACCAGCCCCAAGCAAAATTTCATGTTTGGCCAAATCTGGAGTTTCTACAAGATTGTAACCGTGTTTTGCCAAAATATCCATGCCATAATTTAACATCGCTTGGTTTAGTCTGACCATGTCATTTTTGACAAAGTAAAATTTACTACCAGTCACTTTGGCACCACGTTCAAAATCTATCAAATCTAAATTCAACATCAATTCTTCATGATCTTTAGCAGGAAAATCAAAATTTGGGATAGTGCCCCGTTCTTCGACTGTGACAAAATCTTCTTCACCACCAATTGGACTTTGTGGATGAGTAAGGTTTGGTACTTGAAGCATTAGGTCTAAATAACTTTCTTCAATAGTTTTCAATTCTTCTTCCAGAGATTTTATTTTCTCCCCTACTTCACGCATTTGTTTTATTTCTTCATCTGTTGGTTTACCTTTTGAACCAGTATTTCTTTTGGCACGAAGTTCTTCTATTTCTGTCATTTTTTCTCTTTTTTGTTTGTCCAAATCAAGAAGACTGTCAATATTTATTTTGACTCTTCTATTTACACAATTTTGTTTTATGAGTTCGCTATTGTCGCGAATGAATTTTATGTCGAGCATATTATTAATAAATTCGTTATTATTCGTTTAATTCGTTAGATTTGTGTTCTATAAAATGATAAATAGGAACACGGATTGAACTGATCTAACGGATTTGAACGGATTTTGATTATAAATTATTAGAATATTCAATCAATTCCGGCAAAATTTCTTGGTACAATTTGTTATTGGCTCCAATCATATCTTCGTCTCCTGCTTTTTCTAAATCAAACCATTCAATTCCCAAAGTCTCGGCGTCAGATATTTCATTAGTATTGGAAATAACTTTGCAAAGCATTGGCGCTAGATACACTTGATATTTTACAACTGAATCTATTTGAGCTTCTACATATATTTTACTGAGTTGTCTGACTACTTCTACAACATAGCCTACTTCTTCTAGAGTTTCTCTTGTTACGTTGGTTTCAAAAGTTTCACCAAGTTCCATACTGCCACCTGGAAATTCCCACTTGTTGTGGAATTCAGGTCGGTGTGGATCATTTCTTTTGGACATGAGAATTTTGCCTTTTTCAATAATAATAGCTAAAGGTACCACAATATGTTTGACACCATATTGATTTTGTAAATAATATTTTATTTTTATCAAAGCTTTACCACGATGACTAGTAGCGTTCTTTTCTAGTGAAGTTAATTCAGCATAAGTTTTTCCTAAATCATCTAGATAAAATATAGGATCATAACCCCAAGCATTTTCAGTTTCCACAGGAGTTTCTAATACTCTACCTTCTCTTATTCCTGTGTTGGAAAAGAAGCTTGATTGTTCAGGGTCATAACAAACAAGACAAGATTTGAATTCTGCTTGTCTTTTTTCTAGTGGAACATCTTTTAATTTTTCTAGTAAAATATTTATTCTTTCTTTTGCATCAGTACCTACTCGAGCACTAATTACTCCAGGCCAACCGTCCAAAGCATCAACAAAAATTCCACCATCATCAGCAATACTCATGAGTCCTGTTTTTTCAGCGTAGTATTTGGCTTTAAGCACGGCATTGGCTTCTATAGTGCTTTCTGTTTCTTCTGGCTCTGCTATTTTTTCGGGTAATTCAGCTAGAGACAAAAAATCAAATGGCAAATCTGCCAAAAATTTTTTCATTTCTCTGAACTTACCTTCATTGGTAGTAGCTATTAATATTTTTCTTTTTTCTTCTGGCATAGGATAAATTTATCTCGAACGGAGTGAGAGATCTTTCTCATCACGTACTTATTTAAAAAAATTTACGTTAATTGATTCTGAAAATTTTTCTATAATTCACTTACTTCATCCGGTCGTAAGTCACTCCTCACATCTTACTTATTTTTTGTCTTATCTTTCCAGACTTATGTTTTTCTGGTTTGTAAGATTTCAACCGAACAACTTTTGTATTCAATCTAAATTCTTTGATTTTTTCTTCTAATTTATCAATAAAATTTTGTTGGTCATAACCAAGAGCTATTACATCTGGTTTTTCTGTTTTGATAATTTTGTAATAATCTATTTTATTTCCTAAAACAGCTTGGTCAACCAAAATAATATTTTTCAAAAATTCCAAACGTTCTTTTTCATTATTAACTAAAACAATATTTTTTACATTTTTAGAAGTCTTATCTCTGGCTACTACTACAACCAAGCAATCCCCTAGTTTGTGAGCTTGCTTGAAAAGATTTAAGTGCCCTAAATGGACAATATCAAATGTACCAAAGACCATTACTTTTTTCATAAATAATTATTTTTTCTTTTTTTCATCTTTCTCTTCAACTTCTTCAACTGGTTTCATAAGTGGAAAAGCTGTCACTTCACGCAAAGTATGTGAACCAGTAATAAGTGCTGCAAATCTATCAATACCAATGCCAGTGCCTGTAGCTGGAGGCATACCATGTTCTAGAGCTTCCACATAACTCCAATCATTAGCCATAGCTTCATCATCCCCTTCTTCTTTGTTTTTTACTTGTTCTTCGAATCTTTCACGCTGGTCGATTGGATCATTTAGCTCTGTATAAGAATTACTTAGTTCAAAACCATTGACGATAAGTTGAAACATTTCGGTATATCTTGGATCTTCAGCTTTTTTGGCTAAAGGCTTTAGTTCAATTGGATAATTCAAGACAAAAGTTGGTTGAATCAATTCTTTGCGAGCTGATTGTTTGTACAAATTATCTAGCAACTTGCCACGTTCGGTAAGATTTTCATGATCATAACCTTTGGATGACATGACTTTTTTCAATTCTTCCAAATCATTATACTCATCAATATCAATACCAGAATACTGCAAAACAGCATCATGAAAAGTAATACGAGGATATGGACCTGCAAAATTTATTTTGTGTTCATCTACTTCTACTTCCAATTTACCAATAGAATTTTCAACAACATAAGGAATCAATTTTTCGTGCAAGGTCATGTTGTCTTCATAATCAGCATAAGCCCAATAATATTCAAGCATAGTAAATTCTGGATTATGTTGGTGATCAACTCCTTCATTACGGAAAGCTCTACCCATTTCAAAAGTTTTTTCAAAACCACCTACCAGCAATCTCTTTTGCCAAAGCTCACCCATACAAATACGTAAATGCACATCTAAATCATAAGCATTCAAGTGTGTGTCAAAAGTACGAGCCATAGCACCTGAAGAAATAGTTTCAAGTACTGGTGTTTCTACTTCAATAAAATTTTCATTTTGTAAAAATTCACGAATATAACGTAATATTTTTCCACGAACAATAATTTTGGCTTTTTCTTCTGGATTAACCAAAAGATCCAAATATCTCTTACGGTAACGCACTTCTTCATCGTTCAAACCATGAAATTTGTCTGGCAGTGGTAACAAAGTTTTTGCTAGCAATGTCCAAGAACTCACCAAAATAGAAGGCTCACCTTTGTGTGTCATGAATTTTTTACCTTGAACTTCAACAATATCACCTGAATCAATTTTTTTACTAAATAATTTGTAATTGTCAATTCCAATTTCATCTTGTTTAAAAGCTATTTGCATTCTACCTGACTCATCTTGTAAATGACAAAACATAAGTTTTCCCATATCACGCTTTGTCATAAGACGTCCAGCCACACTAAGTTCAGCATCTTCTTTTGCGTCAAGAGCTTCTTTTATAGTTTGTTTACGATTTATTCTAGCAGGATAACTACTTATATTCATTTCCTGAAGTTCTTTCAATTTACGAAGACGTATTTCACGCTCGTCATTGATATTGATTTCTGTATTATTTGTCATAGCTATTTAACTTAAAATTAGGCTAATTTACTGACTTATTGTAACAGATTTCTTTCAAAAATACAAATATTACTTTTATAGGTATAATTTAGCTATATTGAGCAAAATAAAAGCTAAACTAAACAAAAATCAACATAAACAAAAAATCCGAAATCTAAAATCCTAAATTAAAAATAAATTTTAAAATTAGGCTTGTTTTATGATTTCGGATTTATGATTTTTGTTTATAAACTATTTTATATCTACAATCTTATAAACTTGTACACCAGATGGTAAAGTCACTTGTATTTCTTCATTTTTTTCTCTTCCTAGAAAAGCAGAACCTAGAGGTGATTCATTGGATATTTTACCAGATACAGGGTCAGCTTCTTGAGCTCCAACAATAGTATAGTCTTTCTCTTTACCATTTATCTTTACAGTAACAGTAGAACCTATTTGAACAAAGCTACTTTTTCCTTCTGAAATTATTTCAGCATTGTCCAATAGATTTTTCAATTCTATTACTCTACTTTTTGCCCAAGACATTTCGTCACGTGCAGCATGATATTCAGCATTTTCTGACAAATCACCCATTTGTTTGGCTTCATCAATACGTTTGGCAATAGCAGGTGTCTTTTCATTTTCTAATTCGTCCAATTCTGCTTTCAAATTATCTAATTTTTGTTGAGTCATATATTGTACATCATCTGTCATATATTTTGTTACTTAAAATGAGTTAAAAAAATAGTACCGCATACGCGGACCTGTCAGCTACTAGTATAACAGGTTTTGAATTAAGGTCAAATTTTTCTTTCCACAAATTATTTGTTTTTATAATCTGCCCACCATTTATAAAATTCATTTGCTATTGGCTCGGCTGCAATACCACCTTCGCCACCTTCTTCAACTAACACAGTAACTACAATTTCAGGATTTTCAAATGGTGCAAAAGAAGTAAACCAAGCATGTGTATCTTTATTTTGACTCCACTGAGCCGTACCTGTTTTACCAGCTGAACTAAAAGGTAAATTTTTCAAACCAGCACAAGAACCATAAGCCACACAATCTTTCATACCTAGACGAATCGTTTCTAAGTTAGCTTTATCAATAAAATTTTCTGATAAAATTTTTGGAGTAATTTCAGTTCTTTCATTTGTTTCTGGATTGATAATTTGTTTTACAATATGAGGTTGATAGACTGTGCCTCCATTGGCAACACTAGCGGTCATATCTGCAATTTGTAAAGGTGTAGTCAAAAAATCACCTTGCCCAATAGAATAATTGTAAGTGTCACCAATATACCAAGGTTCTTTTTTAGTACGTTGTTTCCATTGAGGTGTTGGCAAAAACCCACTTGATTCAGCTGGTAAATCAATCCCAAGTACTTTACCAAAACCAAATTTTTTCAGATATTCATTTATCGTATCTACGCCCATACCTGCAAAATCTCCGTAACCACCACCAATATAATAATAAAATGTATTAACTGAAAGAGCTAGTGATTTACGAACATTAGTCAAACCGTGTCCTCCAACTTGCCAATCTGGAAAAAACCATTGTTGTACTCTAAGTCCTCCTGTACTCAAAAAAATAGTATTAGCTGTAATAATATTTTCTTGTAAAGCTGCTGATGAAATGGCAGGTTTGATAACTGAACCAGAAGGAAAACTACCACTTATAGATCTGTTAAAAAGAGGTCTGTTTTCATTATTCAAATATTCACTATATTTTGTCTGGCTAATTCCTCCAGAAAAATCATTATTGTCAAAACCAGGATAACTTACCAAAGCTAGGATTTCTCCGTTACGAGGATCCATGACAACTGCAGAGGCTCTTTCTTTTTTTAATTCTTGAAGTTTTTTAGAGATTATTTCTTCTAGTTGTATTTGCATATTATTGTCTATAGACAATATCAAATTAGAACCAGAAGTTGGGTCTTTTTCTGCCAAAACTTGCTGTTCTCTCCCTTGAGCATTTACTTCTACTCTTTTTTCACCATAAATACCTCTTAGATAATTTTCATATTTTTTTTCTACTCCAGTTTTACCTATAGAATCAGAAGGTAGATATCCTTTTCGATAATAAGTTTCCAATTCTGTAGGAGATAATTTACCCACATAACCTAAAATATGTGCCAATGTATTATTAGTATAATTTTGTTCATCTTCGGGATGTAAAAAATCTACAGTACTAGTTGAAATATTAATATTTTTGCTAGAATCCAAAATATATAATCTCTTACTACCAAACTGAATATTGATACCAGGCAAATCCAAACTAGCAATTTGAATTTTTAAAGTAGTTTCATAAGGTATATCTTCGGCAATAATAATTGAATCTTGACGATAATTTTTATATTTTTCAATAGTATTTTGTACGTCTTGTTTATCTTGACCTGTTATACTAATTAATTTTTCAATTACGTTATTTAATTCTTTTTTATCCTTTGGTAAATCTTTTGGGACAACAGTGAGTGAAAAATTTGCTACATTTTGTGTAAGTTGAAAATTGTTTCTATCGAAAACGAGTCCTCTTTCAGATTGTATAGGTATGACTTTTTGTCTGTTACCTTCAGCTTGTGCGCGATAATTATTTCCCATCAAAATTTGCAAAAAGAAACCTCTACCAAGAATGAAAGAAAAACAAAAAACTATAAATAATAAAAAGAAGAAAGTTTTTTTACTATCTGAAAAACTGGAGCCAAGGTGTGAACTGCCAGAAGTAGTAATATCTTCACTATGGTTATTACCCATAAACAAACTATCTTCTGTCCAAGATAATTTATATTTACCTTTTAGTGATATATCTTTTTTAGGATTTATTAAGTATGGATCTATTTCCATGTTATTTTATTAATCTAAATTTTGTAAAAGTCTTTTCTAAAATAAAATATAATAAAAAGGATAGACTAGTTGTAAGTAGTATTTCCCAACCATAATATACAAACAAAGTTGCTTTTATTTTTGTATTAGAAAATATAATCAAAATTGTATAAAAAATTCTAAAAATAATAACTTCTAATAATGTCATTGTGGCCAAAGCCCAAATAGATTTATTAGCAAAAAATTCATAATATAACCAATATACCAACAAAAAACTAATAGTCAAAGATATAGTGAAAATTCCAAAAGATAATTCACTATACAAATCCATCAAAATACCTGCCAGAAAAGCCAACCAAACAATACTTCCTGTACCATAAAAACTCAACAATATTATCAAAAAAACAATAACTAAATTGATGTTTTCAAAAGGATATGGTAGCAAATAAGAAAAATACAAATTTAATACAAAAACAGTAACTATTAAAAAAATATAAAAAAATGTCTTTAATACAGACTTAATCATAACAATAAAAGATTATTTTAAGATTTTTTTGGAATAATAACTGCTACCAAATTTATGTAACCCAGATCAGCAGCTGGTGTAATAACAGCTTGTTGAAAAGGTTCATGTGGTTGCTTATCAACTACTTCAATATTACCAATTATTAAGCCTCGAGGTATGCCAGCGGTAAGGCCTGAAGAAATAATAGTATCTCCAGGTGTAACTATTTCATTTTGTGGAATATAATTCATTCTAACTCCTAATCCATAACCACCTTCTACCAAACCAATACTTCTCTCTCCATTCATAATAGTAGCACCTATAGCACTACTGTTGTCGTTGATAAGTCTAACAACAGATCTATCATCTTCTACTTTTGTTATTCTCCCAATAAGAATTCCACCACCCACAACGACAGGATTATCCAAACTAATACCATTTTTGGAACCCTTATCAATCATAAGAGTGGTTCCTAGTGGATTGATTGTTCTACTCAAAACTATTGCTCCAATATGTTCATAATCATTCTCTAGAAAAAAATTTAATTCTTTTTTCAATTCATCATTTTCTTCGTTTAACAATTTTATATTTGTTAAAGCTACTTGATTTTGTTGTTTAAGTTGTTCCAAAGTATTTTTATCTTCTTCTGTCAATACCTGTTTGGATTTTTTAAAATAAGTTTTTACATTATTTACAGGTTTCAAACTCCAATCAATAACAGCAATAAATGGTTTTTCTATAAAATTTAACAAATGAAAATGATTAAAAACTATAACAAAAATAATCACAAAAAAGATAGTAAAAAATGTTTTTGTTTTACTTTTGTTAGCCATATAGTATCTTATTTATCTTTTTTGTTTAGATGAAGGTAATGCTATATTTTTTAAAAGTTCATCTTCTTCCAACAAAATACCAACCCCTCTCACAGTAGTTGTAAGTGGATCGTCGGCTATTCTTACAGAAATTTCAGTAGCACGAGAAATTATTTTATCAATACCTCTAAGCATAGCTCCTCCACCAACTAATAGTAAACCTCGTTCATGAATATCAGCTATTAATTCTGGTGGTGTAGTTTCCAAAGTCATTTTGATATGGTCTACAATAGTTTTGATACTACGTGCTAAAGCTTCACGAATTTGGGCATCGTTTACCAAAACTTCTTTTGGTAAACCAGTCACAACGTCTCTTCCTTTCATATTAAATTCTAGTAATTCACCAGAAGGTAAAGCTGAACCAACTTTGATTTTTATTTGTTCAGCATGACTTTCCCCAACCAACAAATTGAAAACTTCTCTAGCATATTGTGTAATATTTCTATTCATTTCGTCGCCGGCAATTTGAGTAGATTTCCAAGTAACAACACCATTCAAAGATAAAACAGCTATTTCAGTATTGCCAGCACCAATGTCAACTACCATACTACCTACAGCTTCTTGAATTGGTAAACGAGCTCCAATAGCGGCTGCCATAGGACCTTGCACAACAATAGCTTCACGTGCTCCAGCTGACGTCACTGCATCTTCTACAGCTTTTATTTCTACTTCAGTGACATCTAACGGAACCGCAATAATAACACGTGGTCTATTTGTAAATGAAAAACCGTCTTTTTGAACTTTATCAATAAAATATTTAAGCATTTTTTCTGTTACTTCGTAATCAGATATTACGCCAGCTGTAAGTGGTTTGGTAACTTGAATATGAGAAGGAGTTTTTCCAAGCATTTGTTTGGCTTCTTGTCCTACTGCCAAAATTTGCTCGGTTTTGATGTTTATAGCAACAACAGATGGTTCATCTATCACAATACCTTTTTCAGAAGTATAAACCAAAGTATTGGCTGTACCTAAGTCAATGGCAATATCTTTTCCTATTTTTTTGAATAACTTGTTAAACATAGAAACACGAATCTTAACACTAATAGTAAATAAACAATTTAACCATTTAACAATGTAACAATTTCAACAATTTTAGCTTCACTTTCATTACGTTTTTTGATTTCAACAGAATCTTGTGCCAAAGTTTTTGGACTGATTATTACGCGAAGAGGAATACCTATCAAATCACTATCAGCAAATTTCTCCCCCGCTCTAACACCTTGTCTGTCGTCATACAAAACTTCTTTATTTTGTTTTACAAAACTTTCATAAAGTTCATCAGCTTTTTTGATATCCGCTTCTTCAGTACAAAGTGACACAAGATGAATTTGGAAAGGAGCAACCGCTTCTGGCCAAATTATACCTTTTTCATCAGCAAAACGTTCAACAATTACTCCCATAAGACGAGAAACACCAATACCATAAGATCCTAAATGTACATATTTCTTTTCACCATTTTCATCTGTGATATAAAGATTCATTTGTTCAGATTTTTTGGTACCAAAATTGAAAATATTTCCAACTTCAGCCGTTTTTACTTCTTCTAATTCATCACGAGTTATACCCAAATCTTGTAAAACTTTGTCATTCAAGACTTCATTGTTAATGGCTATTTTTTTGTCACGGTTGATATAGATGACATCCTCACCAGCATCTGTGATTGTCTGAAATTCATGAGAGAATTGAGTAAAAGCACCACCAGAAGCAAAGGTAACAAAAGTATCATCACCAAGTCCAACACGCTCAAATACACGCATGTAAGCATCTATTACGCCTTGATAAAATTTTTCGTGCTGTTCCTCATCAAGACTATAAGAATAGAGATCTTTCATGATAAATTCACGACCACGCAAAATGCCAGACTTGGCACGGAGTTCATTACGCATTTTTGTTTGGAATTGATATACATAAGCTGGAAGATCTTTATAACTTGAAATATAATTTTTCATCATTTCACTAATAGGCTCTTCATGTGACCAACCAAAACCAACTTCAGTCCCGTTTTTAAGTTTAGATTTGAACCAAACATCTACATTTTCATCACTCCAACGATCTGTAGTCTCCCAAAGTTCTTTTCTTTGTAGACTTGTCATAATAAGTTCTTGTCCTCCAACAGCATTCATTTCTTCACGAACGATTTGTTTTATTTTTTCAAGAACTCTAATGCCTAATGGCAAATAAGCATAAGCACCGGCCATTTCTTTGTAAATATATCCTGCGCGTGTCAAAAATTCAGCATTCTTAGACACTTCATCAGCAGGCGCTTCTTTTCTTGTTTTGGTAAATAATTTGCTTTGTTTCATAATATTAATTTTAGTAGTGTTTATTTTAATTTCAAATTTTAGCATCCAAATGAATAAATAGAAATAAAATTGAGATAATCATCTACATCTTATTTTACTTTATCATTGGTGCATTTACTTTTTCAAGATTAATATCTTGAATTATTTTTTTCATTTTTATTTACCCCATGGGTTTATGCTTGATAGAAATATTAAAAGATATTATCAAGACAAACATAATAAGAAGTAAACTCCCTGTAATAATGTTTAGATAATCTTGAGCTTGTAAAAACAGAGCAATAACAGCAAAGATAGATAAAAACAAAGCTTGACGGAAACTTATTTGTACATAGCGAAATAGAGGCAAATCTTTTGCACCAAAAAATCTATAAAAGAAAAAGAATATAATTGATAAAGTACCAAGAATAGACAAAAAAAGACTTCCATAAAAGAAAAGAAAGCCTGAAAGTGGTGCAGTAAAAGGATCAATATTTAAAATAACAAAAGCCCATGATACCCAGCAAAGCATGGTAGCAAAGATCATTGTGGCGATATATTGGCGTAAATTCATAAATATAACAAAATATAGCTATTTGTAGCTATATTTATATTACACTATTTAAAGTACGTTTGCAAGGTTGAAATTGTTGTTATCTTAAGCCAAATACCTAATTCTATCTACTTCATTTCTACCTAATTTTTCATTCAATCTATCTACTATTTGAGTTTGATTAAGTCTGATTTCTTGCGCCATAGCTGAACTACTACAACTAATAGTAAGTGTACGATTTTTTAAAAAAAGTGGAATAGCAGTCTTTACTAACTCTTCACCAAACATCTCTAGCAACACAACTTTGGATTCTTCAACTACTTGAGAATCATCCAATTGTTTTTTTAGAGGACCTTTGGACGTAAATTTATTTTGCAATGAATCAGCTAATGATGAGAAGTCTGACATAATAAAAAATTTTAATAAATTGAGATAATATTGAGATAAATAGAGATGATATAAGAATTATTTTATAAAGACTATCTCAATTGTATCTCTATTTTATTTATTTGTTCTTATCTAATTGAATAGAGAAATAAAGTTTACACTTTAATTCACAAATCTTATTCCTATACTATCTCTTTTTCTTTATATTACCACACATCCATTTAAAATCAAAACTATCTTTAAAAAATGTCCAATCTCAAAGCTGACGAAACTCACATATCTCCTTAAAATCACAATACTGACAAACATGTTTATTTGGGGTAGCTTTAAAATCCCCTTTTTGAATTCTTTCCATCGCGTCAAACAGCTTGGCTTCTAACTTTTCTTTGTCTTTGTCTGTACCTACAAAAGACATTTTATTGTTTTCATTTAAATAAAAGAAAGTTAATTTGTCTATTTTACCTAAATTTTGATATTGAGGCAAAGTTTCTACAGCAATTTGATAAATCAGCAATTGTTGTTTATCGTCAATTGTCAGTTTGTCTTTTGGCGTACCAGTCTTATAATCTATAATCTCCAATTTGTTTTCAGCCACAACATCAATTCTATCTATTCTACCTTTGACAAAATACTCCCCTATTTTGATTTTAAATCCTCCTTCGATTGTCACTGGGATTGTCCAATTATTTTCTTGTGATCTGTAAAATTCTTTGAGCAATTCTTCACCTTTGGCAAAATATTCTTCTCTTTGATTTTTACTCTTGTACCAATCTGGAATCCATTTTCTTTTGTAAATTGCGA
>Ga0208374_1000703_pt1 | contig 12813 bp, 12 predicted proteins | sample RifOxyC3_FD_184037 | JGI IMG/M metagenome (GOLD analysis project Ga0208374, IMG submission 184037) | Groundwater microbial communities from Rifle, Colorado - Rifle Oxygen_injection C3 (SPAdes) | ecosystem: Environmental > Aquatic > Deep subsurface > Groundwater | place: Rifle, Colorado, USA...
CCCGCCTCGCCTTGACGGCGAGTCGAGGCGGGCGGCCGTTTGCCAGGGGAGTGACGCGGAAGGGTGGCCGCCCGGAGGGCGAGCCGGGGGCGGGGGTTGTTTTTAGCCTTGGAATGTTTCGTCGATTGTCTTAAAATTACCCGGTCTTACAATGGGTATGCCCCTGTATTCGTTGAGTACCAGAAGGTCTTTGTCACCGGTCAGCAAATATTTTGCACCAGCGTAGAAAGCAGAGGCTAAAACAGGGTCGTCTTTGGGATCACGGGAAACGTTCACTGCCGTTTTCGCGTCTTTTACGATGCAGCAATAGCCCCGCAGGTAGGTGATAAAAAGATTGCTTTCGTCCGGAGTCAGCTTTATTTTCAGACGTAACTTTTCTTTGACCTCAGAGAGGACAAAAGGGCTGACGCATATGACATGGCGCCCGATGCAGTGTTGAAAGAGTTTGTCGCAGAATCCTTGCGGGGTAGCGGCCACGGATATCAGGACATTGGAATCGAAGAAGAGTCTCATCACATGGCCTTGAAAATATCTTCGTCCGTTTTAAATCCCTGTTTTTGCGCTTTAGGGGCAATGATTTTCTGGATTTCTTCGAGCTCCTGGATGGCCAGAAATCTGTCAAGCGCTGTCTGGGCGACCTTTTCCGGACGTTTGTGCGTACGTTTGATATATCGTTCCAGCCTTGTCTCGGTTTTGGAGGGAAGAGGAATCATTAGTGTTGTCATGATTATTTTCCTTTTGGTTTTAAGCGTGTGCGACTTTTGCCAGGACTTCCACGAACTCCACAATTTGGCGTTGTGCTTTGGGCGAGAGTGATTCAACCACCTTCAGGCGCTTCCAGAGCCTGCTGTTTTCCGGCACTTCCATGGTCAATGGCTGCATGCCCAGAAGCTCATCCGTTGAAACTTTGAGCGTCTCCGCCAATGCGGCGAGTTTCGCGGCTGGCGGCCGGTCTGACTGCGCCTCGTAATACGCGATCATGCGGTTTGATATGCCGACCCGCGTGGCCAGGTCGCGCTGGGAAAGGCCGCGTGCCTTGCGGATGCCGGCAAGCCGCCTGCCGAAGGTATCTGTGTTTGTTTTCATGTATGGAAATATAATCATCATTTTCGGCTCTTTTTGCTGATTACAAAAAAAGGCTTGCGCTGCCAGCTACATAAAATGTAGCTTATTGTGTAACGAGAATGCAATAGTATCATGCATCATTTTTTATGCGGTTACCTCTTGACAGGTTTTACGGAAAGGGGTTTTGTATGGCACAGGAACAGAGCGTAAATTTTCTCTCCCGCACTGCAGACGGCCTGGTCTTTATCGGCACAACCCTTCACTATCGCATTACCGGCCTTCTGCCGTACAACCTGGAACGCCTGAGAGTCACAGTCAAAGCGCATGTTCCCGGCAATGTCGGCACCTTTCACATAGACACGCTCGATCTGTACTACAGCCGCGCGCGTGAGAGCTTTGCCGAGGAATGCACCAAATACCTGAAGGTTCAGCAGTCTTCCGTGATTGCGGAGCTTACGCAGCTCATCAGCGCCCTTGAGTCTGAGCGTGTGTCCATGCGCGAGCGTGGGAACGTGGCGGCAATCCCTGCCATGAGCGAAGAGGAGAAGAAAGAGGCGCTTGATGTCCTTAAAAGCCCTGACCTGCTCAAGCGGATCGTTTCAGACTTTGACGCACTGGGCTTTATTGGCGAGAAAGTGAACAAGGTGCTGGCATATCTGGCAGCAGTGTCGAGACTATTGCCCGAACCTCTTGCGCTCCTGGTGCTGTCCCGGTCAGGCGCAGGTAAAACCTCTCTGCAGGATGCTGTGTGCAAGTTCGTTCCACCCGAGAGCGTAATACAATACACCAGGCTGACCAGCCAATCCCTTTTTTACCGCGATCCCAATGCGCTCAAGAACAAGGTGCTGGCGATCGAGGAAGACGGCGGCATGCAGGCGGCAATGTATTCTGTAAAGACGCTTATCTCGTCACAGAAATTATCCGTTGCAGCCACGCGAACAGACCCAAAGACCGGCAAGTTCTCAGTGGACGAGTACACGGTCACCGGGCCGGTCGTGGTCATGGTGAGTACCACCAATCCCAATAGCCTGGACGATGAGACCAAGCGCCGTTTTTTAATCCTGACCATAGACGAGAGCGAGGAACAGACCAGGCGCATACTCTATGCGCAGCGGGTAAAACATTCGCCGCGGTGGTATCAGACAACAGCTGACGACACGGCAGTCACGAAACTGCACCACAATCTGCAGAGGCTTCTAAAACCGCTCACGGTCATGATACCTGATGAATTAAAGATCCTCTGGCCATGTCGAAGGCTGCAATACCGTGGCGAACATGCGAAATATTATTCCCTCATCAAGGCCATAACACTGCTGCACCAGTATCAGCGCAAGATTGGGCCCACCCGCAGAGTGGACGGCAGCAAGGTTGAGGGAGTATTTGCAACGCAGGCTGATGTGGACTTGGCTCTGGAGCTTGGCCGTGAGGTTTTTGTCCGCAATGTGGACGATGTGCCGCCCACGGGCAGAAAGCTCCTTGAGCTTATTCTGCAAATGACCATGGAAAGGCATTCTGCAATAAAAGAGCATGATCCAAAGACAGACCGCCTTCTTTCAGAAATCCCTTTTACGCGTAAAGAATTGAGAGAACATACAGGATGGAGTGAAACACAGGTGCGGGTGACATGCGAACAGCTGGCAGAGCTTGGATATCTTGGTTGTGTGAGCGGCCGTCAGGGCGCTGCGTTCAGATATGTTCTTCTGGACGATGGAAAAAGCGATCCGCGTATGGAGCTTGGCGTGGAACACCCTATTATGGAAAATCAAAGACTTAGCCCTAAAACTTCGCGGGTTCGCAGAGACTTCGCAGTGGCTTCGCAAATGGCATAACATGAGAAAACATATTCTTTTAGATACAGCTTCGCGGGTTCGCGGACAAAGCATATATACTATACGCGGGGGAACATGGAGGAAATAAAGCTCCATCAGTTCGCTGAAAAGCTCACTCTGCGGGGATACTCGAAGCGGTGTGTGAAAGACTATCCCTGGAATGTGAAACAGTTCTTTCGATACCTTACGGACAAGGAGAGTATACAGAGCCTCAATGATGTGAAGCCTGCACACATACAGGCGTATCATACTGACCTGGTGTATGGCAAAGACCGTGCGCTTGCAACAGCCAGCATAAAGGCCCGGCTGCTTTCAGTAAAAACATTCTACCGCATCATGTTCGAAGAAAAGCTGATTAAACAGGACTATGCGCCGCTTATCACTGTTCCCAAAAGAAGAAAGCACCTGCCCCGGCATGTGCCATCTGAAAAAGACATGGCCAAACTGCTTGAGGCAATTACGCCAATGCAGCTTGTTGGCGTGCGGGACAGGGCACTTCTTGAACTGCTGTATGCAACAGGCTTACGGAACGAAGAGGTCAGGACAATAATCCTGGAAAACATGGACATGCAGGAAAAGACCTTGTTCATTACCGGCAAGGGCTCAAAGGACAGGATTGTTCCCATAGGCGATTGGGTCATGCCCTATTTGCGGGAATATATTGAGGCAGCACGGCCCAAACTTGTGAGGCAACCCATAGAGCTTCTCTTTGTGAGCAAGAACGGAAGAATGATAACCCAGGCCAATTTGAATGACCTGATAAAAAAATACGCAAAAAGGGCGGGGCTTGTTGCTGCGATCAGTCCACACAGCTTCCGCCATGCATGTGCAACGCATCTGCTCAAAGGCGGGGCAGATATCAGGTATGTGCAGGAGCTTCTTGGACACTCGGACTTATCCAGCACTCAGGTTTATACGAAAATCGATATCAGCTTTTTGAAGCAGGCGCATAAGGCGTATCACCCACGGGAAAGGGCTGTAAATGGATGACCTTTTAGATGGCTTCTTAAAAACCCTGCGGCTCAAGGTTGCTGCCACAACATACGAGCGGAAGAGATCGCAGATAAAATCCTTCCTGCGGTATCTGGCCGGTAAAAATAAAGAGCACTCGACAGTCACAAAGCAGGACATTGAAGAATATCTTCTCACGCTGCACTGCATACGCCAGGCACGGCAGGCAATGTGTTGTCTCATCAGGGAGTTTTACGATTACATGAAAATCCCGGAGAATCCTGCCGGCCGAATCGTCTTTGCACCAGAGAGACGGTTCCGCTTATACCGGATACCAAACCAGAACGATATTGGACGAATCTTTGAAAGGCTTTCCAGTAACACAAGCGCCCTGGGACTTCGCAATCTGCTCATGGTGGAGCTGGCCTATGGTTCTGGCCTGCGCCGCAGTGAACTTGTGCGGTTGGATATTGACGATGTGAACTTTGAAAATAAAACGCTTCGTGTCCTTGGCAAGGGAGATAAAGAACGGATTGTTCCTCTCACAGAGAAGGCCATCGATGCCATGCGGCAATATCTGATGGGCAGGCAAAGAACGCGAGGGCCGTTGATAGCGTCGTTCACCGGGCGGCGGTTGCCGCCGGTTGAGGTAAACAGGATATTCAGGGAGGCCATTGGAATCCGGCCGCATGCTTTGCGCCATGCATGCGCAACGCACATGCTGCAGGCGGGTTGTTCCATACGGGTTTTGCAGGAACTTCTTGGTCATAATCGCTTGACAACAACCCATGTATATACTCATATTAATAAAGATGATTTGAGAATGAAAATGGCGGTTGCCCACCCACGGGCGGGCATAGTATCTGTCCGGGAAAACTGACAGGTTCCTGGTCAAAAAAAGAGCGGTAAACTGATGGGATACATACGGATAGAAACAAACGGGACCTCTGCGGATGAGCTATGGTATCTAATCGGCGCTAGATACTATGACCCCGAAATTGCCAGGTGGATATCAATCGATCCAAATCCCACAGATGTGTCAAATGGTCTGAGCCCGTTTGTTTATTGCTGGAATAACCCTCTTAACAATACCGATAATAACGGAAAGTTTGTAACTCCTATTGGTACTCCTGATGAAGTTAAATATACGCAAGAAAATTTACCAAAATTAGTGGACGCGATGGGTTCCGTGGCTCAATCATGGTGGCAATCAGTAATTGATGACCCGGTGTTTGAACTTCAGCTGACATTGCATTCTCCGGGATGGGAAGGGAAAACAAGTAACGGACAAATTTACGCGGGTATTACTACGCAGACGAAGAGTGGAGCAAAGATTGAAGCAGCAGCTACGGTAAATACTACTGGGCATGAAGGGGGACATGGATTTCAATCGTTGCAAGCATTTCAAAGCGGAATGAGTTGGTTAGGAAGGGCCGCATATTTTAGCAATCAATTTGTTGCTTTGAGAATGGAAACGTATGTTTACACAAAGCTTAATGATTTTTCAGGAATGAAAACTTTTTTTGGAGATTGGGTGGCACGTGGCTTTGGTAGTTTTGCAAATGCCGCAGCGACCCTTAGTTCAAATCAGGCTTTCCGGCAATCAGACTACTGGGGTGATTATTCCAATAACATGATGCAGTCGGGACGCGATCCTGAAACTGGTGGAAGACTTTATGGTACCGATCCAGTGACGGGAGAAAAACAGTATTGGGATGAGCGATAGAATTCATGAGGTTATTGGTCATATTACTTATATCAGGAGGTGTTACGCTGTCTGCGGATCAGGCTGGGAAACCAATATCTGAAAAATATGAAAATGATTTGCGAGAAGCGCTTTCCTCGAATTTAAAAAGTGACCACGACAGTACATTCTCGTATTACCCAGATGGTTCCATAAGGTTTAAGATTGTAAGAAATGGGGCTATTTCAGAAGAAACGAGCTATTACAAGAACAATAGAATCAAATCGTTTTCACGATACCAGGATGGCCGACTTGTTGAAGAGAGCGTTTTTTATGAGTCGGATAGATTCAAATTTTGTTTTAAAGACCACGAAGAATTAGAGAACTGGCTAACGAACAATAAGGTGACGCATAAAAGAATCCGAAGCTGGAAGAAAAACAATGACGTGGTCAATGAATATTCTTTTGAAAAAGGGCAGATAACGTTTTTACTGTCATTCTCGAATAATTTTTTAAATGGGTATTACCTTCTATCGAAGGATAAGAGGACGTTAGAATCCTTTATTCGTGAGGCAGATCTGACTAGTTTTGTTTACGAAGCAGGTCAACCGATGGCGGGGTTATTTTTAGCGATGGATTTACTCGATAGTAAGAAGGTGAATTGTTTGGCATGCATATATTGCGCAAGCAGCAATGGACAGTTTGAAATTTATTATCCTGGTAAGAATGTAACCATGCAATTTCCAATTAGAAAATGAAAACTGTATGGATTGAGAGCCCGCACTTTGCCCTTCGCCATTCCGTTTCTGATTTGACTCCCCCTTTGCCGCCCCGGACCCGCTCAACCCTCTGCCATTATCGCGTCAATAGGTATTTCCGTCCGTTGCTCCATTGAAATGCCTCTCTATCGTTCCGGCGGTCGCTCGTCCGGCTCCCGGGGCTCTTAAGGGGGACGCGCGAATCCGCCGCCGCTTTACGGTCTACGTCCTCGGCGTCCTGCCTCGTAGCATACCTCGCAGCGATTCAATTGTCTGGCTCGGGGAAGCGAAAACCATGACAGCCGGAGCATTATAAAAATAGCGTAGGCTGGCATGGTTTTCGGCATGGGAGACAAAAACCGGTCCAGACTCCGCATTGATTGAGAATGCTCCGTCCGTCCCGGTTTTTGTTATGGGAGCCCTGGGGCGGTGGGAAGGGAGCTGCACCACGCCCGGAGTGCGCGAGGAAGTGCGCACCTTTAGCCGTGGGAATATGGGACCCACGGGCCGGGCGTGCCTGGCCCGCCTTTCAGGCGAGGCATGCAATAAGGCACGGAGAGCGAGAGGGGAGCGCCGACTGCGGCTGGAACTGGACAGATGCCGGACGCATAAAGGAGCGGGGTGAACGTGAGCCGTAGCCCCCTTTATCAGAGCTGGTTGCCCCTTTGCGATACAGATATGGCACCCTTACCAAGACCAGGGAGTGCCAAGGAAAGGGAATGCAAAGGGGAAACCTGCGGCGAGGGGGCGGCCGTTTGCCAGGGGAGTGCTGCGGAAGGGTGGGCGGGGGAATCAGGTCAGCCAGTTTTCAATCTTGAGTTCCGCAATCCTTGAAAAATGTTGCACATTATTGGTTACCAGAATACAGCCGTTGATAATGGCCGTTGCAGCGATCAGGATATCAAAGTCATCAATGAGATTAGCTTCACGCCGTAAGGAGGTTTTCAGTTTGCCATATTGCCGTTCGATATCTTCATTGAGCGGGAGGAATCGTATCTCTTCCGAGAGATGCTTGATGGTCTGCAGGTTTTTTTCTACATGATGGGAGCGGTAAGCGCCGTAATAGAGTTCGCTTCTTGAGATGATACTTGCCGCAAGCGTTTTAAAGCCACGGCTTACAATGTTCTCGACAACGGATGGGACGCCTTTGGTCCAGTAAATGAGAATATTCGTGTCCAGGAGATACGTCACTGTTACCTCTTGGAACGCCGTGAGCCGTAAATATCTTTGATGATTTCCTCGGCGGACCGATCGTCAACCCAGCTTCCGGCAATGCCGGAGGGGTCCTTGACCTTGCCAACTTTGGACTGGATAGTTACGCGGGTCCCGTTGGGCAGATTCACGGGCTCGTCGAGGATTATTACGCCGTTATCGACGTGACCTTTCAATGTCATGGGCAAATTCTCCGTTCTGAATTTTGTGTCTTTCCAGAATCATGTTTATGGTTTTTGCGATAAACTTCTGGTCGTCCACGGGCAGGCCCGGCAGAAGACTCAAATGCCGCTGCAGCGACCGTATGGGCGTTGGCCCTTCGGGAACCGGCTCTTCGCGGAAGTTGAGGAGCTGCAACTGCGTCACGCCCAACGCACGGGCAATCTTACCGACCAGTTCGAGCGATGGGTTGTCATGCTCGGTCTCGTAGTATGAAACCACTCTCTGGGTAACATCCAACCGCTCTGCAAGGGACATCTGCGTGATGCCCTTTTTTTTGCGTATTGCCCTGACCCTTTCTCCAAAGGGAATCTGGGCGGTTTGTTCCTTCTTCGGCATTTGTATAAAAAATAGTTGCATACTTAAATAAATATACATTATACTGTATAATAAATCCAGTGGAAAAAACCTTGACGTCTTCAGGAGGGAATGTCATGGAAAATATAAGTTCGTCAAATCTTACCCGAAATTCTGACGGCCTTGTCTTCAGCGGTACGGTCCTTCACTATCGCATTACCGGCCTGCTTCCGTACAACCTGGAGCGTTTGCGGGTGACAGTGAAGGCGCATGTTCCCGGCAATGTCGGCACCTTTCACATAGACACGCTTGACCTGTATTACAGTCGTGCTCGGGAAAGCTTTGCCGAGGAATGCACCAAATACCTGAAGGTTCAGCAGTCTTCCGTGATTGCGGAGCTTACGCAGCTCATCAGCGCCCTTGAGTCTGAGCGTGTGTCCATGCGCGAGCGTGGGAACGTGGCGGCAATCCCTGCCATGAGCGAAGAGGAGAAGAAAGAGGCGCTTGATGTCCTTAAAAGCCCTGACCTGCTCAAGCGGATCGTTTCAGACTTTGACGCACTGGGCTTTATTGGCGAGAAAGTGAACAAGGTGCTGGCATATCTGGCAGCAGTGTCGAGACTATTGCCCGAACCTCTTGCGCTCCTGGTGCTGTCCCGGTCAGGCGCAGGTAAAACCTCTCTGCAGGATGCTGTGTGCAAGTTCGTTCCACCCGAGAGCGTAATACAATACACCAGGCTGACCAGCCAATCCCTTTTTTACCGCGATCCCAATGCGCTCAAGAACAAGGTGCTGGCGATCGAGGAAGACGGCGGCATGCAGGCGGCAATGTATTCTGTAAAGACGCTTATCTCGTCACAGAAATTATCCGTTGCAGCCACGCGAACAGACCCAAAGACCGGCAAGTTCTCAGTGGACGAGTACACGGTCACCGGGCCGGTCGTGGTCATGGTGAGTACCACCAATCCCAATAGCCTGGACGATGAGACCAAGCGCCGTTTTTTAATCCTGACCATAGACGAGAGCGAGGAACAGACCAGGCGCATACTCTATGCGCAGCGGGTAAAACATTCGCCGCGGTGGTATCAGACAACAGCTGACGACACGGCAGTCACGAAACTGCACCACAATCTGCAGAGGCTTCTAAAACCGCTCACGGTCATGATACCTGATGAATTAAAGATCCTCTGGCCATGTCGAAGGCTGCAATACCGTGGCGAACATGCGAAATATTATTCCCTCATCAAGGCCATAACACTGCTGCACCAGTATCAGCGCAAGATTGGGCCCACCCGCAGAGTGGACGGCAGCAAGGTTGAGGGAGTATTTGCAACGCAGGCTGATGTGGACTTGGCTCTGGAGCTTGGCCGTGAGGTTTTTGTCCGCAATGTGGACGATGTGCCGCCCACGGGCAGAAAGCTCCTTGAGCTTATTCTGCAAATGACCATGGAAAGGCATTCTGCAATAAAAGAGCATGATCCAAAGACAGACCGCCTTCTTTCAGAAATCCCTTTTACGCGTAAAGAATTGAGAGAACATACAGGATGGAGTGAAACACAGGTGCGGGTGACATGCGAACAGCTGGCAGAGCTTGGATATCTTGGTTGTGTGAGCGGCCGTCAGGGCGCTGCGTTCAGATATGTTCTTCTGGACGATGGAAAAAGCGATCCGCGTATGGAGCTTGGCGTGGAACACCCTATTATGGAAAATCAAAGACTTAGCCCTAAAACTTCGCGGGTTCGCAGAGACTTCGCAGTGGCTTCGCAAATGGCATAACATGAGAAAACATATTCTTTTAGATACAGCTTCGCGGGTTCGCGGACAAAGCATATATACTATACGCGGGGGAACATGGAGGAAATAAAGCTCCATCAGTTCGCTGAAAAGCTCACTCTGCGGGGATACTCGAAGCGGTGTGTGAAAGACTATCCCTGGAATGTGAAACAGTTCTTTCGATACCTTACGGACAAGGAGAGTATACAGAGCCTCAATGATGTGAAGCCTGCACACATACAGGCGTATCATACTGACCTGGTGTATGGCAAAGACCGTGCGCTTGCAACAGCCAGCATAAAGGCCCGGCTGCTTTCAGTAAAAACATTCTACCGCATCATGTTCGAAGAAAAGCTGATTAAACAGGACTATGCGCCGCTTATCACTGTTCCCAAAAGAAGAAAGCACCTGCCCCGGCATGTGCCATCTGAAAAAGACATGGCCAAACTGCTTGAGGCAATTACGCCAATGCAGCTTGTTGGCGTGCGGGACAGGGCACTTCTTGAACTGCTGTATGCAACAGGCTTACGGAACGAAGAGGTCAGGACAATAATCCTGGAAAACATGGACATGCAGGAAAAGACCTTGTTCATTACCGGCAAGGGCTCAAAGGACAGGATTGTTCCCATAGGCGATTGGGTCATGCCCTATTTGCGGGAATATATTGAGGCAGCACGGCCCAAACTTGTGAGGCAACCCATAGAGCTTCTCTTTGTGAGCAAGAACGGAAGAATGATAACCCAGGCCAATTTGAATGACCTGATAAAAAAATACGCAAAAAGGGCGGGGCTTGTTGCTGCGATCAGTCCACACAGCTTCCGCCATGCATGTGCAACGCATCTGCTCAAAGGCGGGGCAGATATCAGGTATGTGCAGGAGCTTCTTGGACACTCGGACTTATCCAGCACTCAGGTTTATACGAAAATCGATATCAGCTTTTTGAAGCAGGCGCATAAGGCGTATCACCCACGGGAAAGGGCTGTAAATGGATGACCTTTTAGATGGCTTCTTAAAAACCCTGCGGCTCAAGGTTGCTGCCACAACATACGAGCGGAAGAGATCGCAGATAAAATCCTTCCTGCGGTATCTGGCCGGTAAAAATAAAGAGCACTCGACAGTCACAAAGCAGGACATTGAAGAATATCTTCTCACGCTGCACTGCATACGCCAGGCACGGCAGGCAATGTGTTGTCTCATCAGGGAGTTTTACGATTACATGAAAATCCCGGAGAATCCTGCCGGCCGAATCGTCTTTGCACCAGAGAGACGGTTCCGCTTATACCGGATACCAAACCAGAACGATATTGGACGAATCTTTGAAAGGCTTTCCAGTAACACAAGCGCCCTGGGACTTCGCAATCTGCTCATGGTGGAGCTGGCCTATGGTTCTGGCCTGCGCCGCAGTGAACTTGTGCGGTTGGATATTGACGATGTGAACTTTGAAAATAAAACGCTTCGTGTCCTTGGCAAGGGAGATAAAGAACGGATTGTTCCTCTCACAGAGAAGGCCATCGATGCCATGCGGCAATATCTGATGGGCAGGCAAAGAACGCGAGGGCCGTTGATAGCGTCGTTCACCGGGCGGCGGTTGCCGCCGGTTGAGGTAAACAGGATATTCAGGGAGGCCATTGGAATCCGGCCGCATGCTTTGCGCCATGCATGCGCAACGCACATGCTGCAGGCGGGTTGTTCCATACGGGTTTTGCAGGAACTTCTTGGTCATAATCGCTTGACAACAACCCATGTATATACTCATATTAATAAAGATGATTTGAGAATGAAAATGGCGGTTGCCCACCCACGGGCGGGCATAGTATCTGTCCGGGAAAACTGACAGGTTCCTGGTCAAAAAAAGAGCGGTAAACTGATGGGATACATACGGATAGAAACAAACGGGACCTCTGCGGATGAGCTATGGTATCTAATCGGCGCTAGATACTATGACCCAGGAATTGGAAGGTGGGCTAGCATAGATCCAAAACTAGATGATCTATCTCGTGGTCTAAGTCCTTATGTCTATTGCTTAAGTAATCCTGTCAACATGATCGATCCTGATGGACGTGGGGTTATCGCTGCTTTCGCTTCTTTTGCTTTGACTGGAAATAATGCAGTGGAATATTTTAGCAATCCTGATCTTAATCTTTCTTACGCACAAAGTCTCACTGCGGTACTTACATCTGCTTCTATATCAGCGGTTGCGGCTCTCCCATCACCTGATTTGCCAGGGATATTTTTTCTTGGTGTCTTTGAAGGTGCAGGGCTTGAAACCACCAAACAGTTGTTCTCAAATGGAGGGTGGCCAAGCTTTGATGATATAATGAATCTAGATTTTAAGAAGATTGGTGAGAATGCTTTAACTTACGGTGCTACTGCAGGTTTCTCGCAAAAAGCAATGAGTGGTATTATTCCTCGTAACTACCGATATGACCAGCAGATTGAAGATATCGGTAGCATTGCTTTATCGGCAATTATAGGACCAGATCAATATCCTACAGAAGATTTTGCGAGCAGTCTTCTAAATAATTTGATTAAAAATTCAGGGGCCACTAGTGATGCATTGAAACAAAACGAACAAAAGCCTAAGTATTACGAAAACATGCGTGATGATCCTTTTTATGATCCCATGAACGATTATATTGACCGCAGATAGCTAATTTGCCATCCTTCAAGGATTAATTGGAATATTATGCTCATAGCATTAAAAATGTTAGGTATTATCATGTCGTTTTATTTGCTTGTTCCAATTCCTGCCATTGGAATATTGTTAATGTTTTGGAAGCTGTCAAAAAGACGATTTTATGGGCTAGTAAACCGTATTGGATTATGGGTTGTAACATTGTATTATATTTTTATGATAGTTTTATTAGTTGGGCCAGGAGGAAAAAGACTGGAAGAATTGCTTGTTGCCGGACAATATGAATATAACATGTTGGCAACCATATTGCTGTCAGTTGCATTACTGATAATTCCTGTGGGGTCCATATATTATGTGAAATACCAACTAAAGATGCGAAGTGTTGATAGAA
>Ga0208374_1000708_pt1 | contig 12765 bp, 16 predicted proteins | sample RifOxyC3_FD_184037 | JGI IMG/M metagenome (GOLD analysis project Ga0208374, IMG submission 184037) | Groundwater microbial communities from Rifle, Colorado - Rifle Oxygen_injection C3 (SPAdes) | ecosystem: Environmental > Aquatic > Deep subsurface > Groundwater | place: Rifle, Colorado, USA...
AATTCTTTAGTAACGGTTTTGGGGTAATGCCACTTGGACGGCCTCCGACTTTTATTTTCCATCTTTTTTTATCTATTCCGCACTTGGCCGGAATGTCGTTATCGGGATACTGTTTATCTAATGCGATCACTCGTTGCCATAACTTGGTAGGGATATGTGCTCTGACATGCGTTCTCTGATTTCTCCATGCTGTAAAATCGTGAATTAGTTTTTTAATTTCTTCATTCATTGGGCCTCCTTGTAATTGTTAGGAGTAGTTTGCCCGGAATTTTAAAGAATTTTAAGCAGGTTCACCGCAAGGGTACCATTCTCTCTTCGCATGCGTTCCTTTTTTAAATTTTCATCACGGATCTCTTTAATTGCAAAAAATACTTTTTCATCAATGATTCCGTCCCATGCCGCCTTCGTTACTTGGTATCGTTCGTATGGGCGAAGGTATTCTTGATCTTTGTTTTTATTCTTTACATTGACCTCTCTTAAACCAGCATAAGAGTAATTTTTTAGAATGTTTAATAGAGAATCCATAGTCCATCTGCCGGCCAAGTTGTGGCAATCATTTCTTGATGCCCTGGTTTTCGGTTTTATTCCTTCATCCTCTAACTTTATAATTGTCCGGCTCAATGAACACTCTTCTCTGTATATTTCAAATATTCTTCTGATCTGATAGGCCTCAACTTCGTTAATAATATATTTCCCAGGGGGGTTCGGATCAATGTCAAATCCGAGGATCACCGCACCACCATTTCTAAAACCGCGAAGTGCGCGCGCATGGAAATTCATTGCCACCCGTTCGGACGTTTGTTTCCTCTCGAACTGGGCCAAATTTATCATATTAAAGACCATCATCTCACCAGCAGGTGTACTTGTATCAAACTGCTCTTTGAGAGATAAAAACTTGGCACTAACCTTTTTTAGATCTTCAAGAAGGATGCAAAAATCTAAAATGTTTCGCGAAAGGCGTGAAAGATCCGTCACTAATATGAGATTAATTTTACCAGCGCGAATATCCTTCATCATCCGTTGAAAAGCAGGCCTTTTGGTATTTTTTCCCGAAAGACCTTCATCGGAATAAATTTCAACTGCCTTGCCCCAATTGGGATCTTGCAAATTTTTAATATCTATAAAACTATTTAAGCGATGTTTTTGGCTGTCGAGTGACCCCTCAATGACTTGTGCCTGCTCTTCCGTGGACACTCTTAAATTATGTGAAATTTCACATAACGTAAGTTATGCTGAGTAACATATTATGTTAAGAATATTACATTTTGCTCTGAAAACATGTCGACATTATCATATGTTCTTAACATTATTTAAATTGCTTCGAGCCACTTAATAATATCTGGTTCCTGTTTTAAAATTGAATTAATTGTATCTTTAGTTTTTGGTTTTACCGCTTTGTTTAACGCTTCCTCTTTCATTTTTAAATTAATCTCAACGTAGCCGTGAGTTGTGTTTAAATCTGCATGGCCCAACCACTCTTTAATAACGGATATATCAACGCCCGATTGCAGCAGATGCATTGCTGTTGTATGCCTGAAAGTATGTGGCCCGATCTCTTTTCCTTTCAAAGAAGTGCATTTAGATGATGCCTTTTTTACATAATTTTGCACAAGATATCTAATGGCATGGCGACTAAGTGGTTCACTTCTTTTACCAATAAATATTTGGGTATCATCACTTTTGGGTGATTGTGATAGATATTTTTTTATTGCTAAAACGGTTCCTTCCCATAGTGGAACAGAGCGAGTCTTCTTCCCCTTACCAGTGACAGTTATCATATAGGGCCTTTCAAATCTAACATCCTTGGGCCTTATATCACAGATTTCCTGAACTCTTGCGCCAGTATTATATAGCGTAGTGAGAATAGCATAATCTCGTACGCCTTGGGCGCTATTTAGATCAACGCAGTTTAATATGGAATCAACTTCCTCATTCGTTAAATATACTATTGGTTGGTAAGGTTCCTTTTTGGATTTTATCATCGCAATTTTTTCATATTGACTAGACCTAGCAAGATCTCTGGCCAATAAAAATGATGTAAATGTTTTTAAAACGGCCAATCTCTGGTTGCGGGTGCTTACGCAATTTTTTCTATTTTTTTCAATAGAACTTAGAAAAGACAAAATATTTTCTGCAGTTAATTCATCTAAATCTATTCCAGTAATTCTTTTCTTTTTTAATTTGGCCAGGTGATTTAATAGAAGTTTTAGAGTGTCTCGATATGATTTAATTGTATGCTGACTAAGTCCTCGTTCAGTTGGTAAATACGATTGGAAAAAATATTGAATCGATGCCATTAATTGATTACGCTTACTCATTTTAAGCCGCCTTTTTGTTATTTTCAAATCGCTCGGATGCCTTCATAAGAAGATCGAAATCGGGATGAAGATAGTATTGAGAATAAAGCATATCGGTGTGCCCCAGGTACGTTGCCAAAATATTTAATAAAGTTTGAGTTGGATAGTTATCTTGCGAATAAAATTGTTTCAGCGATCTAGTTGCAAAATTGTGACGAAGATCATGGATTGTCACACCGGTTCCATTTTCATCTCGAAACCCAATGTATCTAGTCACTCTTCTGAATGAGTGACTTAAGTTGTTACCCCTAACTCTTGTCCCACTTAAATTGATAAAAAAAGGACTATCGCCCTTTGTGGTATATCCCAACCTGGTTTTATGATCTTTATATTTTTTTAGTTTCTTCGCAACGGTTTTATCAATAGGAATCATTCGAGATTTATAAAACTTCGTTGTTCGAATAGTAATAATATTTTCCTCAAAATCAATGTCGTTGTGATTGAGATTTATCACCTCACTTCTGCGCATACCTGTGCACCAAAGCAAACCAACCATCGTAGAATAAGTTTCTCCAACGATTGGACGTTTACTACGAATCCCCTCTAGGCCAGACATTAAATTCTCAACATCGATCTGTGTTAGCGGATAATAATGGGGTCTGTAACTCAATTTAGGAAGGAGCGTTTTATCTGGTACATAACAGGAGATTCCCCTCTGATTTAGAAATCTACAAAATTGACGAATATGCACCAGCACATTTTTTCTGCCTGAGAGCGCCTGATGTTTTTTCGAATGTAAAAAGTGAAGTATGACATGTCGATTTGGCAATTTTAATTTGGGATAATTATCTTTCATAAAAGTGTTGAATTGGTGGAGAATATAAGTTGTACACATCACATTTAATCCCATCGATTTTCTGAGCTTAAGATGTTCCTGCATAAGTATTCCCACGTGCCCATGCCAAACTAGATTGATATCTCTCATATTATAACTCCTTTGTTGGCCATTTCATCATAATCTCTCTAAGCATACTCAAATCGGACTTGGAATAAATGAAAGTTGTGCGCATTGATTCATGACCAAGAAGGTCGGAAATGGTTTTCATTGGTTGTTTTTCTTTTAATAGCTTTGTGGCAAAAGCATGCCGGATAGAATGAGGCCCTCTCGGTGCAACGGAGCTGTGGTCAAATCCTAGTTTTTTTAATTTCCGACTTACAATATACCAAATGGCCCGGTTTAATGGACGCTGGCCAGTAACTCGACTGCCATATTCACCGGTTGTTAAAAATACTTGTTTGTATTTGGTGGAAGCATTTTTCCGCCCGCCCTTGAAATATGCTATTAAGGCCGCGGCCACATCTGGAAAAAGTGGTGCAAGAACATCTTTTCCACCCTTAACTGCCTTAAAATGAATCGTCTTTTTTTTCCAATCAATATCATCAAGACTAAGTGCTACTACTTGACAAGATCTAACCCCATATCTGGCCAAAACTAAAATCAACGCATAATCCCGACGGCCCCGATGAGTGCGCCTATCAGGTGTTTTTAAAAGAGCTTCGACCGCTTTCCATGGAATGCCTCTGTGCAATCTAGATAATCGATAGGTGATAATTGTTGGTACTGATTTTGACAGATCTTTTTTTGTAAAATCTTTTATAAATAGAAACCGAAAAAATTCCCGGAGAGAAGACACTAATCTTCTTTTGCCCTCTCTTGTTAATCCATTCGCTGTATGGGTGACGTAGTCATGAATCTTTGCCGGCCTTAACAATTTAATTTTTGCTGGTGTGCTTTTCGCACCCAGATGCATTAGAAATAAGAGAACTGGTTTTTTATTGTTGTGAATCGAACCAACCGCCATTCCCTTTTCAACTCTCATATAAGTAAGATAGTCACGATATAGCTTTGGTAACGGTTTTCCGCTGTAGAAAAATATTTTTTCCTGTTCGGTTATGAGTTCATGCGTCATGATAATCCTCCATTTGAAATATTGTTCTCAATACCTCATCGGAAGGAAAATAATAATGTTAAGAAATAAATGAAATATGGATAAAATTACCTATAATATATGTTAGTTCTTAGCATAATATGTTACTCAACATAACTTACGTAGCTTCCAATTCTATGCTGCATTATTGAAATCCTCCTGCTCGTCTTTGCGAGGACGGCCACGAGTCATTCCTAGGATGATCATTTTAGCAATTATCTCCTGTACTTCATCTTTACGTTTTTGGAATTCAGACATACTTTCATAGGACGGAATCAATTCAACCTCTATCTTTTTAGGAGCACGATTAGCTCCTCGTGGTGATTTATTTTTTGCCACCATAAGTCTCCATATTTGGTATTTATTTTCGTTTTGCATGTTTTCTCATCATAGAAATAAGTTCATTTGCTTTTGAAATTGGGAGGGTCTGAAGAGTTTTTAGGACAATCCCTAGCAGCTTGCTTGGATTTCTAATTCCAAGTTCGATGTTCGAAACACTTGTATAGTTGGACAGTCCAAAGGTCTCCGCAAATTCAATACGACTAAGTCCTAGTTCATCTCTTATTTTTCTAACCTCTTCACCCTTCATTTTTCATTGCTCCTTAATTGCTTTCAATTGCATCATTGCAGTAGTCGTTTGTCAAGGCCTTTTTGACCTTCTTTTTTGGCGTTTCGTCTAATATCATTTGTTTTTGCAATAAGCTTTTAAATTCACTTGGAACTTTCCCGCTCTCTTTGGCCTGCCGCAAAATCGATTCCAGAACCGCCACCTCATCAAAATATTCCATTCTAATCTCTTGAACCCCCGCATCTGTTAACGCCTCCCTAAATTTAATCAGTATCCAATTCGCTACTTGCATTCTATTTACTTTCCCCCCAATAAACCCATTATTAACCTTATCCATTACAAACACCAACGCCATATCCGCATTCTTATTCAGCGCTACTCTATACAATCCCTGATCCTTACTCTCATTCTTAATCCCTCTCTCTTCTCTCTCTCCCTCACTACTCCTCACCTTACTACTACCTAATTCCTCATTCCCAATCTTACTATCACTACCTATTCCTACTTCTTTAACTTTCATATCATTCATACTTTTTACTCCTTTTCCTACCGCCGCCCCTGCCTTCCTTCTCATTTGTGACCACTTCCTCTCAACATCGTTGGGGGGGAGTGGTCACAAATAAAGATAGGATGGCGAACAAAGGGCGGCGGCGGAAATAGTTCTACCTTTTTAACCTCTTATCGATGATTCTCATAAATTTATTTCAAAAATAATTATCCTCCTCAGAGGAAGATATAGAGGAATATAAATAGGAAGATAATTATGCTGCCAATTTCTGAGAATTGTTTTTACAAAGATCTACCAATTTAACGACTCCATTTCGAAGAGTAATTGGTGCTGACTCAGGATTCTCTTTCCACGCAGTCCCATCTACAAAACCAATCCTATTCTCAAGATTTGGCCTTTGCATTTCATTTAAAGTCTTTTTTATCGCCGCTTTAATACCATCTGTTTCGCAAATATAAAGTATCAGCGAAAACGACTGGAGTTGTGCATAGGCGAATAAAATCTCCCCATAACGAGAGAATGATTTCCTGACTCGTTCAAATTCAAAAGCAACTTGTCGATCACTTCCGGCCATCGAAATAATCGCAGTGGCATCTGGAAATTTAATCGCATTGTTTTTGACTCTAAGTCCAAGGCCACTAATATTATCTTTTTTCAGTTCCGACTCACTTTGCCATTTGGATACAAATCCCATCTGGGATAACCTCAAAAGTGATTGCATAATGACTCGATCATGAGAAATTGTGTCAATCATTGGTGGCAAAACAAATCCTCTCCCGTTTTGTTCTAAAAGTTGTTGCCCTTTTATCCCTAAAACAAAAATGTCTTTCCCTGCGGCATTTTGGTGACTCATCAAATAATTATTCTTAATCAACTGAGACAACTGTTCTCTACCCCACCTTTGACTGCCCTTTGCAAAATATTGAGTCCAAGTTTGTCGACAAATAAAACCTGTTTTTCCGACTAGAAAGATTGCTTCTATGGCAGCGTCCCCAAGTGGTCTGCCGGGAATATTTAAAAAGTTCATTCGCTTTCCTCCCATTTAGTTGGTTCAATAATCACATATTCAAAATGGCCTTCGATGTATCTGTTGCCGACAATTTGACTTTCAACCCAGCGAGCTTCTACTTTTGGTTTTTGCAAAGCTGGCATAGTCCCTGCCATTGGTGCAGATCTTTTTCCTGCGGCATAAGCCTCCTGCATTTTTTCTTCTGTGTTTTCGTGGATGATAGACCCGGCCATCATTCCGGCCATTCCACCAAGGGCAGTGCCAACGATTACATTTCGAGTTCGATATTGACCATTTTTTCCAGGATCAGCTATTCCACCCAAGACTGCGCCAGTGCCTGCTCCGATAGCACCGCCAAGGGCGGTGCTTCTTGTGCTTGTTGCGCAACCACCAAAAATTGCGGCAACAAGCACAACTAAAACTATAATATTCTTCTTCATGAAACCTCCGAAAATTGAGATTGTTCATCTGCTATTTGAACTATTTCTCTGATCAAATCTTCACTAACCTTTTCTTTCTCTTCTGGATATGGATCAGAAATTTCTACTTTTATCCTTTGTTCTTTTTCCACTAATGGAAGTGGCAGTGCAGGTAGATCATCAAATATATCAAACTTAATTCTCGCTGTTTTGCTGCCACCGTCATGCGGAATTATCATCAAAGCTTCGCCAACTCCCAGCTCACGCTTAAATACATTCGGGTGAACTAAGAACTCTTCAACATCTCTTGCCGATACATCTCCCGTTTTTTCTTTAGTATTAAAAAATCCCCTCTTTTGCCGTTCAGTGAATTTTGTCGTCGACTTTGTCCCTATCGTTTTCGAAAGATATTCTGCCGAATCTGGATCATTACCGCGCATAAATATCTTCAAATTAGAGTTGGTCAAAATAGCATTTGCAACTGAATCACCGAGCTGAGTAATATCTCCCAAAGCTTGATGAGCAAAAACGACTCCAACATTTGCACTTCTAGATTTATTTAATATCGAAACAAAACCTGGATACAAATACTCAGAAAAATCATCTAAGAAGACCCCATAGAATTTCGGGTTACCTCCTTGCCCACGATGCCGATTGGCCACTGCCGCCTGCAAAGATTGCAATACTAACTTACCAGTTGCTTTCCCCAAAAAAGGAGAAAGCAGTACTGGTAGCTGAAAGTAAACAATCTGATTTTTATTCAGTGCTTCATCTATAGAGATCATCTTTTGCTCAGCATTAAACAGCTCACCAGTTTTTCCAAAAACAAAATGGCCAATGGCAGTTAGCAATCCACTTGTGCGTGACTCTCTTTCGGAAGGAGATAGATTATTAAACTTTTTCGCCCAAGTAATAAGTTGATCATCCTTTGTTTGCTTGGCCATTTTCTCTAATAAACCGAGATCATTTATTACCTGATGCAACTTTTCAAAGGTTGGAGTTATACTATTTTTCTCAAATAGGCGCATAACCTGACTCATCACCTCATATTGCAAACTGCGATAGTAGGGATTTTCAAAATCAAATGCATTGAATACTCGCTCAGTAATCTCCTCCGGCGTACCTCCGATCAGCGGATTAAATGCCTCCGAAAATTGCGGATTGGATAAACTGAATAGTTTGAAGTCGGCCTCTCGATTATACTTCTTGGTATAGGCCCAAAGTTTATTCAGCAAAGATTTATCGGCCTTGCCATCAATTAGCAAAAGGCCGCGCCCATCTTTGATGTCTTGGATGGCCCAAGGTAAAATCACTGACTCGGTTTTTCCTGCGTTGGTTGTACCAATTACTTGCGTGTGCATAGCTCTCTGTTTGGGTTTAATAAATATCTGTTTCTTCTCCGAATCCTTCCCACAATAAACCGCTTCAGGGGCATCTGCTAAAATTGCACACTCCTTCATAGCTGCCGCTTTTTTTACTGCTAACTTCTCAATCACTTTTAATAATGCCAATAAACTAAGCGCAATTGAAATTGCTACGATCTTAAATTGATGATCAACAATGAATTGAAAGACTCGCGCATGATATTTTTGATAACCCATCCACGCAAAAAATATTCCCACCCAAACTAAAAGATGCATATCGTTACTTTGATTTTTAGAATCCATTAACCGCTCCTGGGTCTTTAAAAATAAACCCCTGATTTAAAACTGCTTCGGCCATTGTACCTGCCGGAAGCTCGATCCATTTTTGTTCTTTTTTCATCTCCTCTCCAAATCCTTCAGCATAATCTTTGGCAGTTTCTGAAACTGCATTTTTCAAACCATTAGCATGTCCTCCACTACTGGCCCCCATTTGACCGCGAGTCATTGCGCCTTCTGCATAAGCGCCGACAAAGCGCGTAATTGTATGGCCCATCAAATTTTTCAGTATCTCCGAGTGAACATCTCCATCAATCCCAATCCTCCCATCAGCTCCTATACCGATGGCCGAAATGGTTCGCTCTCGCCCATTTGGGAAAATTATCGACTGAAAATTAATCTTGGCACGCTCATTAGAATCATCAAAACTAATCTCTCCATAAAGTTTTGCCCCCTCTGGGATAGCAACACTATTTTCATAGATCGTATCCTTTACCACTACTCCAACTACTGGCATTGCATCCTTTGCGATCGTCATGGCCTCTGCAATTTTGAAGATGATCCGAGAACCCAGTGGAAGCTTCCCTTTAGCACTTGCCCCTTCTCTAGCTAAAATCATCGAAGTATTTCGGTCTCGATTAGAACCTTCACCGCCACTACCTCCTTGTGATTTTGCGCCTTCACCATAGGCCGTTAGCGGTTCGGCAACTGATCTTGAATAACCATTAGTCGATTGCAATTGTGCCAGAGTATCTTCGGTGGCCGTCAATCGCTCCGCTTTCTTTGGAATATCCTCAATAGTTGCCGTTTCATGAAAGTCTAGTTCATCTTTGGGTTTTTCTGGCAAAATTAGAACCACAACAACAAAAAGAAAAACGCAAAAACCAGCAACACTTCCAATACTTTTCCAATTGATCTCTTGTCTTGACGAAAATGGTTTAGGTGCTTTTAAGAAAAGTTTTTTACTCCGCTCACTTAAGCTTTCTTTTACTGTGTTTTCCATGAAGACACCTTGGCAATGGTTAGATAAGAAATTGTTTTTCTCCTCAACTCAAAGCGCAAGTGTGCGTTCAAATCAATATCCTCTTTTGCAAGTTGGATAACACCTTTAACAAATTCACCTTTTTTCATTGTTAGTGTTGAAAAAATCAATTTGTTAATTGGTTTGGTAACTCCTCCTTGTGTCAGCCAAATCCAGGATGGCACGATTGGCCCATTTTGTTTTGAGGAGATCAAAAACTCCACAAACAAAAACTCTCCGGATGTTTTACCAACTCTTGTCATTTCAAAAGTGACATCATCATTGGTTAGTTTTTTACTAACACTACTCCAAACAATCGCAGATCCATCTTGTCTTTTTTTCGGATTTTGTAGATATACAACATAATCCGCACTAACTTCTGCCCCGGTTATCAATTGAACATTGTACCTTTTCCATTCGGTATAGATGTAGAGATTACTTTTGGCCCCACCAATAAGGGGCTTAATGGTAATCGCGCGATCCAGATACTCGACCTTAAATGCACTCTGATCACCGACAACGACACTATTTGGAGAATCTGGCACCTGAATAATGGTGGCAATTCCAATAGCTGTTTTTACGGTAACGATTTGATCAGTTTGGACTTCGATATAACGAACACGATTCTCAAATGAATACGCAATTGATACAAAGAAGAACACAACACATAAAAGTATGTGTCTCATAATACCTCCTTAGGGAATTGGAGTTTATTAGCTTTGTGAATACTTATTAAATTATGCTTTGAATTTTCTCAAATAATGACTCTGGAGCTAGGGCAATCATCGCCGTCATCGTGGAACAATCTTGATTTTTTTTATACTTCGGTTAGATAATGATCTTCGACTATATTTTTCATGAATCTCTTTTAAATCTTTTTCTAAACTAATTTTTTCATCCGAAGAAAGAAAAAAAATTCCGCCAAACAACACTCCCTGTTTCGAAGACTCTATTTTAGTAATAAGGTCAATTGTTAATTGAGTCTTTAATCTCTCAAGCGATGTGCCTACTGTACTGACCCGAGCAACGGTGCCGCCTGGAAAAACTATTTTATTCCCGGGCATGAGCTTAACTAAGGTCAAGTCATCCAACTTTTTTAAATATTTAAAAAGGACTTTGTCACTTAATCCTTTTTCACGTTGAATTTCCTGTGGTGTTTTTTGCTCATAAGCTAATTGCATATAAAAATTAAAATAGCTCAGATTATCAATTAAAAACTTGGCCTGCTGATCAGAAAACTTCTTAACATTAAGAGTAGATTCATCAGACATACGCAGAACATCTAGCAAAGAAACGCCTGCGGCATCGCAAATTTGCTTTGCTCGTTCCATCGATAGGTCTGCTCTATTTAGAATTTTTTTTATTCCGGCCTCACTAAGTTTTAGTGATTTGCCCAACTCTTTATAGGTAATTCCCGAAGATTTCAGAATTCCCTTTAATGTTTCTATAAATATTACACTGCTCATAATTTACTCCAGGTACAGATCATACAATTTAAGAACCCGTTTTGTATACCTTTAATTTATTTATTGCAATCTCAGGCTACTGAATGTATTCCAATCGCTTCAAAGTAAACAAGTTGACTAAAAGAGGAGAAGTCTTTATGTGTTATAAAATGAACAATAGAATTCGCACATTATTATTAATCATAATCGTTTCGTTTAAAGCTCAGTCTGCTACTATAAAAATGGTAATCCATGAAGATCCTTCTATTGGTGCCGGGACCATCTGGTCATGGGCCAGTTTTGATAATCATTTTGATAAATGCTTAGTCGATACTGGCGCAAGAATCTCATTTGTAAAAAGAAGGAATTATCCAAACTATCCAGCTTTAGAGACAGGAGAACAAGGTGTTATTTCGGGAACACCGATTCAATATGATCTTATTGAAATTCAAAAAATACAATCCGATGACTTTATTTCAACCAATCATATCGTCAGGGCAGTCAAAACTAATGTTCCGTTCAATTGTTTACTCGGAAATGATTTATTCCTTGAACATTCACTACGTTTTGATTTTTCTCAAAACACAATTACAACTGATGCCATAATTAGCAAGAATTCTTTCCCTTTGATTCAATACGAGAATAAGTGGATTGGCTTTCCCGTTCAAATTAATGATATTGAATATGAAACTTTCTGGGATACTGGAGCTGGCATCACACTAGTAGACCCTGAAGTAATTAAGCAATCTCCTAATAACTATACCTACGTCAAAGACATTCCGTTTAACGATCCTTCTGGAAACCATGGCTCCGCTCCTGTTTATAAAATGAAGTCTCTTAAGTTTGGAAATTACGAGATAACTGATACTAATGTTGTTTCATACAGTACGGCCCAAATACAAAAAGAAGTACCTGAAATTAAAATTGTAATTGGTTTCAATATCATCCGCCAGTTCAACTGGATAATTGATAACAAAAACATGCGATGGGCGATTGAATAATCAGTTCCAAATACTGTTGATGCGCAAATATTCAAACGCTACTCTTCCTTCTCCTTCACAATATATACACCCCAAGGGTTTTCTATCGTTCTCTCTCCACTTTCAAACTGCAATAAAACTTTTAGCTCTCCCGCTGCTCGCAGACCCTGAATTGAACTTACTCGATCACCTGTAATAATTGCTGTACTATCTTTGAGATTAATCTCCATCTGGTTAACGTATGCCCGCTGAACCAACTCTTTTTCCAGAGCAAACTTCATTACCTCGCTCATAGCACCATCGAAGGCCTTACTACTTTTAGGCAGAATGAAATTGGTCGTTGCATTTAGATTCTCCTTGATATTCTGTGGAGTCCAGTTGTAGCGATAGCGAATATAGGCATTGAGAGCTTCGCGTACCTGATCTTGAGCCGATGGTAGTTTTACTTGTTCCAAAACTTTAGAATCTGAATTAAATGCCAGTACCAACGATGGTTTGTTGCTTAGAACAAATGCAATTAGTAAGCTCAATATCGCAATTCCAAGGGAGAAAAGCGAAAATGTTTTTAATAGTTGATTGGAGTGAGTCATATCTCCAACAACTTTGGGCCAGTTGGCCGATTTTAAAATAATTTTTTGATCCATAATGTTTCCTTTTTTTAATTTTCTAAACTGTCTGTGCTTTTACTTTTTGATCTCATTAGTTTTTGTCGCATAAAGCTTTGCCCTGAATTAATCGCCGATCTTGTTTTAGTTGACATCATTACTGTTTTGTAAGGCTTTCACAGCAGTCAGTGATTTAGTCTGATTTATCTGCCATCCTTGAAAAATAGTTATCAAATAAGGAGGCATACTTTATGTTACAATTGAATTTAGAAAATTTAAAAAAAT
>Ga0208374_1000709_pt1 | contig 12763 bp, 11 predicted proteins | sample RifOxyC3_FD_184037 | JGI IMG/M metagenome (GOLD analysis project Ga0208374, IMG submission 184037) | Groundwater microbial communities from Rifle, Colorado - Rifle Oxygen_injection C3 (SPAdes) | ecosystem: Environmental > Aquatic > Deep subsurface > Groundwater | place: Rifle, Colorado, USA...
AGCCGGCTGCCCCCACGGATAAATGCGGCATACTCTGGACACGCTGGAAGCTGGAATGAACCTGGCACCGCTTGATGAAAAGAAGATCCCGTCCGGTCCGGCTGGGGCGACAGGCGACCGATGAGAAAAGAAAACGGCGGGAACCGGGGGGTTCCCGCCGCAGATCGGATCCAACAATCCGACGTCAGATGTCGATATCCACCGGCACATCGTCGCTCGACACGACCTCGACATCCCCGTAATCGATATCCTTGGGCGCCTTGAAGGTCGGCAGGTACCGGTAATACACCTCCAGCATCAGGGTGCAGAGCGCGGTATTGTAGACCAGGCCATGGCTCTTTTCCGCTTCAGCCGGGGCATCCCAATAACCGATATCCTTGCCATCCGCCCCGGCGCCCTTGAGCACCGTCTGGTTGTTCACCAGCTGCATGGCAAACACGTTGTTCCACTTCTTCCAGGTTTCCCCACCTTCGTGGAATTTCACCTGGGTAATGTAGTACCAGTAATAGATCGGCCGCGCACCCCAGGGCGCCTTCCAATCGAAGGTAACCTGGTCCAGGTAGACCAGGGCATTACGCACTTCCTTCTCCTTGGCAGCGCCCAGCAACTGCATGCACAACGCTCCTACACCCGTCAATCCGCCCTGTCCGGGTCCCGTATATCCGAAACCGCCGGCCGGATGCGCATTCTTCTGGAATCCCTTGACGGCCTTCTTCATCGCCGGCATCAGGTCCGAGTGTTGAATGCCGGCCATATGCCCGGCCTTCAACGCCTGGGCGCACCAACCCATGTAGGAAGTGTCGTCACGGGTCCCGGGTCCAAGATTGTAATCCCAGCCACCGCTCTCATGCTGGCCGGCAATGACGGCGGCAATCGCCTTTTCCGCCGACTCCTGGAGCATGGGCACCTGGGTCAGGCCGTAGGCCTCGCAAATCGCATACGTGGCGATCGGGATATCGTAGTTGCCCGGGAATCGCCCATTGGCCTGCTGTTTGCCCAGCAGGTACTTGATCGCCTTTTCCACGGTTGCACCGAACTCCTCCGATGCCGGGGTCTCACCGTGCGCCAGGAAACACAACAGACCAAACCCGGTCATGGCCACCGGCGGACTGACCCACGACCCATCCGGGCGTTGTTCCTTCTTCAACCACCGGAGCGCGCGCAACACCGCGGCTTCCGTCACCCCGCTGCCGCCGTATTCGGACAGCGCGCTGCCCCGTGAACCGGGGCTGCGGTTGCCTATGATTCCCTTGAGAACGATCGGGCTCTTCACCACCGCCACCGAATCAAACGAGGCCGGTTTGGGCGCAAACGGCTGGTTCACCGCCGGCGCAGGCGTGGACACATCGCTGACCGAAGGCGCATCCGTCGGGGTGAACTCCATCTCGATCGGCTCCGGCGGCTCGATCGGTTCATCCTTGAGATCCTCAATCTCATCCAGCATCTCGACCGTTTCCGGCTCGACAATCATCACCTCGAGCTTGGACGGTGTGGCGTCCTGCCCCATGGCGCCGAAAATGGCCAGCATGAGCACCGCGAAAAAGGGAACGATCACCGCCATGGCGGGAGCGCTCAGGCGATAAATCTGCAACATCGCAAACTTGTACTCGCCGGTATCCTTGGGCTGACGCAACCCATGCATCACCCGCTTGATGTGCTGTTTGAGACTCAATTCATCAAACAGGGACATGATCGTCGGCGGATGATCCAGGTCAATCGGGGCAGCCCCCTCCATCTCCTGCACGACAACTTCGGGATCATCACTCATGATTTGTCTCTCCTGTTGCACCGGGGAACCATCATCCACCCCGCCTCGCAACCTTGGAACGTACCCCACATGCCTTTTATTAGCCCGATTTCAGCCAAAAACACCCCCGGTTGACTTGCCTGTCAGCCAGAACAGCACCCCGGCCATCCCTTATCGTATCAAACGGTTGATTTCGAACACGGAAGGGCGCGGCATTACCCGCGTCAAAGGGATTTTGCAAACACCTCCCCGTGGATAAAACCGCCCTCACATGCTGAATACGGACAGATTCTGGAGCCCCGCCTTGGCACAGACGTCGAGCAACTGGACCAGATTGGCATGGGGTGAATCACCGGTACACTTGATAATGACGGAGATATTTTTGCTGATGCCACCCAGTCGCGTCAGTTGACGGTCAAGTTCCGCAATACCCACCCGCCGGCCGCGCAGGGTGAATCCCCGGGCATACACCTCGATCTGAAGAAGATCCTTTACCTGTTCCTCGGGTTTGGCATTCGGATCCGGCGCGGGCCGGGTCACATCCAAGTGTGACAGGATATCCTCCTGCTTCAGGGTCACAATGAAGAAAATCAGCAATTGGAACACAACGTCGATCATCGGCGTCATTTCCAGTTTTGCGTTTTCGGCCTGTTTCCGCTCTTTTTTCCGGGCCATAAGACTTCCCCTCCCGCCGCCTGAAAACGTCTACATCTCGCTGGCGTACTGCTTGACGGCCGCAAACTGGATCTTCCATATCCCCACACCGGAACAGATATCCATCACCTTTCGGATGTCGGCATGCTTGGCGCGCTGATCGCCCCGGATCAGGACCGGGAAATTATGACCGACCCGGTTCACCCGCGCCCGCATGATCTGCTTGAACACCTGCGTGTTCATGTGGGCGTTGTGGATCGAGATCGAACCGCGCCGATCCACCTCCACCACCAGCATGCGGGGATCCTCACCCTTGATGATCGGCCCATACGGCCCCTTTTCCAGCACGATATCCGGGTTGATGTCCGCCTCCATCTTGATGGTAACGATGAAGAAGATCATCAACTGGAACACGACGTCAATCATCGGCGTCATGTCCAGCTCACACCCCTCGTTGCTCATTTTGCGCCTGGCCATGATTCCACCCCGGGCTGAATGCTATTCCTGGACGACTTCGACGTTGCGCAGATCCTTGATCATTTCCATGGTCAGCGCCTGCATCCGGAGAATCAGGCGGTTGGCATGGTTACGCAGGGAGTAGTACAAGGTCACGCACGGGATCGCGGTACACAGACCGCCGGCGGTCGTATACAGGGCCTGGGCGATCGACAAGGCCAGCGCGCCGACGTCCGGCGCCCCCATGGCGATGGTGGCGAATGCCGCGATCATCCCTTGCACCGTTCCGAGCAGCCCCAGCATCGGCGCCAGGTTGGCGCATACGGAGATCCATGTCAGCTTCTGGACGATCTTTTCCGTCTCAAGATCCGCCGCGGTTCCAATGGCTTCCTGGATGACTTCAAAGCCTTCCTCCACATGACTGAATCCCGCGGTCAGGATGCTCGACAAGGGGCCCGGCTCCTTTTCGCAGGCTTCCAGCGCCTTGAGCACATCGCCTTCCGCCATGGCCTGGGTAACCGCATCCACCAACCCCTGCGGCATGACCCGCTTGGTCTGGAGGGTGATGTAACTATCAACGATGAAATAAATACCGGCGCCACCGCAGCCGAACAACGCCAGCCATAGGACGATGCCCAGAAAGCCGGAACTTATCATGACCGAGATAAAATCGGTTCCAGCGGACTTCTTGGGGGCAGCCGCTTCTCCGTCTTCCGCCGCCGGGGCCTCCGCCGCAGGAGCTTCTGCCGCCGGGGCTTCCGCCGCCGCCTCATCCTGGGCCCATGTCACGGCCGATCCGCAAACGGTCATCACCATCACCAACGACAACCACCACTTCAGCTTCTTCATCCGTCCCCCTGTCCTTTCCATGTACCGGCTCAACACCAGTTTCCATTCAAATCAACATGCGCGACCCGCACCACCCTACTGTCCGGATTGCAATTTGGCAGTATAGGGGTCACGGGGATATTCCGCCAGCAGTCTTTTGCGGAATTTGTCCGCATACGAGGCCTGCTGCAGCTGTTCCAAGGCCTTGACCGCCTTGTATAACGCTTCCGGGATCACGGTCTTCGCGTCGGTATACAGCAGGGCCGTACGCAGGTACCCGTCCACCAGGGCCAGCTTGAGGTCACCCTTCTTCTGGTCGATATCCCCCCGCTTGATCTGGGCGATGGCCGCCGTGACACGATCGCCCTTCGCGATCATATCGGTCAGGATCCGCCGGGCCTTCGTTTCCTGCCCGACCGCGATCAATGTGTCCAGGTAAACCCCGCCAAACTCGCCGGAGGGGGTTCCACCGCCACTCGCGCTGATCACGCGCTCGCACATATCCAGGGCACGCTGCGCCTCACCCCGCTTCAGGTAACATTCCGCCAGCCAGCGGGCCGCCGTCAAATCCCACTGCAGGTTCTGGTAATCCGCCATGATCTTCTCGAGGACCGGCATGGCCGTGGCATATTGCGCCCGCTGAACCATCCCGATGGCGCCATCTATCTCGCGGGGCTTGGGAACCTCAACCCGCGCCACGTCCGACAAGGATATCCGGAGGGTAACGGTTCCCTGCTGAACAACGTATACTTTGGATGCCGGTTGCCAGCGAATGGCGCCGACAACTTCACCACGGTCTTTCTTGATAATTTTACCCTGGACCTGGGCCATCACATCGGATCCCGTACCGGCCACCAGCATGGCCACCAGCAAACCCATTGTCCATGCGCGATGTTTCATGGCTATCATTCGCATTCCCCCTCTCAATATCCCAAAATCCAACCCACATTCCAGCCGGTGATCCGCCCTTGTCACGGGGCGGGAACCGCCGGAGCCGCATCATCAGCCTTGGCCGGCGCATTGGTATCCGCACCCGGGGCCGCCTGACCCGCCGGGGCATTGGTCCCGCCGGGTGTCATGCCCAGCGACGCCTGGCCCTGCGCCACCAGCTTGGTTCGCGCCTCGGTCCGCCATCCACGCATCTCGCTGAGGTACCGGCTGCGCGGGAACAATTCAATGAAACGGTCGGCATCCTCAAGCACTTCGGAATACCGCTGGGTCTCAAGCAACAGCGGCAGGCACTCGTACATCGCATCCTCGATGAACGGCCGGACCTCCGCCACACCGGGATCCGACAACATGATCAGCACCTGATAGGCGCCGATGGCATCGTCCTGGTATTTCCGGAGCCGGTCGGCCGGTCCATTGTACTTCTTTTCCGCGGCAGCCTTGCGCGCCTGGATCCGGCCAACCTCCACCTCGGATCGCGCCTGTCCGCCGGGCGTCTTGTCATAGGCGCGGGCCTTGGTAATCGCCTTGACCGCCAGGTTGAACAAGTCAAACCGCTTGTCGGAATCCGGGTCGGCCAGCGCCTGCTCGGAATACGCGCTACTGAGGGTAAAGGCCGCTTCCACGGTATTGCCGGAGTTCGGGTACCGGGCCAGCAGGTCTTCCAGTGCTTTACAGGCTTCGGCGTATTGCTTCAACGCCGTGAAGGATCGCCCCTTGCCGATCAGCACCGGCTCGATCAACGGCCGCTCATCCTTGGCCATGGCCATCACCCGGTCAAACGCCTCGATTGCAATCTCATATTCCTTGGCTTTCACCAATTCGTTGCCGGCGGTCAGGATCTGCGTCGGCTTGTACTGACCGGACCCGCTGAACATCTCCTTGAACACCTCAACCGCTTGCTTGCGCCGCCCCAGGTTCAACAGGTTCATGGCCAGCACAAACTTGGCATTCTGCGCTTCCACCGATTCCGGATATTCACGCATCAGCCGGTTTAAGGCATCCTCCGCCTCCTTGGACTTCTCGAAAACCGTGTACAAGGTTCCGATCTGGCTCAGGGCGGAAGGCGCATACCGCGATTTCGGGAATCGCTGGATAAGGGCTTCCAGCGATTTCAGGGCGGCCTCCTTGTACTGCCGCATCTTGGCCTCATCCTTATCCTTGAGCTGGGAATAACAAACCGCCTGGAAATACATGGCGGCTTCCAGCATCTCCTCGTTGGCCTTGGCCTCCTCCGGTGAATTCTGGTAGGGGTTGTCCTTCTGGCTCACCAGTTTGATGATCTCGGTATACCGGTTGAAGGCCGACGGAACATACTTCTCACCCATGGACCGGTAGGCGGACGCCACCCGGTACCGGGCATTGATGACGGCATGACCGGGCCGATCCTTCTTCGACAACTGCTCGATATACGCCTCCAGGGCCTTGATCTCCTGCGCGACATCCTCCTTGTGATGGTAACAGGAGGCGATCTTGTCCATGGCCATCAGCGCCAGCGGGGAATTCGCGTAACCGGTCACGATCTGCTGGAAGTTGGTGAGCGCCCCGTCGAAATCGCCGGCATCGAACTTCTCCTGCCCCACCTTGAACAGCATCGGCGACATCCGGGGATGCGCGGCATAGTGCTGGAAGAACAGGCCGTAGGCCGCATCCCGCTTGTCCAGCAGCTTCATTTCGCCAAACCGGTCGGCAATGCGCAGCACGTCATCTCCGGCGGCGGTCATCTGGTTCGGCTGGCCGCTGAACCGCTCCGCCAGGTAACTGACCGCCACATCGGTCAGCAGTTCATCCTTCATTTCAATGTAGCAACGGATCAGGTCGCCCAGCGCCGATACGCCCATTTCACCTTCCGGATACAATGACAATGCCCGCAAATAGGCATCCGCCGCCTGCGGGAATTGCTGGAGATTGTACAGGTTGCGCGCTTCCTGGAACTGGATCCGCTTGACGGTCTCCATCTGTTCCGGGGTGATTTTCTTGGTGATTTTGGCGCCAAACTTGTTGATCAGGATGTCCTCGATCTGGTCCGCCCGCTTGCCGGAATCCCCCGCCCACTGGGTGGTCGGGTAATTGATGAAAACATTCAGGAAATGCTGGTAGGCCCCGCCAACCCGCTTGTCCTTGACCTTTTTGCCGGCCAGCAGGTCCACAATCTGGGTCTTGTTGGCTTCCTCGCCTTCCTCGATCAGTTTCTGCGCCCGCTGGAAAAGCATCTCACCCAGCATGAACCGGCACTGGGCCATGGGGCTCAGCTTCATGAAGTCTTCGCCGGTCTTGTCGCTCTCCTCCTTGAGGGAATCGTCCAGGGTCTTGAACGTACCACGGTACCGGTCCACGATCTTCTCGGCGCCTTCGATATCATCCTGCAACATGCGCACGTGCGCCATGAACACCACGGCCTTGCCGAACCAGACGTCGGGCACCCAGGCCAGTTCCTCGGAAATTTTCAACACTTCCGTGAAAATCGGCGCCCGCTTGTCCGCCGGCAGTTCCTCGGCCCGCTTGATCAGCAACTCGGCCATTTCCGCCAGGGCCTGGCGCTTGATGCCCTTGTCGAGATCCTGCACCTTGAGCAGGTACCGGTAGGATTCAATGGCCGCCTCCGGGTTGTTCATCAGCAGGAGCATCTGGGCATACTTGTAGGCCGACTCAATATAGAAGTTCTTGATCGCCGGGGTGGGCCCTTCACTGTACTTCTTGAAGAAGCTGACATAAACGCCCTGGGCTTCCGCATACCGCCCGAAGGCATACAGGGCATCGGCCAGCGCCAATTTCAGGGCCCAGGTCTCCTGGCTGTCGGCGTCCGGGCGCTTGCCGATAACGCCCCGCACGGCATCGAACTGCCCCATGGACAACAGGCTCTGGATCTTCAACCGCTCGATCCAGACCTTGGCTTCCGGGGCTTTGATCCGCTCGATCACCATCTGGGCATAATCCGGCATCCCCAGGTTCTGGAGCATCTGGGCATACTCGATTTCCTGCTCAACGGCGGGATCCATGCCGCCACCCTGTCCCAGGGTCTTGGCCTCCTGGGCGAATGCCAACCCGGAAATCAGCATCGCGGAAAGAACCGGAATGAACGATCGGCAACGACTGGGCAAACCTGATGAGATCATTCGCATCGTCATACGTCCTCGTATAGCCGAAACCACAACCCCGGGTCAAACCGTTTTTCTCATTCGCGGAAAAAAGATTGTTCACCACAAGCCGATCGCGCCTACCGGGCATCCGCCAGGATACACCGGCCGGCTCCAACCAGGCCAGACGGCAGGCTCGGCAGGGACGCCTTGCCCCACCTGCGCTCAGCGTACCTCAAACTCTTTTCCTTATTCCATCGCGGTACCGGCGTACTCGCCCGGACCGCGAGGTAAACCCGGGCTTCCATTTCGAAAAGGGCAACGGATTCGCGTCAGATGGCTCCAGCCGCAAGGCGGAGCCGTCGGCGCCATACTCCTGGTATGCGCCGATGGCGACCCTGCTTCGCCAAGGCTACGCAGGGCAGGCAACGCCGCGGATGGGGCCATATCACGCGAAACCGCTTGCCCCGAAATGGAAGCCCGTTGGTTCATCATACGGCCTGCCTACCTCCACCCAACCAACCAGACCGGGACGAGGTCGCCCCGGCTCCACCCTAACTGAACCGACTACCGGGCATCCGCCAGGATACACCGGCCGGCCGCCACATCCGCCTGCCATTCCGGACGCATGGCCACCCCCTCACCTAGCACAAACTTCGGGGTGTAGGTGTAGATGGGTTTCGGATGCTTCATGTCCTGCAGGGACCGGTATAACGCCCGCCGGTTCGGCCCGCTGACCACGATGGCATGCTGGGTGAGCGTCCACATCGCGTTGGGTTCCTTGTCGTCGAACAGCTTCTCGCCGGCCAGGCATATACGCTCGGGGTACGGAACATCATGATCGGCCACCACGTTGAAGGCACCCCACAAGGTCGCCCCGCGGGCGGCTTCCTCGTTGGTCAGGCGGATCAGCCGGCGGTGATGGGCATCACATCCCTCGAAGAACTGCCAGTCGGGACTGGTGGCCTCGGTCTCCCCCTTGATGTCCATGGCCAGCCGGCTCCGGCCTTGCTTGAAGGCATTGAGCTCGGGATCCAGGTAACTGCACGCCCCGATGCACACCGCACCCCGTACGGTCGGCCAGCGAAACGCCACCCGGCAGTTGGACTTCTCCACCGCCACGGCGTTGCCATTGCGGTCCGCCCAGATCTGGTTGCCCGGCCCGTAGAATTCGCGGTACCGGGTCATGAACTTGACGATGTCATTGATGTCGTTCCGGCATTCAGGCGGCATGATCTCCCGCGGATCACAGGGAAAGGAACAAACCGGTTCCTCATCGAGCAACACCGAGCTCGACACCCCGCCCCAGCCAAGGGGGACTTCCTTCGGCTCCTTCGGCGGCCCGATGCGGTACGCGGGAATATGCGGGTAGCGCGGCAAATCGTCCCGGTTGTCGGATATCACCGTGCCGCCCTCGGCGGTGTCCGGAAAGTAGACATTGGTGCACGACATGACCGGAGGAATCAGGTCATACCGGGCCAGGTGCCGGGCATTGACCCGCCGGGTCAGGAAAAAGAACCAGGAATAATGGAACGCACATACCGTTTCGGCCAGGGGCGACGCCAGACCGCTGGCTTCGACATAACCCTGCCGTTCCCCCAGGTAACGGTCCAGCATGCCGCGCAACTCGGGAAACTTCGCATAATCCGGATAGCAGGATAAACGCTCCTGGTCATAGGCCCGGACAGCGGCCGGCAAATCGGTCCCCATCATGGTCGGATAAAGCTGGAGCGCGTACCGGAACGCGTCCTCCATGGTTTTGACTTCCGCCTGCGCCGAAGCTCCCGCCTTGCGCCCCAGTTCCCGCCCTTCCGTCAATCGGCTCATGTGCCCCCCTCCCGTCCACATCCATGGCTGACCGGCCCCGCAACCCGCCGAAGCATAGGGAATCGCTTCACGGAAACAAGCACGTTCATTCCTACACTCCGCACATCCCACACCACACTCACCGATACCAGGGTACGCAAACCAATCCATCGCTGAATTCCAAATATACCACTACATTAATGTAATACAGTATGTATTCTGTTCCATATTTGTTATCTTTATCATTGCAACGTTTCCGGAATTCATGACATTCATATCCTGTATATATCTATATACGAGTTATTTACATAAATATTTATCGGCATAATCCACGTTGGCACGGGGCTTGCAATGTAACGGGACGTTGTTCCAGTTCCCCCCGGTTCTGGCTTTACAACCATCGCCAATGGAGGATGTGTCATGTCTGGAAGTTGTATGCAACCCGGGATCCGGCTGCTGATAATCTTGTTGTTGATGGGCGGTTTGGCCGGAACCTGCCCGGCCCAGGAAACCGCCACATCTGAAACCACTGCCGCGTCATCCGCCGTGGCGTTCACGGTGAATAATGTCTGGATGATGACGGCCACCTTCCTGGTATTCGTCATGCACCTGGGATTTGCCACGGTTGAAACCGGCCTGACCCGCGCCAAGAACACGGTGAATATCCTGTTCAAGAACACGGTTACGCCCGCGATCGGCCTGCTGACATTCGCCCTGGTCGGGTTCAACCTCATGTATCCCGGCGACCACTGGCTGTCCGGCCACGTGGTCGGTTTCGGCGGATGGGGCCTACACCTGCCCGAAGGCGGCACAACCAGCGCCTACAATCCCGGATACACCTACTGGACGGATTTCCTGTTCCAGGGGATGTTCGCGGCCACGGCCGCCACCATCGTGTCCGGCGCCGTGGCGGAACGGATCAAGCTCAGCGCCTACATGATCTTTACCGCCATTTATGTCGCCCTGGTCTACCCGCTGGCCGGCTCCTGGAAATGGGGCGGCGGCTGGCTGAATGACCTGGGTTTCCACGATTTCGCCGGATCAACCCTCGTCCACTCCGTGGGCGGCTGGGCGGCGCTGGCCGGCGTAATCCTGCTGGGACCCCGCCTGGGCAAGTACGTCAACGGCCGGATCAAACCGATCATGGGACATAACCTCCCACTGGCCACCATCGGCGTGTTCCTGCTGTGGCTCGGATGGTTCGGATTCAACGGCGGATCCGTACTCTCGGCGGATCCCGGCGCGGTTTCCTATGTGCTGGTCACCACGTCCCTCTCAGCGGGCGCGGGCATCATCACCGCCATGCTGACCTCCTGGATCATCCAGAAGAAACCCGATCTTTCCATGATTCTCAACGGATGCCTGGCGGGACTGGTGGGCATCACCGCCGGCGCCGACATCGTTTCGATTCCCGCCACCATCCTGATCGGCGGCGTCTCGGGCATCCTGGTGGTGCTGTCGGTGCTCGGATTCGACCGGCTTCGCCTGGACGACCCGGTGGGCGCCCTGTCGGTCCACCTGGTCTGCGGCGTCTGGGGAACACTGGCCGTGGGCCTGTTCGCACCGGGCAAATCGCTGGCCATCCAGGCGCTGGGCGTCGTGTCATACGGGGCATTCTGCCTGGTCAGCGCCTTCGTCATCTTCGGCCTGATGAAAGCCACCCTGGGGATCCGCGTGAGCGAGGAGGAGGAACTGCGCGGGCTCGACATCGGCGAACACGGCATGGAGGCCTACAGCGGATTCCAGATCTTCACCAGCCAGTAAATTGCAACCACCAGGAGAACCATCATGAAACTCATCGTAGCTTACATACAACCGGAACGACTGAACGCGGTCAAACAGGCGCTGTACGAGGCGGAAGTGTTCAAGCTGTCCGTCACCAATGCGCTGGGCTGCGGCCAGCAAAAGGGCTACCACGAAACCTACCGCGGGGCGGACGTGGAGGTCAACCTGCTCAAGAAGGTGCGGATCGAGATCGCCGTGAACGAGGCCTTCGTCAAGCCCACCGTGGACGCCCTGATCAAGGGCGCCCGCACCGGCAAGATCGGCGACGGCAAGATCTTCATCTCCGATCTCACGGACTGCATCCGCATCCGCACCGGCGAAACCGGCCACGACGCAATCGGGTAACAACCCGCATCGTGTTCAACCCGCCGGGACGGTTCATGCAGTCCCGGCGGTTGCACGACCTCCGGCGCCTTATACTTCACTCAGGCCATACTGGAAACCCCGCCGCAGTTCGCAGGGAATGGGGACGTTCTAGGTAATATTGATGATCAATTATTTAACTAGAACGTCCCCTTTATACTTTATCTTACCTTTATCCTTCAACTTGTCGGTTGAAATGTAGCTTGAAATTCCATGTATCAAGCCGGATGTTGCACCTGTCGTTTAGCATGGAGGTTTACGACACGATATGCTGAAGTTTTTTCCTTTGCCCGCAAATGATCGACCAAAGTTTTCAGGTCATACTGGTAACGAGCGGATATCGCATCCTTCGCCTTCCAGACTTCCTGCATGATGTCATCTTTCATATTCTTCTCCCATCAGCTCCAGCGGAGTACATATTTCCGGACACGTATACCCGTGAACCACACATACGCTTCGCATGAGAGGCTTCATCTCGGCATTATCAATATGCCGGCAATTCCATGTGAGCAAATAATCGACGCCGTGATAGGCCGTAACCGCAACATGGAGCGCATCACTGGTTGCCTTTTGGGGCAACGCCCCCTCTTTTAATAATGCCTGCGCAAGCGTGATAACGGGATCGGGCATCGTTAAGTGCGGAATATCAGCGAGGCTTGCCATGCGTCGCTTCGCCGCTTCAGGATCTCCTTGACTAACCTCGTCGACAACCAGTTGCGATGTATAGAGTTCATAGCCGTGACGACGTCTTTCCCACCAGACACTGGTTGCATTCTGCCAAGCAGCCACGATTAAGTCCCTTGCCGGTAACGCAGTCAGATAACTGGCTATAGACGTCTCTATGTAAACCGTTTTCATGAGTTGACTATATCAGTTTTCTGGATAATGAAGAAGTCTTTTCATTTTCCAGATCTGAAAACCGAATACTGAACACTAACCTCTGGCGGTGTCATGGTGTGGGAATGGGGACGTTCTAGGTAATATTCTGGTATAGTCCGCATACCGCACAAAACTCCTCCAAAATGCTCGATTTGCCCTTCCGATTCGCATGCCGATACCGATCCTTGATCCGCGCCAGATATTCCCGTTTCGATTGACT
>Ga0208374_1000710_pt1 | contig 12745 bp, 10 predicted proteins | sample RifOxyC3_FD_184037 | JGI IMG/M metagenome (GOLD analysis project Ga0208374, IMG submission 184037) | Groundwater microbial communities from Rifle, Colorado - Rifle Oxygen_injection C3 (SPAdes) | ecosystem: Environmental > Aquatic > Deep subsurface > Groundwater | place: Rifle, Colorado, USA...
GGCGTCAAGCCGCCGCACTCCAAAGTAGTGCTTGTCCCGCCCGCTCTCGTGTTCCGATCCCCATTATTATCCGAAAAGAGATGCGTTTGCCCTGAAATTCATGTTGACATGAATACGTCTTTAATTACTATTCACTTATTAATGAATACCGCATCGCCAGTTGACCTGCCTGCTGATTTATCCCGGAAGATTGCGGATAATATCCGGTCGTTGCGCCGTATCCGTCATTTATCCCAGGCTGAATTGGCGCGCCGTGTGGGAATGCGCCCGGGTCCCATGAATGCCATTGAGCAGGGGCATCATGTGCCGTCGGGCCGTGTTTTGTACCGGTTGGCGGAGGTGTTGCAAATCAGCGTCGACGTTCTGTTGGGCCGGGCGGATCAGTCGGAATATGACGAGTCGGCAACCGGATCGGGTGCGGGGCGCGTGAAGGAATCGTCAGTCGCCTACGTGGTGGAGGCGAAGGAAGCCGGCGGTTGGCCGACCGCAGAGGCGGTTACGTTGCCCGATGACCCTCCGGTGAGCGGGCCGTTGAAGGCCGATGTTGAAGCATTGATCAAGGCTTTCCTGGCGTTGGAGGATTTATGCGGGGCGCAGAAGCGGGCGCACATTCCGTTATATCTGCCATTCGAGCTGACCGAACCGGGGGTTGAACTGATGGTTCAGCAGGTGCGGCAGGTGTTGGGGGTGGGGCAGGGGGTTATCTTCGATTATCTTGAGCTCATCGAGAACGCGGGGTTGCGGGTGGTGTTTTTGCCGATGCCCGAGCCGCACCAGAGCCTGGCCTTCTACGATGCCGACAATGCCAATGCCTTCCTGTTTGTCCGGGCTGACATGAACGTGGAGCGGCAGTTGTTTGAATTGGTCAAGCGGCTGGGAAGCATTTATCTGCACACCCGGAAGGTGTTCGGGTGTTCGGATGGGGATAAAGGACCGTTGGATCGCCTGCATGCCGCCCGGAAATTTGCCGCATTGTTCCTGATGCCGGCGGGAGCGGTGCGTGCCAGTGTCATGCAGCTTGGGCTTGGCCCTTCGGATTGGACGTATGAGTTGCTGTTGCGGCTCAAGCATCGGTTTGGGGTATCGGCGCAATCGTTCCTGATCCGGCTCAAGGAATTGAAACTGATAGCCGGTGATCGGGCGGAGGATTTTCAGAAACGTATCACGGAGCATTACCGGCAGACCGGGAATGGCGAACCGGATTCCACGCGGCGGATCTTGTCTCCCAACGGCCGGTTTGGGGATCTCCTCTTGGGCGCGTTACAAAAGGAATCCGCCCGTGATGAAGCCCGTGCCATTGATGAAACGCTCACCCGGTTGTGTGTGAAGTGGAGGGGTGGTGTATGACTTCATGAAGTCGAAGGCGTTGACATCACGGGTTCCGCGAATTCTGCCGGATATTCGGGAACTGATCGACGCGGCCCGGCAGCGTGTAGCTGTGGCGGCGAATCTGACGATGGTGGAACTCTACTGGAACATCGGGCGGATGATTGCACAGGATATCCAGAAGAACGAGAAACGGGCGGAGTACGGGGAGCAACTTTTGACAGAACTGGCCGCCATACTCACGCATGAGTATGGCGCGGGGTATTCGAGGGCAAATCTTCAGGACATGCGAAGGTTTTGTGCCGCCTTCGAGATTTGCCAGACAGTGTCTAGCAAATCCCCGATTGAAAATATTCGGCAGACACTGTCTGGACTATCTGTTCCGGCGGGTTCAGGTAACATTGATCAAGGGGTGGACGGAAAAGTCCAGACATTGTCTGGACCTTTCACAACCCGGCTGTCGATTGATTTCCGGAAGCATTTCACGGTCGGTTGGTCGCACTACCGCCTGCTTCTCGGTCAGACTGATCCGCAGAAACGTTGCTTCTACTTTGAACAGGCGGCACAGCAACGGTGGTCGGTTCGGGAACTTGGTCGACAGATTGAAAGCGCGCTTTTCGAGCGAGTGGCGTTATCGCGGGACACGCGTAAGCTCATTTCGCTTGAGAAAAAGAAAGGCCCACCAGAAGTTGTTCGATACGATGACGTTTTCAAGGACCCCTATGTTCTCGATTTCCTTGGACTCAAAGGCGCCTACTCTGAGAAGGATCTGGAGGCGGCCATCATTCGCAATCTGGAGCAGTTCCTGTCCGAGTTGGGTTCGGATTTCTGTTTTGTGGGGCGTCAGTTCCCGATGCGTATTGACGATACCGACTATTATCTCGACCTGCTTTTCTTCCACCGTCGCCTGCGGTGTCTTGTGGCCATTGACCTGAAACTCGGCACATTCACGGCGGCTGACAAAGGTCAGATGGATCTTTACCTCGCATGGCTGAAAGAGCACGAATGGCACGAGGGCGAAAACGAACCGGTCGGGTTGATCCTGTGCAGTTCCAAGAAACGACAGCATGTGGAGCTGCTCTTGCGGCATGGCCCGCACAAGATGCGTGTTTCCGAGTACCTTACCCGGTTGCCGGCGAAAAGGGTGTTTGAGGAACGACTACGCTTGTACGGCCGGCTTCTGGATGGAGGGGGCTTGCGAACAGAAAGGCCACAACGTGAATAAGAGAATCACCGAACCCGCTGATCGGGCGAAAAATTATCAAGATCGTATTCCACAGCATTATCGGCAGACCGGTAACGGTGAACCGGACACCAGGCGGTGGATTCTGTATCCCAACGGCCGGTTGGGGGATTTGTTACTGAGCGTGTCACAAAAGGAAACTGCGCGCGACAAGAAGCAATTGCAACCGTCGGAGAAATCAATAAGCTTTATGTGTATGGTCTTGGCCGTTCGTAGGCGGAATTTCTATAAAGTTGGATACAGAGGAGACAGCATGGCTTTGATGAACGAGGTCATGCAGGGCAGGCCCTGTGGAGCATGAAGGAGGGTGCTGTGAGCAAGACGTATCCGTTGGAATTGGAGATTTCTGGGCCGACCGCGATGTGGACACGCCCGGATACAGGGGATGCACCGGTGAGTTATCCGGCGCCGACCCTAGCGGCGGCAAATGGAATCTTTGAATCCATCTTGTGGCTGAGGAACGCGGAGGTTGTACCGACCCATGTGGAGATATGTCGGCCTGTCGTCTTTCACCGATATTTCACAAACTATGGAGGCCCCCTGCGAAAAGGAGGCGGCAAGGATGACAACTCGCATCAACTCATCGCAACGGTGCTGGTGAACGTATGCTATCGCCTGTATGCTGGTGTGGTGGCGTATGAGCCAGAGGATGGGACACTGACGGCGAAGGCGCGGGCATGGAAGGAGACTCAGAACAACGGCGCGCATGCCTATGCCGATCAGTTTGCGAGGCGGCTGAAACGGCAGCAGTTCTACCAGATGCCTTGCCTGGGCTGGAAGGAGTTCACGCCCAACTACGTGGGCGAATTTCGTGCCGATACGCAAGTGGAGGAATCCGTTGACGGCATCAGCATTCCCTCCATGCTCCTCCGGACTTTCAAGAAGGGGCAGTTCTCGAAATATGATCCGGAGTTCACGACCGAAGGACTGGTCATCAGGAAGGGGGTTCTGAGGTATGATCAATGAACTGTATGACCTCTGGAATGCCTGCGAGAAATGCAGGATCGATCTTCCTGAACGCGTTCCCGGTTTCGATGAAGGTCAGAATGCAGATGGTATGCGTGTTTACATCGGAGCCGATGGCAGCCTTTCGCGGTTGGAGATTATTCCTGCCGATCAGATGAAGAGAATTCGTAAGTGGAAAAGGGGAGAGGGTATCACACTTCCCGTATTCAACTTTGAGCCACTCCATGAAGTATCGGGAGAGGATTTCAAGCAACTGAGTAAATGGCAAAACGCCAAAGTCGCGACAGAAAGGTTGCCTACGCTGCTTGATGCCGCGTCAGGTTCACAGTTGCTTATCCGTTGGGACGAGGGGCCGCAGAGTCGTCGACAGAAACTTGAGAGTGCATTCACGAATGTGTCAGAGGACATCGAAAAGCGTATCAAGGAAGATCAGAGCGGTGAAGGTGACGCATGGCGGGCATTGCTCAAGACACTCCGGAAAATCGAGATTCCCCGCTTTCTCGATGATCTGTCAGCGAGACTACGGCAGACCATCCGCGACGGATGTCGGGATGGAGTCGCGTTGCAGTTGCTGTTTCATAACAAACAGAAGAAGAAGCCGAGTACCGTTCCCGTGCAGTTTGAACCTACGGGGTCGTTTCTACATCCCGTCTATAGCCCAACGGCGCAGGCATGGCTGAAGGCGACGCTTTCTCGTTCAATCCACGCAACGACCGGAAAGAAATCAAAGGCGGTGTGGGGTGATGGGGGTGGGTCCGACAGTAAGTATGGCGAAATCACGCTACCTATCGGCAAGGTCTCGCTTTTCAACAAGGATGGAGATGCGAAGCCCACGTCTGCACGGTACGGGTCGGGTGGGCCGTTATCTTTTCCCGTAGGAAATGACGTGCGGGTTAAGTTGATGGCTGCGTCGGAATGGCTCTTTGATCCGACCCGTAGGAATCGCACATGGACGCTTCGGGCGTTAGCGTCCGGAAAGAAGAAGCGGAATTTCCTGCTGGCTGCCTATGCGGACCGGCTCACGCAGACGGCGCCAGCATTGGTCACCTTGTTCTGTGGCACGTCTTCGGAGAAACAAGCATCAACCGAAGTCCGATTTGAAGTCGTTGCACAAGGAGTGGTCAGTTCGCTTGATGGCATGGTGAAGGAAGATGTGCAGGCCAAGGTTCGTGTGTTTGCGTTGTACAAGCCGGACGGATTCAGAACCGAGGTATTTCTCAGCGAGGTCTTTCATGCAGTCGTCCTTCGGCGACTCGCAGGAACGTGGCGTGAGGACATGCGGCAGTACCCGGTCGGGATACTGATCAGGCAGTTCGATTCCGCCATGAAACAGACTGACGGTAGTGCGAAGCCACGAGGCGATTCCCGGAAGGTTCAGGTGGTGTATCGTGAGCCAGAGATTCCCTTTCCGTATCAAGTGGTGGAGTGTCTGAACACAATCTGGTATCGCGGCGGCAATGAAGCGACAGAAGCGGCGGATGTTGGTGTGCAGGATGCATTTCAACTCCTCTTGGTAACCCGCGGCGAACAAGCGGACTACCTGCTTCGGTTGTTGAATCTTGCTTTGCGGCGGAGTGTTCCGCTCATGCTTGCCGTTGGGCAGGCGGGCAATTGCGGGCGGATATTCCACCCGGAAAAGGCGTCTGGGTTGGGTGCGTTTCAGTCTCTGCGCTGGCCGTGCATCTTGGGGTTCTTCTTGTCCAGATTGGGTTTCAAAAAGGAGGTATATGTGAATGAACCGGCGTTCTTGATCGGTCGTATGTTGTCGCTGACGGATTCTCTGCATTCTTACTATGCTAAGAACGTCAGCAAGAAAACGGAAATGCCGCAACTTCTCGGCAACTCGTTGATGAGTGTCGCCATGGAACGGCCTCAGGATGCTTTCGTTTTGTTAGGTCAGAGAATTCTGCCCTATCAGGCGTGGGCTTACTCGTACAGTCGAGGAAAGGCTGAGGATGCTGAGACGGTTGGCAAAATACTGGGTGCGATGTCGAAAGTCGCGTCTAAACTGGCCGAGATGCAGGTGCCTGAGGAAATCGGGCAGTCATGTGCTACACGCGAAGGCAGTGAGGGGAGAAAGCCTGCTAAGGATGTTTTGGACGCCAGCCCGCATGTCCCGCAGATGACGACGCAGGCCGCTAAGGCGCAGATGCTGTTGGGGTATCTGGCAAGAGGCGGTTCGGCGAAATCTAAGGATTGTAGGGCGGCGGCGGGCGAAGGCGATGCATTTGGGTTTGACAATGAACAAGGAGGACAGTTATGAGCGATATCAAGCGTGCGTGCGGGCTTCTGGTGATTGAGGTCGAGAACTCGAATCCGAACGGCGATCCGGATCGCGACGGTGATCCACGGCAGAGACCAGATGGTCTCGGTGAGATTTCGCCGGTGTCGTTCAAGCGAAAACTGAGGGACATTGTTGAGGCTAAGAACCCAGCGGTGTGGAAGGAACTGAAGGAAAATGTGCCTTGCTTGAATGACGACGGGTTCTGCATCCTGGAGACACGAGAACGCGTATGGAAAACAATCCTTCAGGAGATTCACGATAACACGTTCCGGAACAAGTACTGGGACGCAAGGCTTTTCGGCAACACGTTTCTTGAGGGTGAAGATAAGGTGAAGGAATCCTTCAAAGGAGAGAGCAAAGAAGGACTTGATGCAAGGGTCAGAGAAGTGCGCCACAATATTCGAACTGGGGTTGTTCAGTTCGGTGTGGGCGTTTCGGTAAAGCCAATAACAATCCGGCGGAATACGCAGACAAAGAAGGCGGGTGCTGAAGAAGGCAAAGAACAAGGCATGGCACCATTGGGATTCCGGTTTGTCGAGTACGGCGTGTATGTAATGCCGTTCTTCGTGAATCCCAATGCGGCTGACAAGTCGGGATGCACGGCGACAGACGTGGAACTCATGCTCCGACTCATTCCGGCCGCCTATCCTCTGAATCCGTCCACGGTAAGAACGATGGTCGCCGTCCGGGTGGCCCATTACATTGAGCACAAGAAAGTGCTAGGGTCGTTCGCGGAACTGGAAATATTGCGGAAACTTACGCCGCGCCTGCGCCCCGTGATGGACAAAACCAATGCGGACAGATTCCTAGGAGAGTACGAGGTGCCCACTTGGGATTCGGTGAAGGGCGAATACGCAGACAAGTATCATCTCTATCGTGAACTGGTCAGCGATAAACGCGATCCAAAGCCGAATGAATGAAGGCTCTTGCCCATAGTGCGCGGGGTACTGTTCCCTTACAGACCTACGCCGCCCACGTCGGCGGCGTGGTTTCTCGTGCCTGTCGAAATGCCGGCAGATTGGCCGTTCATACAGTGCACTACGGTGCGGCTATTCGGCGGGGGGTGCGGTTGGCATCGGAATTCCACGATCTCGGCAAATTGGATCCAGAAAATCAGCGAGTCTTGAACCAAACTGGCGTACGAGAGGCCCTGCCGCTCCTACATTGGGATTGCGGAGCGGCGTATCTCCTCGGCGTGGACCTGCCTGCTGCTGTGGCAGTTTATTCACATCACTCCGGACTGCCCAGCTTTCCGGCCGAGGAGAACCGCGCACAGCAAGCGTTCAGGATTGGCAGGCCGATTCGAGGGGGTGTCATCCCTACGTGTGGGTACTCCGACAAGCATTTGCAGAAGTATCTCCAGGTGCATCGGCGCGAATTGTCTGCTGTATCTTTTCCCGAAGTGCCGGAGGCCGGAGGCAAGGGTTCGTTTACTGGTCTATTTCACCGGATGCTGTTGGCATGCCTCGTGGATGCCGACCACGGCGATTCAGCACGGCACGAGACAGGAATGGAACCACCGGATGGACGGCCTTTAGAAGCAGGCAAGCGTCTCGAAAGCCTTCGCCGATATGTCAACGGACTTTCTGAGGGAAAGAGTGATGAAAGGACGCGGATGCGGCAGACTGTGTTCGATGCCGCACTGAATGCAGACACGACCGCCCACATGCTGGCCTGCGACAGCCCCGTGGGAACCGGCAAGACAACGGCAGTAATGGCGCATCTTCTCAATGCGGCCAGACAGAAGGGGTTGCGTCGCGTCTTTGTGGTGTTGCCATATACGAACATCATCAACCAGTCGGTCGAGACCTATCACAAGTCATTGGTTCTTGAAGGCGAGAAAACGGAGGACGTGGTAGCGGCTCATCACCATAGAGCCGAATTCGACAGCATCGAGGCCAGACAGTACTCGTTCCTATGGCATGCGCCTGTCGTCGTGACTACCGCCGTACAATTCTTTGAGACCCTTGCCGGGGCAAATCCGTCAGCGCTTCGGAAGCTTCATCAACTCCCGGGGTCGGCTATCTTCATTGATGAAGCCCATGCGGCCCTGCCGGTTCATTTGTGGCCACAAGCGTGGGAGTGGATGAAGGAGCTTACGACCGAGTGGGGGTGTCACTGTGTGCTGGGATCCGGGTCGCTCAGCGAGTTCTGGCGACTGCCTGAACTGGTTGGTACTGCGAGCACAATACCTGCATTACTCCCTGCCTCCTGTCGTCTGCAGAGCGCATCGGCAGAGGAGATGCGGGTGCATTACACCAGTGTGGATGTGCCCATTTCGATGGCAGACCTTGCGGCGCGAGTCCATGCAGTGCCGGGACCGAGGCTATTGATCGTGAATACCGTCCAGTCGGCTGCGGTCTTGGCAGAGTCTTTTCGAGAGCATCGCGGACGAGAACATGTCGAGCACTTATCAACGGCACTCATGCCCAAAGATCGGGAGAAGACATATAGACGTATTGTCGGGCGTTTGGGCAATAATGGGGACGAGGATTGGACGCTGGTGGCAACTTCTTGCGTGGAGGCTGGCGTGGATTTCTCCTTTGCCAGTGGTTTTCGCGAACGCGCGGGTCTGGTCAACCTTCTGCAAACCGCTGGGCGCGTGAACAGGGAGGGATTGCGAGGTGATGCGAGGATTGCCGATTTTCGTCTTGCCTCTGATCCTCTTCTTCGTGAACACCCTGGGTTTCGGGATGCGTCACTCGTGTTGCGAGAACTCATTGAAGAGGGCAAGGTAAGTCCGGAGTGGTGTCTTGAAGCGTTGAGGCGAGAGTGTCAGCGAGGCGACCCGTCCCGCAGAATCGAAGAGATCAGAACGCATGAACTGGCTAAGGACTATCCCGCTGTGGATGAGTTGTTTCGAGTGATAGATGACAATACGCTTACGATCGTAGTTGATGAGTCTCTCAAGCAAGGACTCTTGGCGGGGAAGAAGTGCTCTTCAGCGGAGTTGCAGCAGGGCAGTGTCCGAGTGCGGCGGAAGCAGGCGAACAGAATGGGGATCGGCGAGTTTCCGCTCCTCCCGGGAGTGTTCTATTGGACCCTCGACTACGACGGGTTTCTTGGATACATGGCCGGAGTTCTTCGGACCGAGAAGTTTGAAGTCAATGGTGGGCTTCGAACCCAAGAACGGCGAAAAGATTGCCCGCATCACCGCCCGGAAGCTTGTGTGGGAAATTCCGGAGGTTAAGAAGGTAGGTTGATAAGAATGAAAATACCACGGTTCTATCTGGATACGTCAGTATTCGGCGGCTACTTCGAGCCGGAGTTCGAGAAGGCGACCAGACAGTTGTTTGCTGATCTGGCGCAGAATCGGCTTGTCGGTCTCCTGTCGGATACGATGCTCAGAGAGCTCGCAAAGGCGCCGCGAGGGGTGGCCGATCTGCGTGATACCCCCGGCGGTTCGTGGGAACTCGTTTATGAATCAGCCGAAGCTTTGGAGTTGGCCGAAGCATATCTGCAGGCCGATGTGGTTTCACGTCAGTTCCAGACGGATTGTCTTCATGTGGCGATTGCCACGGTCTGCCGTGCAGATGCGCTTGTAAGCTGGAACTTCAGGCACATTGTGCAGTATCATAAAATAAGAGCCTTTAACGCAGTGAATCTCAGTCAAGGTTATGGCGCTCTGGATATCCGGAGTCCAGCGGAGGTTGTGAACTATGAGTAACTTTACAACACTATCGTGGCTCAGAGAACTTCGCGATCGGAACGCTGAAGAAGAGAAAGGGATGAGCATAAACGAGCGCCTTGAAAAACATCGCCGCGAAGCCCGAACGCTTGTGCACGAGTTTCTTGAGAAACATCCGAATGCGGTAACCAATGCGGAACCGCAACGCAACGCAATGGTTGCCGAAAAACATACCCCTTATGGCGAGAAGTAGGTCTGGTGGCGATGCAGACGTTTCGAGTCTACGGCACCCGGAAGGCCGCGCTTTGATTGTGTATACAGTGTCTCTGGAGTTGGGTAGTGGGGCCGTGACGTTTTGTCACGGACTGAAATTGCCAGCAGCAGACGTAGCCATGCGCGAAAACGGTTTGTTTTCGATCGGGAACCGATGTTCCGGAAAAGCCCAGCCTGAAAGGAAAAAATTATGGACCAAGACACCAGAATTGCCTTGTTCAAGCGCACGCACGCATTAATTTCTGAGCCACTGCGCGCATTAAAAGTGAGCCACCTCCGATAATGAGAGTCCGGGAAAGGGATAAAGCCGGAATTGAATTGTCGACAATTTGTCGACAATTGAAACTGAAGTCTTCCGTCGGTTCTGAAAGAATGTTTGAGCGGAACCCTCCATTGCTTCCCGTGGCTCTGAGGGTTTCGCCGGTACAAGAACCACGGGGTGTTTTGGCGCAGGAGGGTACACGGACATGATGTATTCCGAAGATCAACTCCTGCCCATCGCGGCTCTAGCCGATATCGTGTTCTGCCCGCGCCGGGCGGCTTTGCATCAGATTGAACAACTCTGGACGGAGAACGTAGCCACCATGGAGGGGCATCACCTGCACGATAAGGTGCATGATGGTGCAAACGAAATGCGCGAGGGTGTACGTATGACGCGGGGCCTGCGTATACGTTCCCTGACGCTCGGGATTTCCGGTATTGCCGATATGGTGGAGTTCCATCCGGATGAAGCCGGCATTGCGCTTGCAGGCGTCCGCGGACTCTGGCGGGCCTTTCCGGTCGAATACAAGCGTGGAGTCCAGCGGCACGAGGAGGCCTTCGAAGTTCAATTGTGCGCCCAGGCGATGTGTTTGGAGGAAATGCACGGTGGCACGGTGCCAGAAGGGGCTCTCTTCTATGGCCTGAGTAAACGCCGATACCCCGTGTGTTTCAATGAAGCCCTCAGGTCGCAAACGGTCTGTGCGGTAGAGGCTCTCCATCGGCTTGTGCAAAACGGTTTGACGCCATTCGCCCAGTACGAAAAGAAATGCGAACGGTGTTCCCTGTTATCCCTTTGTATGCCCAAGACCACCGGTGGGCAGGCATCTGCCACGGGTTATCTCACCAAGATGCTTCGTCAGTCATCCGCCATCTGTAATCCGTAATCCTGAAAGGACACCATGAGCTATCGTCGATTCGAAGAGATTCCCGTTTTGAGAAGTTGAAACAGGAACAGGAACAACGGCTGGCAGAGTTGAAAAAGCAACGCATGCAATGAAACGTTTGCTCAATACGCTGTATGTGACCACCCAGGGCGCTTATCTGAACAAGGAAGGAGAGGCCATTGTGGTTTCGGTTGAACATGAGGTGCGCCTGCGGCTGCCGGTTCATACCGTGTCCGGGATTGTGTGTTTCGGGAATATCATGATCAGTCCGTTCCTCCTCGGGCATTGCGCTGAAAACCATGTCACGATCACGCATTTGACTGAAAACGGGCGCTTCCTGGCCCGGGTGGAAGGGCCGGTATCCGGCAATATCCTGCTGAGACGCGAGCAATACCGGCGCTCCGCTGACCCTGATCAATCGGCCGGTATTGCACGCGCCATGGTGGCCGGGAAATTGTTGAATTCACGGACGGTCCTGCAACGGGCCTTGCGTGACCATCCGGATATTCCGGGAGGTGAAAAGGTTGAACAATCAATTCTTCGCCTGGATCGGCAGGTGCAGGCATTGCAGGAATCTGCTTCCCTGGACGTCGTGAGGGGACTGGAGGGGGATGCTTCCCATACCTATTTCGATGTGTTCGATCATCTGGTCACGGCGCAAAAGGAATCGTTTTTCTTTCATGGCAGATCCCGCCGCCCGCCCATGGACAACCTGAATGCCCTGCTTTCGTTTGTCTATACCCTGATGGTCCATGATGCGCGTTCAGCGTGCGAAGGGGTGGGGTTGGATCCGCAAGCCGGGTTTCTTCACCGTGACCGGCCGGGTAGACCCAGCCTGGCCTTGGACCTTATGGAGGAATTCCGGTCATTTCTCGGGGATCGATTGGCGTTAACGCTGATCAACCTGCGCCAGGTGCAGGGGAAGGGCTTCAAGACAACGGAAAGCGGCGCTGTTGAGATGACGGATGACACGCGGAAGGAATTGTTGGTGGCGTATCAGAAGCGTAAACAGGAACCGATTGAACATCCCTTCATCAATGAGAAGGTGGAAATTGGACTGCTCTTTCACGTTCAGGCCTTGCTGTTGGCCCGTCATATCCGTGGTGATCTGGACGGGTATCCTCCCTTCATATGGAAATGAATTCGCTGGAGCCGGGGCGACCTCGCCCTGGAGTTTCGGTTGTTGTGATGGAATATTGGGAGTTACGCCATGATGGTGTTGGTAAGCTACGATGTGAGCACGATTAATGCAGCCGGCAGGCGTCGGTTACGGCGTGCCGCCAAGGCGTGTCTGGATTATGGACAGCGGGTGCAGAACTCGGTGTTTGAGTGTGATATTGAGCCGGCGCAATGGGTGGAATTAAGAGGGCGTCTTATCGATCTGATTGATCCGGAACTGGACAGCCTGAGATTCTATTTCCTGGGGAACAACTGGCAACGAAGAGTGGAGCATGTGGGAGCGAAGCCGACGCTCGATTTGGTGAACGATCCGCTTGTTTTGTGATTCCGCGAACCGGCAGCGATCATGGATTTACCGGCCGGTTCGCGCAATATATGTAACGTGTTCTTTGACAATTGAATCCGGTTGCCGGTCTGACGTTGGATTCGGCAACCATGGGATACAAGTGCCGGTCGGCGAACGGTTCGCGGATTCGGCATCCTTGCCTGTTTGTAACCAAAAGGTTACATTTTGTGAGTCGCCCCCCGCGCGGGGGCGTGGATTGAAACAGAGTAAGGGTGGCTATTGTTGCCCCTCCGCTTTTAGTCGCCCCCCGCGCGGGGGCGTGGATTGAAACAGTAGTGACGAATCCCCGACAGCCATGAGTTTGTCGTCGCCCCCCGCTCGGGGGCGTGGATTGAAACAACACGAGAGCGATCTT
>Ga0208374_1000717_pt1 | contig 12645 bp, 5 predicted proteins | sample RifOxyC3_FD_184037 | JGI IMG/M metagenome (GOLD analysis project Ga0208374, IMG submission 184037) | Groundwater microbial communities from Rifle, Colorado - Rifle Oxygen_injection C3 (SPAdes) | ecosystem: Environmental > Aquatic > Deep subsurface > Groundwater | place: Rifle, Colorado, USA...
TTGCACAAAGCCATCTCATCTAAAACTATTGCTTATTACAGTTGCGACGAAATAAAGGATTCCGTCTTAGTTGATGCATCAACAAAAGCTAATAATGGAATATTAAAAAATGGGACGGCGTTAGCTGAAGGTAAGATAGGCAACGCTCTCAAGTTTGACGGCGTTGATGATTACGTACAATTTTCTTCTTCACCTTCTTTTGATATTGGCGGTAACGCAGTTACAATTTCCCTCTGGGTAAACCTAACTTATCTGCCGGCTGATTTGCCGGGTGCTTTTGGTCCTTTGTTTGATTCAGACGCCGACCAGTATGTTCTCTACGAGGATAAAGGAAATAACGAGCTTAGATTTAAAGTTTCAACAAGTGCCTCAGCGGAACGCCCGGGCATTCCGGCAGCAAGCTTGGTTACCGGTCAATGGCTGCATATAGTTGGCGTTTATGATGGAACAAGCGCAAAAATTTATTTGAACAGTAAATTGATGGACACACACAATATTACCGGAACGGTAAAGCCTGGACAGATAGCTATGCTTGGCAGGAGCGGTAATGCAAGCGCTAGTTATTTTAAAGGAAGTATTGACAATGTACAGATATTTAATTCAGCACTAAGTCAGTTTGAAGTGACTGAATTATATAAAACACCAAAATTAGAGCCGCTTGATCCGGCACCATCTTATGTTTTGTTAAACTCGGTAACTGCAACAAATTTAGATGTAAAGGTTCAGTGGAAGGCTGCGACAAACTACGAAAGCGGTCTGATGTATGAAATCTATAGAGACACAAAAAGTAACCCGACAAACTTAGTTGCCACAGTACCAGGTAGTGTTACCGAATATATTGATAAGAGTGTTGAAGAAAACGCAATGCATTACTATCGTGTAAGGGCAAAGAACACGGCAGGTCTTTTCAGTTTTGAATACAGCAACGAGCTTGCTGTAATTATGGATAAAGATGCATGGAAACCAACGGTGCTAAATTCAACATCCCGCGCAGAAGGAAATAAACTTGTTATCGAATTCAACGAAGCCGTTGATCAAGCTACGGCTGAAACCTCAACGAATTATCAGTTAGATAAAGCGGCATCAGTCCTCAGCGCAAAATTAGCACTTGATCAAAGACAGGTTATTTTAACAACCTCTCCATTAACAGAAGCAACATATACATTAGTTGCGAAAGGTGTAAAAGATAAAGCCGGGATTCCAAATACTATTACTTCGGATACTTCAAAGTTTGCTCACAAAAATTTGCAAGACAAAACTATTTCATATTTCAGTCTGGATGATATTCAGAAAGATTCTGTTGTAGCAGATTTTACCGCTAACGCAAATAATGGAATACTTAAGAAAGGAACCAAACTTGGTAAAGGAATATTAGGCAACGGACTAGAGTTTGACGGTGTTGATGATTACGTTCAGTTTGCTGCTTCGCCAAGTTTTGATATTAACGCTCCGGCTGTTTCTGTTTCTTTATGGGCTAAACTTTCACAATTGCCGGCAGAACTCTCCGGTTCTTTCTGCGGACTTTTCGATTCTGATGGAGATCAATATGCACTTTATTTGGACAAGGGAAATAAAGAGTTACGTTTCAAAGTAACAACAGTTACATCGGCAGAAAGACCCGGTATTCCGGAAATAGATTTAATCTCAGGAGAGTGGATTCATCTTGTTGGTGTTTATGATGGAACAGCAGCCAAAATTTACTTGAACGGCGTGTTAAAAGATTCACATCCGCTTACCGGAAATGTTAAACCGGGGCAGGTTTTAATGTTGGGCAGAAACGCAACAGTTGGACCTACTTATTACAAGGGAAGTCTCGATAACATTCATGTTTTCAGCAAAGCATTAACACTAGATGAAATAACCGAGCTATATCAAAACATTAAAAACTTAGCCGTTAAAAACCCAACTGGAGTAGAAGAGAATTTAGCGGAAACAGTTCCGGTTAGTTTTTCACTTTCACAGAACTATCCTAACCCATTCAACCCGCAAACAAGAATTAACTATGCTTTACCAAAGCCGGGAATAGTAACAATCAAATTGTATGATATACTCGGCAAAGAAGTCGGAATAATAGAGAATGGCTTTAAGAATGCCGGAAATTATTCTGTCTCTTTCGATGCAAGCCGTTTGGCTTCCGGTGTTTATATCTACAAAATGGTTAGCGGAGATTTTTCTGCTACAAAGAAATTGCTCCTCCTAAAGTAGTTCTTCCTTACCACATAAAATCCTCTCCTGTTTATCCGGGAGGGGATTTTTTTTAGCCAATCATCATCCACCCATATACCACATTTGCGCTATTGCCGCATCTACCTTTTCGCCTCTATTTTGTTCCTATTGAAAATCAGATTTACCTGCTGAACTAATATTTTTACTATAAAACATGGTGATATATGAAGGACCTTCTTCTTCGCTCTATTCTATTCTTAATCATTTATTCTGTTTTTACATTAACAGTCGCACAAGTTCCCACACGCAAAGGTTGGTGGAAGTTTGATGATAAGACCAACATTTTAAAAGCCGATGTTGGAACCGATCTTGCACTGCAAGGCACGTCAAAAACAATTGATGGTCCTAAAGCAAATGACTTTGCAGTTAGTATCGGAACGGGCAGCTATTTAAAAATGAATCATGGAATTACCCCTGCTTCCGGAAATTTTGTTAACGAATACACAATTAGTATAGATTTTAGAGTTGCCTCAATTGGAAGATGGTACTGCTTTTTCCAAACAAGTCCGACAAATTCAAATGATGGCGATTGCTTCATTAATACGACCGGAAATATTGGCGTTGCTGCTACCGGATATTCACTATATAATATTAAGCCTAATGAATGGTACCGATTGGTGATATCCGTTAAAAACGGAACTCATTACAAATATTATTTAGATGGACAGTTACTTCTCACCGGAACAATTCAAACAGTTGACGGGAGATTTTCTCTCGATAAAACTCTTTTGATGTTTGCCGATGAAGATGGCGAGGATTCGGAAATTGACTGCTCGGAAATTTCTATTTGGGATTCAGCATTAGGAGCTGCGGATATTTCGATTCTTGGAGGCTATGGACACACAATCGGCTCACCTACCGGCAAAACGCATATGTTAATTCCCTTTCTACAAAATCCTTCTACCAGTTCAATGTTTATTTCCTGGCACGATACAAGCTCAACAGTTACAAAGGTTGATTTCGGAACAACATCTTCCTTAGGGCAATCTACTAATGGAACCAGTGAACTCATTGCCGGAACTTACAGATGGCATACGGTACAATTAACGGGATTGCAGCCTAATCAAGAATACTTTTATAAAGTAGTTAGCGGAAGCGGTAGTTCTTCTGTTTATAATTTTAGAACTCTGCCAGGCGCAAATTATACCGGGAAAATTAGGTTTCTTCTCTTGAGCGATACTCACAATAGCGATACTACTATGTCTTCCAAGATAATAAGAGAAGCAAAAAAGAATATGCAGCAGTTGTACGGAGGCGATATTCATAAGAATGTTAATTTGGTCTTGCACTCCGGCGATTTAGTTGTTTCAGGAAATAATATTACGCAATGGACAACACAATTTTTTGCGCCCATGTCTCCAATCTCGCCAAATATTCCTTTTCTAACTGTTACCGGAAATCATGAAGGCGAGCACGAATTCTACTATAAATACATGAAGCTCGATAACATTTCCGGCTACCCGGCTCCAAATGCTTTTTCGGAAAGATTCTGGTCTTCTGTAGTTGCCAATACAATGTTTGTTGGATTGAATACAAATTTATCTGGAGCGGCTCTTACTCTGCAAAACCTTTGGTTAGAAAGTAAATTAACTGAAGCTGAGAACGATCCAAAGATAGATTTTGTTTTTCTCATTGGTCATCATTTTTCTATAACCGAACTTTGGGGTCAGGGTATTACAGAGGATTCAAGACCAGCATATTTAACAAACCAAGTCTTTCCTATTCTAAAAAAATATTCCAAGGTTATTCAATATTCCTATGGGCACACTCACGGATTTGAAAGAGGAACAGTGGAATCGCAAAGTACCACTCCGCGTAATGATTTTCGCATGGTGTGCGGCGGCGGCGGCGGCGGCGCTATAGATAGATGGGGTTCTTACATTAATAACGATTATCCAAATATTCATGTAACGATAGATAATTTCTGCTATCAGTTAATCGAGATTGATGTGGCGAATAGAACATTTGAATCTTCCATGTACAGTTTGGGTAATGCGAGCAAGGCGCGCAATAATGAACTGATGGATAAGTGGTATATAAAAGTAACCCAGCAAGCACCTGCTGCACCAACTACAAGCTTGCCCACAATCAATGAGAGCCAGATCGTTTTCAATACTTCAAAAATCTCCAGCGACTCTTTAATGACAGTAAGAATACAAATTGCTGAAGTAATTGATTTCAACAAAACATCAATTGATACCATGGTTCACTGGAAAAACATTTATAAGGCTGATGCGAGTTTTAATCCGATTGATAAAAACAAAGGTATTGATTTAACAAAACTATCTTTCAAAAGAACAGCTCTTAAGAACGATAAGACATTTTACTACCGCGTTAGGTACCGCGATCACAATTTGAAATGGAGCGTTTGGTCAAACGTAACTTCATTTAACACACCTACTTATATTGCGGCATCTACAATTCCCGCAAAATTTAATCTGGAACAGAACTATCCTAACCCATTCAATCCGGTAACAGAAATTAATTATCAATTGCCTGAAGTAAGCAAAGTAAGACTGTCTGTGTTTGATATTCTCGGTAGAGAAATTTCCACACTGGTTGATGAAGTGAAATCTCCCGGTTTTTATAGTGTTAAGTTTAACGGCAAGAATCTTTCGAGCGGAGTTTATTTTTATCAACTGCGGACAAACAGTTTTGTTGATACAAAAAAATTAGTTCTAATTAAGTAGAATATCCCACTTTTAATTTTTACGCTGGAAAAAATCTCTTTTCAAAAAAAAAGAGATTTTTTTATAATCGTGATAAATCGAATCAATATTGCTGCACTTACTAATATTTTAGAATACTATTTTAATAAGTGCGCATGTATCCACTACTAATCAAGAACTAGTTTCCATAGGTGATAATGGCTTTAGTTCTTCGAACGATTTAATGTTATCATAATTTTTGTATGATACTTTAAGCAAGGTATTTTTATCACTACGAATATCAAGATAAGACTCACCTATGTATTCAATAGTGCCGAGAAAACTCTTGTTACCCTGTGAGTCTGGTAATGGATAATTATACTTTACTTTGACGCCAATCGTGAGTTCCATTTCGTTACCCAATAATCGTAACCAATATACAACCTATTTACTAAGACAAGCTATTAATAAATAAGAACTTTGATGCGACCAAAGCAAACCGGAAATGTTCCGCTAATTGACAATTATATATTTGAGATCTCGAAAAAAAATTCTTTGTCTGTCATTCCACAAAAGTGGAAATCCGTGGCTATTTAATATATTAAGTTTAGACAGGAATAATATTTTGAATGTGTAAGAGGTTACCATCAAAAAATTAAGATTTTCTAACAACTTTCTTAATCAATTCATATTAGCCAGAATTAACAACTCGGTTATACTGCTTACTTGAACACCGGATGCACCTGTTAGTGTTGTTTGAACAGATGCCGCTATTGCACTATAGAAACTTGTGTAGGCGTTGATAAATTGAGAAGTAGAGAGCGCACCTGACAAAGCTACATTTAAGTTTGCTTTGACTCCTGCCGCGGCGTTGATGTTTGCATCAAGTGTAGTAATCAATGAAGCATATGCGCTTAATACAACTTTCAGCTGCGCAACAACAGTATTATGATATTGAACATAAGCGTCATTTATTTGACCAATAGTTGTTGCGCCGGCGATGGAAGCAGATAATGTTACCCCTGCACTGGTTACCGCGCTCATCTGCGCACTCGATGCACCCGCCTCTTGAAACTTAGATTCTGCAGCAGACCTTATAGCAACAGCTAAGTATGCGCTAATAGATTGTGATGCGGAAAAATAAGCGCTTGAAGACATCTGAGCTGATTGAGTTATATACGCTCTTGATGAAACCCTTAAAAGTTTCGCATAGGTCTCTAGTTTTACACTTGCATTCGTGTAAGCTGCAATACATGCTTGCTGATAAGTTCGAAAATCTTGACTAGCTGAGGATTGAGATTCTGCATGGCTATGCAGCGAAGATTGGAATGCAACTGATGCTTGAGCTCTAGCATTTTCTATAGTTTGTAATTGAGAATTTGAAACTCCAAAATATGTATGACTTGAAGCTTGAGTTCTTACTTGTGATTCCGACGCAAGACACGATGCAAATTGGCTTCTTGCAGTAGTACTGCTGTTAATTTGAGCAGCCACTGAAGAAGTTAAATACATTTGCAAGTCTGCAGATGAGACCGTACTTGCTTGTCCGGAGACAACGATTTGTGAATAGACATCTGCGTGTGCTGTTGTTTGTGTATTTACAGGCTGGCAGTAAACAGTTGAATTACTTTTAACCTCGGAATAAACAACCGCTTTCCATTGAGATGCGCCTTTAGTAGCAACAACAACCAAATTTTGTGCGCTGCTTAAGCTTGTTTCAACAGTAAAACTACCATTAAGATCCGTCTGCACACTTTGTGTTGAAACAGTTTTTAAGGATCCGTCTGCTTGAACTTGCGCTAAGATTACAGTTGCGCCGCTGATCCCCTGGATTGATTCGGCACCGGAAGATTTTTTCAGCGATTTATAGAGTCCTGAATCTCCTGTAACTTTACCTGTTACTTTAGCATTTGCACCCCCGGAATCAACGGGATTATCATTTGAACAAGAGGTAAGCAACAAAAATAAAAATACAAGGGGAATCCCGTATAAAAGACGGAAACGAGATTTACTTATTCCTAACATGATTTTATTCCTTTCTTAGTACATTGTGAAAAAATTATTTCATCAAAAGCATCTTTTTTATCCGGGAGAATTCTCCCGCTTGAATTTGATAAATATAAATGCCGCTCGATAAATCTTTCGCGTTAAAAGTAATTTCATGATAACCTGCATTCTGATCTTGATTGACCAAAGTTGAAATCTCTCTTCCCAGCAAATCATAGATGCGCAGTTTTACAAAACTATTTTGAGGTATTTCATATTTTATTGTTGTAGTAGGGTTAAAAGGATTGGGATAGTTCTGATCCAAGACTAAATTTACCGGTGCTTCAAAATCAACTTCAATAGTGTTCGAGTATTCAAACTTGCTGTCAAAATCAATTTGCTTTAATCTGTATTGCAATTTTCCAGCTTGTGGATTCTTATCTTCAAACAAGTATTCCTTAGGTGAATTGCTGTTTCCATACCCTTGTACAAATCCAATTTTCTCCCATTCCGATTTCTGATTTCTTATTTCTGCATTCTGCTTTTGAATCTCAAAACCATAATTATTCACTTCCGTTGCTGTCTGCCATTTTAGATTTACAGATTTATTTTGAACAGAAGCAGTGAAAGAAGTCAGCTCTACAGGAAGCGGCTGGTTACCTGTTACTATTCCGGCAAATGTGATTGCAGTGAGACCGCCACTGTTGTCGGAAATGTAAGTTGACAGCATCATAGCCCCTGCCGTATGACTTGTGTTTGCCCCTGCTTTGACATCATATACAATAAGTAAATTCTTCGTCGTGGTTGGTAAATAATACGGATCGGGGATTATAAACGTTAAAGAACCGGGGGACCCCAAGAACCATTTGATATCTAGTTGAGTTTCACCCCCATCAACAACATTGTTCTTATTTGCGTCATCATAAAGTCTTACAAATTCTACATCATCAACGGTTGCAGTTCCTGTCCGGTCCACTTGGATGTTCGTAATTCTGGCTTGGCCTAAAGTATTATTGATATTACTGAAAGACAGACTTACAACCGGTGTGGATGTGCCCTGCGAAAAAGTAGGAGTCAGGTCGGTTCCGGTTACAGTTACCGATCCCTGCGCTAATGCCACGGAAAAGATTGGGAATACAAACAAGAAGAAATTAGCAACTAATATTTTACTAATTCTAATCATTCTGTTTTGATTGGGTTTATTTAAACGAATAGCGCAGGATTTATAACTCTCTCTACGCTATTAAATTAAAAAAAAATATTATTTAATCAAACTCATCTTCATTGTTTTCACAAACTGATTTGTATTTATTCTGTACAGATAAATACCGGAGGCAAGTTTGCTTGCATCAAAATTAACCGAGTATCTCCCGGCCGGTTTATATTCGTTCAGAAGTGTAGCCACCTTTTCTCCAAGCATATTAAATATTTCTAAACTAACAATTCCATCGTTAGCTACTGAGAAGATTATTGATGTTGCCGGGTTAAACGGATTTGGATAATTTTGTTCCAACTTAAACTCCATTGGTAACGTTGTTATTGTATTCTGACTGTTGCCCGACTTAGCTAATGCTTTTGTCCATTCGTTAAATGTTCTTGTTACAATTACTGCAAAGTCTCCTCTGCTTATCACTTCGTTCGGCTTAAAAGATGCATGCATAGTTGGTGTTAAATCGTATGGACCTTGGGTTAAAGCGAAGTATGCATTTATTAAATTTAAGTCGAGCGCTAATTGAACATATCCTCTAAGATTTGATGGGATATCATTGTTATCAGACAGAATAATTTGTTGATCATTGTAATAAACTTTCACTTGCGTTCCGGCAAGAGAATCTGCCTTCAATTGCAATCCTAAACTTTGAATGAATGAATATGCAATGTCTACTCTTTTAACACTTTTTTTCGGAGAAAACTTTCCTTCTCTTGTTGGAAGCATAACACCTTTAAGCACTTGAGATCTATCTCTAATCGCAGCACCTTTAGCTGTTATGGATTCCACCAACAATTGTTTATCAAGACTTACATCTGAAAAATTACTTGTGCCGTTAGTTGGTAGATATTGTCTGATCGCCTGACCCATAGTTAAATAATCTGCAAGCTCTATTCTTGTTAATAAGTTATCCGGATAAAAATTCCCATCAGGATATCCATCGGCAAGGCGTTTACTAACAGCAAGCTTTATTGATGCCTCAGCCGGATGTCCGGCAATATCATTCAAGCCGCCGATACCGCCAACTTTAAGCTGTTCAATATTTCCGTTGACGTCTTCCGGCAGTGCTATTCCAACCGGATTTGCAGCATCACCCCGAAGTCCACGAACTTCAACCGTCCATTCACCCGGCATTGGAGATGCAACAACTACACTTCTATCATAATAAAGCGGAAAGAGAACATTGACACCTGAACTATATTCTTCTCCCAAAGGTGAAATTAATACTACACCAACAGTGTTGCCTGTTTGTCCCTCAAGACCCCACGCCATAATCTTTGCCGTAAGAGCAGTGATTCCTTCTCCAACAGTAAACTGAAATTTATTTTGAGTTGAAGAAGATACTACCGGGTTGTATGCAATTGTAAAACTTGTATTGATTACTTCACTAAGCGGATTGCTGTTAAATTGTCTTGAATAATTTAGAGTCGAACCATAACTCGCATTGCGGAAAGCGTTATCAACTGCTGCAAAAGCATTCACATATCCGGCGCCTGCTTCCCACGATTCACGCCCCGGAATATTTGTTGCGGTTCGCTGTAAGATTTGCTTTACTTCTAAAGGAGAAAGCGACGGATTTGCTTCGAGTAACAGGGCAACAATTCCTGCAACATGCGGCGCTGCCATTGATGTTCCGCTCATTGTTGTATAATATGGAAGGTAAGCCGGTTCTATGGATATATCTTGAGCTGCACCTAACGGAGTTAATGTTGCAACCAAAGCGCGTGTTGAAATAATATCGGTACCGGGTGCTGTAACAGTTGGTCTGTCTTCCCAATTCCAAACATCTCCATCAATTTCAAATGAACCTGTTTGATTCTTAACACCACGCGATGAAAAATCTGCTAATCTGCCATACTTATCACCTGCTGCAACACAAACAACCCACGGTGCTTTTTTATAATTGCCTGTGATTAAACCCGCAGGTCCGGCATTGCCAGCCGAGAAAACAACAACGATATTACGATCATAACACAATTTTGTAGCAATCGTAACAGGATCATTTGGATTTACAGGCGTTCCTACATCTGCGGTGTTGCCCCACGAATTTGTGATAACACGAATTCCATATTGGAATTGATGCGTGAGAGCATAATCGAAACCGCCGAGACCGTCAAGAACCAATAATGCAGCACCTGATCCATATCCAATTAAGTTAGCGCCCGGCGCAGCTCCTTGATACTTCCCTGCCGAATTAATTCCTGTTCCTCCAACGATACCCGCTACGTGCATTCCGTGTCCCGAACCAAGTTCTGTTGTAGGCATGTTTTCGATATACGTAATTGGAAGAAGAGTACTCAGTGCGTGCAAGTTTGTTGCGCCTAATGTATTCTGAACCAGATTGCGTCCATATTCCAAATCTTTATGAGTGCCTTCAATACCGGAATCGTTAATCACAACTCCGATCCCCTTACCGGAAATCGGGAATCCTCCGTTCTTTGCTGTTATCGTTTGATCCTTTCTAACTTTATCTACTCCTGTTAACTGACGCGAATTGTAGTTATCGTATGTAAGCTGCTCGTTAAGATAGAGAGATCTTACTTGCGGATTATTTGCCAATGCTTGTATGTTCGCAGAAGTAGCTAAGACTCCGGCTATTGGTAAAGTCCGGAACAGAAATCCGCGTGTAATACCCGCGTTTGCTAAGATAGTAGAATGTATTGCGTTTAATGGTCCATCCCCTTTAAATGTTACAACTACTTCAACCGGATCGGTGGTGCCGGCTAATGCGTTACTCAGCTTTTGATCAATCACTGCCTGGGCTAATAAATTACCGGTGATTACTGAAGTCAAAATAAAAATCAAGAAAAAGTGCATAGTCTTTTTAGTTTTCATGAATACTACTCCTTTATAATTCTTTCTAACTACATCACTATTTAATTGAACGAAAAGCGTCGAGAATAAATTCCCAACGCTTAGAATCTATTTTTTACTTTTTTATTAAAAAACTGCCGTTACTTAATCAAACTCATTTTCATTGTCTTAACAAAATTATTTGTCATCATTCGATATATATACATACCGGATGATAACTTGCTTGCATCAAATGTTGCCGTATAACTGCCTGCCGGTTGATATCCGTTTACAAGCGTTGCTACTTTCTGTCCAATTATATTATAGACCTCTAATGATACAACACTGTTTTCAGGTACAGAATAATTAATCGTTGTTGTTGGGTTAAACGGATTTGGATAATTCTGTTCCAGCTTGAACTCTATCGGTAGCGTTGATACTTTATTCTGATTATTATTACCCGACGACTTTGCTAATGCTTTTGTCCATTCATTAAATGTTCTTGTTACTATTACTGCAAAGTCTCCTCTGCTTACAACTTGACCTGGTTTAAAGGAGGCGTGCATTGTTGGTGCCAAATCGTAAGGACCTTGTGTTAGTGTGAAGTATGCATTTATTAAATTTAAGTCGAGCGCTAATTGTACATATCCTCTTAGGTTGGATGGTATATCGGCATTATCATCAAGAGTGATCACTTGACTATTGAAAGTTACTTTTACTTGTGTTCCCGCAAGAGAATCTGCCTTCAATTGCAATCCTAAACTTTGAATGAATGAATAAGCAACATCTATTCTTTCAACGCTTTCTTCGGGAGAAAACATTCCTGCACTTGTTGGAAGCATAACACCTTTGAGTACCTGGAATCTGTCCCGGATTGCTGCGCCTTTAGCTGTTACGGATTCTATCAACAATTGATTATCTGCACTCACATCGTTGATAGTCATGCTGCCGTTTGTTGGAAGATATTGGCGTATCGCTTGACCCATCATTAAATATTTTGCCATGTCAATTCTTTTTAAAGGATCGTCCGGCATGTACATTCCGGTTTGAAATCCATCTACTAATCTTGATGAGACTGCTAATTTTATGGAAGCTTCTGCCGGGTGACCGCTTATATCGTTAAGTCCGGTATGACCTAAAAATGTTAATGATTTAACTTTGCCATTAATAGTTTCATCAAATGAAACACCGCTTGTTGGATTTGCAGTATCCCCGCGTAAACCTCTTAGCTCAACATTCCATGTGCCTGCAATAGGATTTGTAACAGATACAGTTCTTTTGTATTCAATTGCGAATAAGAGAGAGATTCCCGATGAATACTCATAGCCATCAGGTGAAATCACAACTAAGTTAACCGGATTGCCGGTTTGTCCTAAGAGACCATAAAGTTCATCAATACTTACTTCGATAGCCGAAGTTCCTGAACTTACATTAAATGAATATCTATTTTGGGTCGGAGATAATTCCGGCGCAGTAGTATACTCAATTGTAAAATCCTGATATACAGCCGAATTATTTACACTGCTGTTAAACTGTTGATAAATATTTGCGAGTGAGTTATAAGTTCTGTTATTCATTATATAATCAATTGCTGCATATGCATTAACGTAACCTGCACCATTTTCCCAGGATTCATAATGCGGCATATTGGTTGCAGTTTTTTGAAGAATATCTTTTACTTGTGCCGGGGATAAAGTTCTATCAGCTTCGAGCATAAGAGCTACTATTCCGGCTGTGTGCGGAGTAGCCATTGAGGTACCGCTCATTGTAGTATAGAACGGT
>Ga0208374_1000719_pt1 | contig 12605 bp, 6 predicted proteins | sample RifOxyC3_FD_184037 | JGI IMG/M metagenome (GOLD analysis project Ga0208374, IMG submission 184037) | Groundwater microbial communities from Rifle, Colorado - Rifle Oxygen_injection C3 (SPAdes) | ecosystem: Environmental > Aquatic > Deep subsurface > Groundwater | place: Rifle, Colorado, USA...
CCCCAAAACCCCAAAACCCCTTAAATTAATATGTAAATAATTAAATTAATTAATTTAATTAATTTAATTAATTAATTTTAATTAATTAAATAACAAAAATTAGTAAAGTAATAAAATATAATGAAATAATTTTAATGTTATTTTCCTGGCTGTAATTGCTTATTCTTTATGTTTTGCGACATATCCTTTATTTTATTTAATGTTTTTCCTAAATGGTGGAATTTTGTTCTCATTGGTCCAAATTTATTTTGTAAAAAATTTGAAACTACTTTTTATAATTGTGCTACTTGATTTAATATTGAATCAAAGTTTATATCTACTTATGATTAATTTTTTCCTTCATTATAATCATATCCAATTAAATCTAATGCCATATATTAATTTGACATTTCTACTCCCTGTAATTTTTTTTGCTTTTCAAATAATTTTACACCTTTTGTGTATTTCTTTTTTAATACTTAAATTGGATCTTTGATTTTATCTTAAATTCCTTATAAATTTATATTCACTTTAGTATCTTTTAACATTTTTTTTAATCCATGTTATCTTTGCATTTTAAATACTGCTATTTTTAAATCTTTTTCTTTTCTTAAATTCTATACTTTTTTCATTCTTTCATCTAATTTTTATCTCATTCTTCTTGATTGATTTAATCTTTCAGCTTATACTGCCTTTTACATATTTTATAAATCCATATTAAATTGTTTCATCATTAATTACTTTTGTTCATTTTATAATAAAGCATCTTTTAATTTTAATTAATGTTGCTCTATTATTTTTTTTCTTTAATTTTCTGCTTTTAATTTTAATTCATCTTGTCTTTTATTCTATATTTCCATTAATTTTTGAGATTATATATCTAAAGTTTTTATTTGATCTTTATTTTATGATGATATCTTACCTAATACTTATTTTCTTTCATTTAAATCTTGTAAATGTCTTTCTCTTTAATTTACTAACATATTTTTATATTATTTTACTTGGTTATCAAACCAATCATTTTCTCCTCAAGCTACTTCAATTATTTCTATTTATTCTCCTCCTTCTTTAACATAATTTATTTTTTATTGTCTTTGATTTTGAAGCAATTGAATTAATTTATTATCATGTTTATAGGCAACTCCTTTAATTAAAGTATCATCTAATTCTAGAAATCCATTCATTTAATCTAATTCTACTTTTCTCATTTAATCTCCTTCTTTACATTGAATTTATATTACTCTTCTTTAATATTATCCTTTTGTCATACTTCCATTTTCTAATGATTATTTTAATTGATTTAATTTTGAATGAAAGTTTATTTTTACTTTTTATATTATTTATAATTTTTATTTTTATGCATTTGAAAATCTATTTTGTAATTAATCTCCAATTTATTGTAAATTTATTGTTAATTCATCTGTTAATTATTATAACTATTTTTCTTATATTGCTCTATCAATACCTACTAATGAATCTAAATCTTTTTATTTATATTTTTCTTTAAATTTTGCTCTAATATCTGCTAAATCTTATGATCTTTGTACTTTTCTTTGTTTTAATTCTTACTATCTCTTTTTTTGAATTTTTTATCTTACTTGTTTTGCATATTTATTTAAAACTTAGCCTATTTACTTATATTTTTATTGTCTTCTTTCACTTATTTAATATTATATTTTTAAATTTTAATCTTAAATAGCTTTGTTAAATTTTTTCATTAATTCTTCTTATTTAATCTTTATTTCAGCTTACAATATTCTTTTTTCTTATTATTCAAGATTAGGTTCATTCATTCTCTTTATTAATAAAAACTTTTCATCCAATATTTGCTTATTTTAATTTTCAATTCTTTTTCTTATTTTATCTGTATTTACCTTTAATTTATTTCTCATTTCTTATTAATCTTTATCTCATTTTAATTTAATAAAATTTATTTATTATTATTATTTTTGCTCAATTTTTGATAATTGTTCATCATATTATTTATCTAATTATTTTTTTATTTTTTTAATTTTGATTTCACCATCTGAATTAATTTGTGTTATTATATTTCGTATTTATTTTTCAAGAGCAATATTCATTAACATATTTGTTGTATTTTTAATTTTTTCATTATATGTAACTAATATATGAATTCTATCATTTTTTAATTTTTTAATTTCTTCTGAATACTCACTTCTTTGTTTTTATAGTTCTTTCTTCTTTTATATTTCAAGTGAAGTTCTTAATTTTTGAATTACTTATTTTTGCTTTATATCATATGATTGCTAAACTTTTGAAATTTATTTTTGATATTTTGTTAATAACTAAGCTCTTACTTGAATAATAGTTGTTCTTTATAATTTATTATTCATTGCTTCATATATTTTTTTTAATTTTAAATTTTTTGCTTTTTATGTTCTATTACAAGATTATTGGAATCTTTTTTACATTTATTTTGGAATTTATCGTAATCTTTTTAAGTGTCTTTCTCTCATATTTTTATGTTTTTGTTGAACTTACATTAATCTGGCTCTTCTTTCATTAGATAAATCTATTATTTTTTCTTTCATTTTATTTCTTAATTTTGAATGTTATTATGCTTTATTTAATAAATGCTTTTATTGCTATTGTCTCCAAATTAATAACATTTTTTATAAATTATCCTTATTTCTATTAAATCCAGCTTATAAATTTTCTTTTTATTGATTATTTAATAATTTATTTTGCTTAATAGAAGCTAAATAATTATCAACTTTTTTTTTCATTTCTTATAATAATTTTTGAATGTATTAATCATTTTATTATTTATATTTTTCAATTAAATTTTTAATTCTTAATTGTTATGAATCATTTTGCATTTTAACAAATTATTATAATCTTTTTATATTTTCTTATGGAATTTCCTCATCAAAAACTTCTCAACCTTATTATAATTCCTATATTTATTATTATTATTTTAATTTTTTTTGCTCTTATTATAAAGAATAATTTTTTAAAACTAATTTTGAATTTGGACCATACATTCTTCAAAGATGTACTAATTTTTCTCTAATTAATCTATCCAATTATTTTACTTAATCATGTAATACTTGTATTCCTTCTTTATCATTTTTTTATATTTATTTTAATAATTTGCTTAAAACTTATACATGCTAAGCTAAATCTTTTTATAATTATTAAAAAGCTTCTGCATCTAATTTTCCTTTTTCATCAACTTCAATAACTTTTCCTTAAATTCCTTAAGACCATCCTTTTAAATTTTTATGTTCTTTATTATTATATTACTCAGCTTATTATTTTGATGTTGTCTTAATTCCAGCAATTTACTTTTTATTTAATCAATTTTTTGCAGCATAAATTATACTTATTGTTCCTGGCAAAATAATTATTAAGAATCCAAAAGATAAAGCAATAAATAACCAATCAGGAGTTAAAGTCATGTCACTTCTTTGTGTAATTCCAGCTTTTAATAAATTATCATATGTTAAAGGCTATACATATTTATCAGAATTTGGACATTGTTAAGATTATGCCATTACATTTATAATTGATAGTTTTTCATTATTTATTGAATCCTATAATACATAAGTTCCAGACTAAGAAAATGTAAATGCAAAAGTTGACATTTATTTTCCTTATTTTAACAAAGTCTCTAATTATCTAAATTTTCCCCAATCAAAATTTGGATTTGTATTTAAAGTTGCATCACTTGAATACTTTGGATAATGGGTAGGATCAGAAATATCAAAAAATATAGTATCTCCCTCATTTATACATATAATAGGATTACTTATTAATTATTAACTTAATTTTCTTTATAATCTTCTTAATTTTTTTGTTTATTCTTGTAAAACAGGTGCTATATCATAACTTCCAAATAATCCATTCTAATTACAATATATGCTTTTTATTTGTCAATTTTTTTGTTTAGTACATTTTATATCTCCTTAATAGGAAACCATTTTTGTTAAATCCTAAAAATTTATTTAGCTTCCACTTCTAAATATTAAACTTCCATTATTAGTCAATTAAACTGTTGTTTTTGCTTTTCTTCAATTTTAATCTCAAATATTATCAACTTATCCATATTCTTCTCATTGACAAATTCCTACATTTGGAATTCTTTTTCCTTTACCATTTTTACATTAATTTGAACAATCAGTATTTTTTACTCATTTTCCAGCTATATTTCTAATTTAATCTGTCGAACAGGGAGGATATACAATGGGTTTTCAATCATAATTAGAATCTGAATTATCATTAACTTCAACAGATTAATATAAGTTCTAGCAAGTACATTTTCCATCAGAAAATTGGTAAATTCTATTCTTTCCATTTCAAATTCAAGTTTCTCCATTTTATGAAGCTTTTGAAGTTGGTCCACATGGTTTACATCCACTTTGACCTTATAAATTATTGTAATTTGAAGAATCTCATTTAATTCACCATGATTAATTTGTTGCTTTTTATCTATGATTAAATTTTCCTTTTGGGCAAGCTTTTGCTTAATAGCTTCCTTAAGGTCAATAATAACCTTTTGGTCAAATAAATCCTCTTTAAACTTAAGGGTTTTTTGGTTAAGATGAACTTGTTAATCCGAGTCAAACATATCCAGGTTTTCATAAAATTCAATTTATTGCAATACCATTTTTAAATTAAGTGTAATAACCAGGCTTTCAATCAATACATCCCTTTTAAACAGAATCAGGATAACGTTTATTTCTTCCTACATAACCAAACGGACATTGTGTTTGTGACGCTGATATTGGTGGTCAATAAAATCCGTTAGTTCATTATGTTTGAGCTGCTGATAATTCAGGGCAATAATAACCTCCATCTCAAGGAATTTATTATTCTGCTTTAAACGGACAATAGTATCCCCCTGTTCACGGATAAGGTGAATTTGGATCTCCTTTTGGTCATAAATATCCTGGGCTTCAAGGCTAAGGAGTGATAGTTTTTTAATTTCAATAATAACCAGCCCATCAATCTTCTCAATCATTTACTGATGCTGCTCCACGTGAAGCTCTGAATGTTCCTTTTGGTCATGGAATCATTTTATTTACTTAATTTTTTGTCGTACCTTATTAACAATAATATCCCATTTGTCAACTATAATCTGTTAAGTCTCCAATATTTGTAGTATTTCAATAATATCCTGCTTTTCATAATTTTCAATCATCTTATTTTTATTTTTTTATTTATTAATTATATGTACCAACAGGACAACTTGTCGGAGTTTTACTTGCTTATTATCAATAAAAACCTTTTGGACAATCATTTTAACTATTTGATCCTTCATAACAAAATGTTCCGGCTGGTCAATTAATTCACTAAGAAATATCATATCAATCGTTTGGGTTTATACAATTAGAAATTGTTTTTCCAGCGGGGCACGCCATGGGAAGTTATGTTCCTTAAGGACAATAATGTCTATTTGGTCAAATTGAATTACCAATTCCTGAAGAAGATGCTCCAATTTATCAATAATAACCTTGATTTCAATTTCCTTTAATTTATCCATCTTTGCAATATTTTCCAGGTGGACAAAATCTTCATTGTTATGCTTTTTGCAGATTTTTTACAATAGAATACGTTCCATCTAAACAATTTGGAATTGATGCTAAATCTTTAGATCCTTATTCTCAATAATAAGTTACTTATCAATCAAGAGGAATTGTCATTCCTTAATTAGGACAATATTTTCCAACTGGGCATTTTTGACATTCCCAACTTCCATATCTTAATTAATAAAATCCCTTTTAACATTTTACTGGTGCCAAAGTTCCTTATTCACAATAATAACCTGGATCTCATAATCTTCCTCCTTATCCAACTGTATAAGGTGATGCCATAATTGCTTTTATTTCTCAAAAATGACCTTTTGATCATTTTGTTGTAGGAAAATGATCAATTGCTAATTAATCTCAATAAAAACCGACTGGACAATCTTTTCATTAATGTTTTTTTTATTAATCATTATATGTTCCTAAAGGTCAAGGAATTGGTGCAGTAGAAAATTAAGGACAATAATAACCTTTTGGTCAAATTCCATATGTAGTCGTACCATCAAATTTAAAAACTACCAAATTCATCTAAACAGGTAAAGGAGCACCTCTCTGACAAACATAATTTTCTGGACATTTATTATTTACCGTATCTATTGTAACAGTTTATTAATCACAAAAATACCCAGGATCTCATAAAAATCATTAAGTACTTGATTATAAATTTAATCTATTTGAATAAGATCCTTGAGGACATGGAATTTTTGGAGAAAATGTTGGGCAATAATTTCCTACTGGACAATTTTTTACGTGATCTAATCCTACTTAATCACACAATTTTCCACTTGGACAATTATAACAGGATCCTTGAGCAAAATAAGGATTAAATGTGTATAATAGACAACTTTGCTAAAATAATGCTCCAACTACTCAAAATTTACCCTTATCTCATTTTTGTCCATAAATTGCTGAAGGGAACGGAGTTTTTGCCCCACTTATACATAAATAACCTTAATTTCAATATAATGAAGGAGTCAAATCTGTATCAGTCATTCCTCTCCATGGACAATAAAATCTTTGAGGACAAAGCTTTCACTAATTTTATAATTGTAAACCTTATGAATCTCCATAGCTTCCAATTGGACAAGGAATTGGAACTGTTGCGCCTGCTAATCAATAAAATCCTTTAGGTCATTCAATATTAATTCCATTTAATGTATTTTTTGAAGTAGATTTTTAATATCAAAGAAAACCTGCATCACAATCTCCTGTATAAGTAGATAATCCTGTAGTTTAACAATATTTTCCGGGAATTCAATTTTGGCAATCAGTTAGCAATGCTCTTCCTGTAAAAGGATTAAATGTACCAATAGGACAAGGTATATCATTTTGTAAATTATCAACATCACAATAATGTCCTTATCTTCATACAAACATATCTGTCATACCTTTATTTGGACAATAATATGGGGAAATTCAATTTAAACACGAAGATTGCTATTTCAAAGGTTGATAAGTTCCTTACAAACATTACAATGGACTTTCTATTGAAGGAGGACAATAATGGCCAACCGTTCAAGGATATAATTATGAATAACTTGATTTCTAAATACAATAAAAACCAGCTTTACAATCTGTTCCAATTGTTGTCATTCCTCTGCTGCTTCAATATTTTTTTTATGGTCAATCCTAACAAGTTGGAAATGAGCCATCATTATAAGTTCCAGGTTAACAAGCAATCGGTTATTTTGTTTTTTAAGGTCAATAATTTCCTGGGGGACATGCTAATGGTCATTTTGAGGCTAAACAAGCTGTTGGTGGTAATTAATCTGAATCAGTCCCTTATTCTCAATAATAATTTGCCGGTCAAGGAGTAATTGTGAATTAAGTTTATTAAACATTTTTTCAAATATATCCAAAAGGTCAAATTAACATTTCTGCGCTGTTTGCTGGTCAATAATATTTTTTTTGGCATTGCAAAAAAGTCGATGAACCAATAGGACAATAAAATCCAGCAGGACAATCAATTATTTTTGCAAATCCCAATGTATTTGGACAATATTTTGTTGCAGGTCAATCAAATCAATCAGTTATTTCACTAGCTTTTTATTTAATACTAATTTTTCCTACGGGTCAACTAATTTTACTACAACTTAAATCTAAAGGACAATAAAATGATAAATCTTATGAACCAGGCTTACAAGGAATTATTGATATAGAATCAGAAGAATAAAATCCAGCTTAACAATTTTTTCAATCTGATTGTCCATATTAATCTTGATATTGATTAGATAAACCTCATGAGATTTTATTTGTTCCATCACATTTAAATCCAGGAGGTCAAATATTTGAAATTGGATTTGGAGATGTAAAACCTATGGTTCCTAATAATCCTGAACAATAATAGCCTAATTATCAATCTCCTGAAACTGAAGTTATTCCTGCTTATTTACAATATTTTCCATCATCACATTTAGTTCATTAAAGTACTGAAGTTAAAGGAATTAAAGAATTACTATATGTTCCAATTGGGCAAGGAGTAGGCCTTTCTGATTTTTGAGGACAATAAAAACCCTATTGGCAATTTAATGTTGGTGGATCTAACGTACCAGGAATTCAATATTTTGAAGCAGGACATTATAATTTTGTTATGGAATCAGCTTTTCAATAATAACCTCCTTAGCAATCTGGTGCAAAATAATTTGTACCTAATCATTATTTTCCAATACCAGGAGTTGCTCAAGAAACCTATGTAGCAGAAGTACTTTTTTAAGGGCAATAATATCCTTGCTAACAAATATTTCCTATTAAATAATTTGATTGTGCAAGTAAACTCTAATAATATCCTCCTGGTGCAGGAATTCATTATGCAAGATTTGAAGATCCAAAAATTGGATTATAAGTTCCTGGTGGACATTAAATTTTATTATTTGATCCAGTGCAATAATAACCTGGACTTCAAAATTTTGAATTTCCTAAATTGTCTTACCAAAATTTTTGTCTTGAAGTTTATAATCATTCGAATCCTTTAGGACAAACTAATCAAATTATTGAACCAGAATTTGGTTGATATTAACCTACAAGACAGTTTTAACCGGATTGTCTATTAGCCAACGTAATTGCTGATCATTTTCTACCAGATTATCATCTATTTGCATTTAATTTTTTAAATTTTATTGTAGTTGTTGGTCAATAATATCCAGATAAGCAGTTTTCACGTGTTACAGTACCATAACCTTGTCAAGTATATCCAGTTCCGCAAGAAACTCAATTACCTAAAACTGTTGCACCTGTCGTAGTTCTTCGATATCCTGGGGCACACTTAATTGGTTAACCTGTTTTTAAAAGTCAGTAATGCCCTGCAGGACAAACACCATAAAAATTTATTAATGATCATCCAGTTGGATTTCATGGTGCTCCTTGTCTTCAATAATAACCAGCAGCGCACTAATTCGATAAAACTCCCGTTCCCTACAATCAATAATAACCAGCTTTGCAAGGTATTCAATCAGATATTGAACTTCTCTATGTTAATGGATTATAAGTTCCAGCAATACATTATGTAGCTATACCATTTTATCACCATTTTCCAGCTGGTCAATCAGTTAATGTTCCAGAATTTGCAGGGCCATTTCATAAAAATCCGCTTGGACATTGTTTTCAAACATTTGCTGTTCCTGAATTTTCTGAATAATATGTATCCGGACATGGTAACTAAGAAGAAGCTTGATCAATTGAATAAAATCCTGGATCCACTAAATTTTGTGTAGGATACTTTGATTAATCAAGAAATTATCAATAATATCCAGCAATACAATTTCCTGTTGGAGTAATTACACCTTATCCAAGTCAATATTTACCAGCATCTCATTTTTGGCAATTTGAATCATCATACTATCCTGATAAAGTCAAATATTTTCCAGCATTTCAACCACGAGGAAAAACTTATCCAATATCTCAAATTCCTCCAGCTGGGCATAAAATTTTATTAAATTAGTAAGAATTTTTATCTCACCAATAACCTTTGTCTCAATTTCCATTAAAATAATTACTTCCGCTTTAAAATGTAAATCGCCCAGAATATGAAATTATTCATTATTATACATTTCTCAATCCCATTGTAGCTCCAAATGTACCTTTTGGTCATTTTGTTGGAATATTCGATCCTGGATCGCAATAGTGTCCTAAAGGACAAAGTCTTGGTTTTGCACACGCTGCTGAGCAATAATAACCTGGTGGTCATTATCCTCAAGAGTCTGCCTAAGTTCCTCCTAATTATGATCTAAATGTTTTTTATGGTCATACAACTTGAGTTTCAAATTAAGACTATTATGGGCAATAATATCCCTTTGCTCAAAGGCCATTTGGATTTGCTTGAGCTTTTTTTGAGTATCTTCCTGCGGGTGTTTTTACTCAATCAGTAGCTAAAATAGATCCTCTTTTCGGATTATATGTTCCAGCTTAGCAAGGTAAAGGATATACAGTATGACTAATTGGACAATAATTACCTTAAGATCAAAATATAGATTATTGTGGATAACTTCCAATTCCTGGTAAACACATAAATCCTGCTTAACAATCTGTCGGAGAAATTGTTGCTGGTTAATTTCAATAAGTTCCTGCATCTCATGTAATTCATTCAGTTTGCCCTTACTAATTTTGATATTTTCCATATCCTCATTATTTTGGTGCAATTAATTTTGTTTAATCACAAAAATATCCTTTTAATCATAAAATTCATTATACTTACGCAGTTAATTTTCTTTTATTTGAAAATGTGCCAATAGGACATTATAAAGGAAGAGCATCAATTCCAGTTCAATAATAACCCATTTAACATGCAGTGCATTGAGCTTCTTATCTAAAACCATTTGAAGTTCCATAAGTTCCTGGTGGACAAGCAATTTTATCTTATATATCTGAGCCAATTGGTCAATAATATCCAATTTTTCATAAACCTGTGAGTTTTACTGATCCTTATAAGCAATAATAACCTGGATCACAATCATATTGACATTCGGAAACATCAGAAATTCCTTAGAGCTAAGAGTATTTTCCAGCAGGTCATTTTAAAATTGTTGAAAGTTTGGTTCCTAAGGGACAATAGCTTCCTTTTGGTCATAAAATTTTAGGATTTGTAAATTTGTTGGTTGCTTATAATCAATAAAAGCCCGCTGTACATGGAACACAAATTGCATCACTAATTTGATTATATAAATCATTCATAGTTCCTTAGGGACAAGGAAATTAATTTGCATATCTTGTATGTTTTGGGCAATAATATCCTGGGAATCAATCTAAAGCAGTATCTATTTAAATAGTTCCATATTGAGGTCAAAATTTTCCTTCTGGTCATTCTAAACAATCGGCTAGTGAGCCTTTTCCTGCAAATTAATTATAATATCCAGGCGGACAAGGAAGTGGAGTTGAAGATCCTTACAAGCAATAATGTCCTTGTGGTCATATTAAGCAATCAGCCTATAATCCAGCATTTTTAAGAGCTAAATATGTTCCTGCTAAACAACTAGAAATAGTTGCACCAGAACAAACAGATCCAGCAGGTCAATCTACAGGTAAAATTGTATCAAGTGGGCAATATTTTCCTAATGGTCATACTAAACATTAATCTGAAGTATAAGGTTTTGGATAAAATCCTAAAGGTCAGCTTTATGGAATTCCATTTGCTCATACTTTTCCTATTGGGCAAGGCTTTGGAATTGCAGTTCCTGGAATTCACCATTCACCATTTTATCAAGGCTATCAATCTTAAATAAACCACATTTAAATAAAATTATTTTTTGTACCTTATGGGCAATATCTAATTTGGTATAAATAACCAACATTTGCAAAATCATATCCATTTCAATAAGTTCCAACCGGGCATCTAAATTCTTATAATTTATGAATAATTCCTATATATTGATTATTATTAGTTAATTCTCCTTAATTAAAATATCATCTGTCTGATCTTAAAGGACTTCCACTCCCCATCGGACATCTAATAGGTAATCTCCAAGGAAATTTTCAAGCAAAATCTCTAGGACAATCTGTTCAGGCTGTTTATCCCATTAAAGAATATGTTCCTTGAGGACAAATTGTTGGTCAATTTATTTGTCCTAATAAATTATTTACGGTTCCTGGCTAACATGGAATGGGTCGACTTGATCCTTATGGACAAAAATGAGCAATTGGACATTGAATTCATTAAGAAGGTACATTTATATTTGATCCTTAAATAGCATAAGTTCCGGGAGGGCATTTAGTAGCAGCAGTTTTTGAACATTCATATCCACTTGGACAAACAACACAGTAACCAATCCCATCTTAAGTTGAATAAGTCCCATCAGTACAATCTTATAAATCAGATGCTTTTCTTGAAAATCATTTTTTTCCTGCTGGTACAATGGTACAACTCATTTATAATGCTGCAGAATAAGTTCCTAATGGACATCTGAAAAATAATGGTTTATTTGGATCAGGGCAATAAAATCCTTATGGTCACGGTAAACATCCAGCTGAAAATCCTTGATAATATCCATTTGATCAAGTAGGAGAAGCTGTAAGTGCTATAGAATATTAAAATACGCAAATTTGATCTAGTCCAACTATTTGACTTTTTGTAGAATAAGGTCATTTAGTAATCGAATTATCATCTCCATCATGCTATCAAAAATAATTATTTGGGCATGGCTAGCATGTAGTCCAAAGAGTAGCCTTATTTAAATACTATCCAGCAGGGCAATTTGGAATCTATAATTTACAAAAGGTTTGCTTAGTTGCAGTATTTGTATAATAAGTAGGTCATGGCTTTTTATGCTCGGAAATAGGTGTAGGACAATAAAATGAAGTTTATCAATCAGTACAACCTACATCTACTGAATTAATTTTATATGTTCCATCTAAACAAGGATTATATAAGGTATTTGATAAAATTAATATAAGTAAAAGAAGAATAAAAGTTTTTTTTTATAAAATTTTTGGTTGCATAAATTAATGAAAATTCTTTTGGCTATTATTGATTTGAGAATTTATGAGGAAAAATGAATTAATTTAAATTAATTAATTAATTAATTTTTCATATAAAAAATTATAATTTAAAAAGGGGTTTTGGGGTTTTGGGGTTTTGGGGTTTTGGGG
>Ga0208374_1000726_pt1 | contig 12530 bp, 10 predicted proteins | sample RifOxyC3_FD_184037 | JGI IMG/M metagenome (GOLD analysis project Ga0208374, IMG submission 184037) | Groundwater microbial communities from Rifle, Colorado - Rifle Oxygen_injection C3 (SPAdes) | ecosystem: Environmental > Aquatic > Deep subsurface > Groundwater | place: Rifle, Colorado, USA...
CGACGGGCATGACTTTTCCGGCGTACCGTTCCGCGTGGAGCCGGTCGGCACAGACCCCATGCCCGTGATTACGCTCCGGATGCATTACTATCCCAAGCACCATTACACAAAAGCCGGGTTATCCTGGCCGGACGCCTACACCCTGATCGCATCCAGCGTGCCCGCCCGTTACCGGCCCGGATATTCCCTCCCCGAATGGGTCGGCCTGCAGCCGGATGATCCCGACCTGGCGAAAGCCCGCGAGGCCATGCAGGATGAGGTGGATTTCCGGGCCCCGATACTCGAACGCCAGGAACAGGTTTTCCGGTTCCTCATGCGCCGGATCAGCATCCGCACCGGCCTGCCCGATGATGCCCTGCTCAACGCCAACGCATGGAACACCTGGGAACGCGTTCGCGACGGGCACGATGCCTTCTGCGAACTCAAGGCCCTCATCTATTACCTGTTCGCCAACGCTGTCGGCATTCCCACACGCCTGGTGGATTTGATGGGCACCATGGGACCGATCGTGCTGACCGGCCATTACATTGCCGAATCCTGGATTCCCGAAGAACAGGCATGGATGCTGGTGGACCCCCACACCCGCGACCTCGCCTGGGTACGGGACCCCTCGGGACGGTTGTTGCACACCATCGCCCTCAAACACCGGTACGACGCCGGCACCCTCGCGGATTGCACCATCCGCCAATACGACCGGCAAACCCGCGAACTGGTCACCCGTCCCCTGGCCAGCCTCAGCGACCAGAGCATGAACTGGATCCGAGGCCCACTGGTTATCGCCTTCAAGTTCGGCTATCCACGCAACCGCGGCTATTCCCGCTTGCGAACCTTCTTCCGGCGGCCCACCCTGCTGTATTCCCCCCTCGAACTGCCACAGCCGCGCCGGAAGCTCTGGTGGTGTTTGGCCGCGCTGGGCCTGGGGTTGATTGCGTTGATTGTTGGAATGGCCAGCTGATATACACCAAACCGATGATACCTCACCAAAAGGAAACCGCAGCTCCGAAGAGCTGCGGTTTCCTTAAACCCCCTGCACGAGGGTCGCCAGTCGGCCAGTAAGCGGAACTCGAATGAGCCACTGTGGGCCCCGTCCCGTTGATCACCAGCCTCAGGACAGCTATTAATAAAGCACACGCCATGCCAACTTCATGCCACCCGTCCTGCTTTGCATTTCCTTAACAAAGATCAAACAATCTTTCCGGAAGTCATGCAGCAGGAAGCAACATGCAGACACTAGCTTCTCCGAAAGCTGTTCCGTTGTCGCAGATTTTCAAGACTGATTGTCTCACCGTTACAGTTAATGGCCGCTTTTTGCTACAATGGCCATCGGCGGCCACCGCGATGAAGGGATCAGCACCATCGTATCCGCTTGCCCGGATCAAACATCTCGACGTGACAGCCTCCACCTCTATAACCTACAGCCTATTATGTTAATGGAATGGCTAATCCCAACTGACGTCAAGGTGCCGATCGGATTGTATTTGGCCGCAACCGGAACTGCCACCTTGCTGGTCGGCATCAGCAAAGGCGGATTCGGAGGCGGTATCGGGGTTCTGGCAACTCCCCTGTTCCTTATGGTCCTGCCTGCCAACGTGGCGCTTTCGATGATGTTGCCGATCCTGATCGTTTGCGATGCCTTCACCCTGCGGCAATTCCCCCGCACCTGGGATCCGCGCAGTTTCCGCATGATCGCCGGCGGCACGGTTATCGGCCTCGGATTCGGATTGTTCCTGCTGCTGTATTTCGCCCGGGAGTCGGTTGACGGCGACCGCTGGATACGCCTGATCGTCGCGGCTGTCTCCATCCTGTTCTGCATACTCCAGGCATGGAAAGCCTGGCGGCATGGGCAGGCGCCCGCCTACCAGCCCGGATGGATTGTCGGCACCCTGACCGGCATCATGTGCGGAATCACCACCATGGTGGCGCACGCCGCCGGCGTCATCGTCAACATGTTCCTGCTGACCCGCCACCTCGACCCGCAGCATTTTGTAGGAACCTGTGCCCGCTACTACCTGACATTCAATACCCTTAAGGTTCCGTTATACCTGCTGGCCAGTGTTCTGGCGGACAAGCCATATATCACGTTCACCACCCTGAAATGGGATCTCTGGCTCCTCCCATTCTGTCCCCTTGGCGTGGCGCTGGGGGCCTGGCTCAACCGCCGCATGAGTAGCAGGTTATTCACGCTGGTTATCTACTTATTCCTGGCCATAACGGCAGGGAAGATGATACGGGATTCGCTGTGAGACCGCTATTCGACCGCCATGGACCCATCTTGAACCCCACCGACCTGGATTATGACGGGTGGTTGGATCTCCTGCTGGAAGCCGGTATGAACGTTCTGGGTCTGCATACCGATTATCCCACGCTCAAGGCATGGATGCAGTCACGGGACGGCGAGGCATGGTGCAACCGCCTGGCAAAAGCCCGGATAGACCTCGAATTCGCCATCCATTTCACTCCGTCATTCCTGTCGGAGGGCCTTTTCCGCAAACACCCCGACTGGTTCCCCGTGGACATCTGCGGAACCCGGTACTGGGAAGGGGCCAATCCCTGCACAAGTTCCGAAGCGCTGCTGGACTACTTTCGAGAGAAGGCTTCCGAGTCAGCTCGAACGCTGCCATCAACAACCCACCGGTACCATCTCTGGGCTGCCGATAACCGTCCGTGGTGCAACTGCAAGGCTTGTGCCCCATTCTCTCCATCAGAAAATAATCTCCGCCTCATGCACGTCATGCTGGAAGGATTGCGTTCGGTCGATCCCAAGGCAGAACTCAGCTACCTGGCCTACCTGGAGAGCCTGCCACAACCCGTGAAGGTCAAGCCAGCGAAGGGTATCTACCTGGAGTTCGCGCCGTACCGTCGCAACCATCGTATGCCGCTTGCCGATCCCGGCTGCCGCGCAAACGCAGACCAGATGACTGCCTTGCGCGGGCTGCTGACGGTATTCCCGGCGGCACAGGCCCGTGTTCTCGACTACTGGCTTGATATCTCGCTCTTCTCCGCCTACCGGAAAGATCGGCCTCCCGTGGAGGTGATACCTGCGCCGGGCATCGTGAAATCAGACGCCGAGACCTATGCGGCCCTTGGAATCCGGGAAGTCACAACCTTCGCCTGCTGGATGAACACGGCGTATTTCCGGTCCTACCCGCAGGCGCGTAACCGGTTTGTCCGCTTCAGCCGTGCCACACGGAAGTGATGACACTTCAGCCACCGATTCGTCCCCGAGCATACCCCATGCCGGTCTTTCCGAACCCGTTGCCGGTATACCAGAGGTGGTAATCATCCGCCCGCCTGACAACCACGGCATAGCTGCGCTGATGATCGTCGAATGTGCCGGCCGCGCCGATTCCCAGGTAGTCATCGGCTTTCGGGCACTGGTGTTGCCAGGTTAACCCGTCTTCACTCCAGGCTTCCTGGATGCGATAGGCCGTTCCGAACGAACTGAACCACATACGCCACCCGTCCGGTTCACGTAATACAAACGGCTTGCTGTTGATGTATTCATAGGGGTTCCCCTTAAATTCGCGCGGAGCCAGCACCAGACCGGACTCGTGCTTCTCCCAACGGACACCGTCCCGGGATTCCGCCACGGCAACGCCGATCCGCGGGATCCGGTCACCATGCCCGGTCTGCACCCCCTCCGGCCGCGCGTAGTATTTTCCGATTGCCGTATAATACATCCTCCACCGGTCCCCCGCCCTCACCACCGATACACTGCCGGTCGCTTCACCATCCCACGGCCGGTTCATGGGAATGATCGGATTGGCGTCATGATAGCGCCAGGTCAGTCCGGCATCGTCGCTGATCGCCAAATTGGTGGCATTGGGCAATTTGCCGTCCGGCCTCGGTTTTCCCCATGAACAGAAAACCATCAACCACTTCCGGGCATCAACCCGCACGACAAACGGAAAGGACGGACCCCCGAAGTTGTGATCGGTATCCGGCTGGGCGGCAAGCAGAACGCCGCCAACCGGTTTCCAGTCATTGGGCCGGTCCACCGGTGATTCGGCCATGAGGATCACATTCCCCTTGGGTCCGGCCCCCCAGTAGTAGATCCTGAATCGGTCCCCGAGATCGAGCACATGGCCCGCCCCGGCATGCTGGTCGTCAATTCCCGGATGCAGTTGCCCGGGCTTGATAACCGGATCCTTGCTATCCAATGTCCATTGTATGGCTTGCATCGCTCTGCCTTTTCTCTGATTCCATCAAGCCGCCAAACCAGCCCGGGGTCGGGCCGGCTCCAGTTATTTGCACTTCTCACGCAACCGCCATCATCCCTTGCCCACCGTTACCAGGTCGTACTGCATGGAACCCAGCCCGATCCGTTCCCCGTGCTCCAGCTGGATCCGGGCATCGTACTGCGGCCAGAATTCCTTGAACACATCGTGCCCGTGCCGCGCCGTCAGCAAATCCACCACGGCGGTATCCGCGGCAACCGGATCGAAAGATGCCACCACGCCCAGATCCGGCAACGCCGGTTCCTCCTTGCCAAGGCAATCGCAGTTTTTGGTGATCCGGGTGATGAAGTTGATATAGACCACCCGTCCCTGCTTCTCCCGGTGGAACGCGAGGCAATACTCGGCCATCTTCTTCTGCAACGCCTCGCTGGTCTCGCTCCATTCGAAGCTCACAGCGCCATGCGGACAAAACGCATAGCATTCCCCGCACCCGATGCACCGCTTCACATCCAGCGTCGCATATTTTTCCACCGTGATGGCAGCCGTGGGACAATGCCGGGCACACCGGCCGCAGGCGGTACACTTCGATTTCGAAAAAATCGGTTCCGCGGAATGATGCTGTTGCAGTTTGCCGGCCCGGCCCGCCATCCCCATGGCCACATTCTTGATGCTCGCCCCCATGCAGGCCACCAGGTGTCCGGTCACGTGCGTCAGCACCACCACCGCATCAGCCATGTATCCCGCACCGGCCAGAAACACATGCTTAAGGTTCCCCTCCTTCATCGGGATGGTGACCTGCGCCTCGCCCTTGAGCCCATCGGCAATAATGACGGGGAACCCCAGCGTCTCATGGGAAAAACCATGTTCGCGCGACTGTTCAAGATGGTCAACCGCATTGGCCCGACGGCCATTGTAGAGCGTATTTGAATCCGTGGCAAACGGCTTGCCGCCCGCCGCCTTCACCTGCTCGCCCACGGCGCGCGTGACCGGCGCCGGCACCACATTGGCTCCGCCACGTTCCCCGAAGTGCTGCTTGATGGCCACCAGTCCCCCCTTGGGGATCATGGCTTTAAGCTTCATGGCAACCCACAACTGTTCCACCGCCCCGATCAGGCCCTGCACATCGGCCTGCTCCGGCAAGGGGACCAAAAACACGCGGGGTCGTTCGACAACTACGGTACGTTTTTTCATGCTGTTTCCCGCTCCTACTTACTACACTTCCATGGTCTCGGAGGATCGTATCTCAACGGTAATCCCGCTCAACTGCCGCATGATCTTGATGCGACGCCGGATCGGCCACCAGTCATACAAGAACACTTGCAAAGGCCTCCACATGGCCACCCACCCCATGATCAGCAAACCCTCCTCAACCACCGGCAGAACCAGCGGTGAAACGGACAACCACACCATCGCCGCCCGGCCAACGGTACAGGCAACCAGGAACAACAACCCCGTCACCAGGCTCCAACGCCCCTGCTGGAACAGCTGGGACAGGTCCTGGCGGGCCGCCTTGTGACGATAGGCGAAATAATGCCGGATAGCTGCAGCCAGCGTGTCGGCATTCTCCTCCTCGTCATCCGGATCGGGCAGATAAATCAAAAGTTTCACAGGTTTTCCGGGGCCAATGTCGAGCATGGCATCCACGATGTATTCCTCCGCCTCGGGATCCATGTCCTTTTCCAGGAACGGTGACGGGTCCAGTGTGTTGAACAACTGGTGGATCTTCCGCAATTTCAGCTCGATCAGCACAACGCCGTTCTCGGTCCGGTATATGGAGGAAAGGTCCGGCATGGTCACCACTCGATTCCGCGCCGGGCGCAGACTCCCTTCTGGTAATAGTGACGGACCGGCCGCATCTCGGTCACCAGGTCCGCCTCGCGCCGGATACGCGGATCGACGCCGCGCCCGGTCAATACCAGTTCCACCGTCGGTGGACGCAAAGCCATGAGCCCCAGCACATCGTCAACGCTCAACACCCCCACGGCAACCGCCACCAGGATCTCGTCAAGGATCACCACGTCCGCCCGGCCGCCGGTCAACACCGTCAATGCCCGCTCCAAGCCGGTCTTGGCCGCTCGCCGGTCAGCATCCGACGGTTTTCCCCGCACGAATTTCCCGGCGCCGAACTGGTGGACCGTCAAGGATTTGCCCAGCTTGCGCAGTCCTTTGATTTCCGAATAGTTTCCCGCCTTGAGAAACTGGCCGACCCAGACCCGCAGGCCGGCCCCGACCGCACGCAGGGCAAGCCCCATCGCGGCGGTGGTCTTGCCCTTGCCATTGCCCGTATAGACCTGGACATACCCCTGCTTGAGCGCGGTTTGCATAGGGCGCATCCTACCACCCCGCCGCCCCATCGCACGCAAAAAACACGTGCGCCCCCTTAGGAAAAGGCAACGGTTTCGCGTCAGATGGCTCCAGCCGCAAGGCGGAGCCGTCGGTGCCATACTCCCGAGCCTCTTGCAAAACCCCCGGGAAGACGATCAAGAATTCCAGTACGGGACCGGATGCCAGGGCGTTTCACCGGCATAGGCATCCAGCAGGCGGGACACGAGCCCGGCACGCAGTCCGGCATGGGCAGGCGCATACCAGAGGTTGTGAAGCTCATCCGGATCGTGTTGCAGGTCAAACAATTCCCCGTCCGGGGTTCCCGGATAAATGGACAGGCGATGGGTCGGCGTGACCAGCGACCGAACCTGGAACCCACTGGTCGGATCATCATTCTCAATCACCACCGAGTCCCGGATGGACGTTGCCGTCCCGTCCAGCAACCCGGCAAACGACCGGCCGGGATAGTGATGGATCGGCATCACCGACCCGCGTTCAAACGGCGTCTTGCAGTCGGCCCAATCGGCGCCCGGCATCGGCACCCCGCACAAGTCCAGGATGCCCGGCATCAGGTCGATCTGCGACACCAGGGCCTCGCTCCGGCGCCCGCCGGGCCAGCCCGGAACCGCCACCAGGTAGGGGATCTGGATGCACCCCCGGAACGTGTAGAAGGCCTTCCAGATCATTCCATGGTCACCCATCATGTCGCCATGGTCGGCGATGAATACCAGCAGGGTATCATCGAGCTTGCCCGTCCGCTCCAGCGCATCAAGCACGCGCCCGATCTCGGCATCCACATGGCTGATCATACCGTAGGTCAGCGCAATCATTTCCCGCCACTGGTCATCGGTGACGCCGACCGGGCTCACGCCATTCGGCTTGATGGCGCCGTTGACAATGCGCCGGTACACCGGCGGCAGATCGTCCAGTTCCCCCGAACGCCGGGCCGGCAACGGGATCGATGCCGGATCATACCAACTGCCATAGGGCTCCGGTGGCGCCACCGGCATGTGCGGGTCCGGAAACGAACACCAGATAAAGAACGGTTTCTCATCCGGTTGTTCGATGACCCGTATGGTGGAATCGGCAATGAACCGGTTGTAGTGCAAGTCTTCGGGCAAACGCAGCCGGTGACACAACGGCGCACCGCTCGTGCAAGGTTCCGGATGGCGGAAACATTCCGGATTCCCTCCGCGCGCACGCAACCACTCGATGTATTCACCGTAGATGAAGGTCGTATGCCCGCCCACAAAATCGACGCCCTGAAATCCATAGTACGGGGTTGGGAACTTTCGAATCGCCCCTTCGTTCCAGGCGGCCATGCTCTCTGGATGCTCCGGCAGATGCCGCCCCGGCTTCGGCACCCAGGGGGTCAGGTGCAGTTTTCCCGCGGAATGGGTTCGATAACCCGTTCCGGCCAACACCCCGGGCAGGGTGGATAGATCGGCACGCAGGGACTGCCCGTTGACGCGGACACCATGATCCCGCGGCAACAACCCGGTAAACATCGAGGCGCGGGCCGGCATACAGATGGGATTGTTGCAATAGCCGCGCGTAAAAGTGGTGCCCCGCGCCGCAATCCGCTCCAGGTTCGGAGTGCGGACCACCGGGTTCCCCATCGGCGACAGGTGATCCGCCCGCATCTCATCCACACAAAAGATCAGGACATTCGGTTGTGGCATGGGTTCCTCAACGTCCGATCGGTATTTTCCGGTTGGTGAAATCATTATCCGCAATTTCACAGGGCATGGAGAGTTCCAGCAACAACGCCGGGCCCACCCCGGTGAACCGATGACGCCGTCCCGGCGGCACCACCAGTACCCCGCCTTCACCGAGCGCGTGCGTGCGCTTGTCCACACGCAGACGCACCTTCCCCTTGACCACAAAGAACGTTTCGTGTTTACGCTGATGCCGGTGTTCCGGACAGGTCTGTCCGTCGAACACGAACAGGTACTTCCCGCAATAACCGGCCTTCTGCTCGTTGGCAATCCAATACTCGATCAACCCCGTCTTCGAGAATTCACCCAACCCGAAATCCAACACCAGCGGCAGAACCTTCGGCATGGCCACGCCCCATTTCCAGACCTGTTGCTTGAAGGCCGCCAGCGCCTCCCGGCGTTCCCGGCCATCCTTCAACGCCACCGCCAGACCTTTTTTCAATTCCTGCATGTTCAGTCCTCCAATAAATCGCGGATACGGCGGCAATGCTCGATATCGCCATCCGGCGGCACCTGATCCGCCACTCCCAGGATGAATCGCCTCCCACCCCACACCTCCAGCACATGCTCAACATGCCGGCGTAAATCATTCCAGGTATAGGGCGGCGCAAACATGGCGCCGGGCACCCCACCCCACAATACGGTCGGTTCTCCGGCTAACGCAGCCATTTCCTCCACGTTCAAATCCCCGCAGGGAGCCGGAGTCAGCGCCTCGACGGCATCGAAACCCACCACCGCCAGTTTGGGCAGCAATCCGCGCACGGCGCCATCCAAATGCACCGCGGCACGAATGCCTGCCGCATGCAATCGTGCCAGCCTCCGGCGATGCGTGGGGCCCAGCCATTCATCGTACCAGCTGGTCAGGTTCTCGCTATCCAGATTGTCGGGAAAATGTACCAGCGGCGGTTTCAACCTGCATACCGCATCCAACACAGCCGCTTCCTGCTCCTCCATCATTTCCAGGATCCTACGCACCTGCTCCTCATGGTCCATCAACAGGTAGACAGCATCCTGGATGCCCGCCCATTCGTAGCAGAACGCCGCCATCGGTGAACGCGGCAACCCGAGTGCCGGCAACCCGTCATAATCCGTCCAACGGGCCATCCGGGCCGGATAATCATCCAGGTTCGCCGGCACCATGGTCCGGCGTTGGAGCAAATCCTCCAAGACGGCCAGATCCTCCCCTGTCCGCACAAAATGGCGTACGCACCCCGTACAGGCACTCTCCTTCAAGGTGATGTGTTCTTCTTCCAGGATGCCCCGCGGTGTCCGCAACCGATGCAGCGACCGGTTCCCGTCATGGATCCACGTTTCTTCCACCGTGGCGTCGTACCGGGGCATGCCCGCCCAGAAATTCCCGTAATCGTAATACGGCACGATCCCCAAACTGCGGTGCAGGTCCAGATATCCCGCCTCGGTATCCCACGCCGGATCGGCCTTGCCGCAAGCTTTCTGACCGCTGATCCAATAGGTGATATCCGCGGTCCAGACCACCCCTCCCGTCCGTTCACCCGCCAGCAACCGAAACAGGTCGGCCCGGCATCCGCCTCCGTTATTCGCGGAATACACCGGAATCATTTTCCACCCGGCAGGACCATCCCGGACTTGGGATGAACGGTGTAGCCCTTGACATCCTGCGGCATTCTCAACAACCGGAAATCACCTGTGGCATACGCCGCTTCATCCCAAACGGTACCACCCTGGCTCATTTTCACAATATAGGAACTGAGCTGGTATTCACCGTCGTACTTGCGCTTCCCGCGGAACGGCTGGATATCCTCCCGGGCGGCAATGACCGCCAAGTCATACATGCCGTTCTTCAGAACGGCACTACCGCGACGATAGGGGCTGAGGCGGACAAAGAACTGTTCCGGACCCTTGGCAAAGACCATCAGGTGATACGGCGTTTTGTTCTCGATCGCCATGACGGAAAGGTTTTCCAGCAACGACGGCATGACGGACCCTGGATCCACGAGTTCAGCCCCGGCCATCTGGTCCATTAATTTAAGGCCCTGTTCCATAGCCTGCTGGTGCGCCTTGCGTCCTTCGGGATCATCCGGCGGCATGGAATCCGCCAACAGGCTGAGAAAGAACACACGCGTCATCGGCGCCAGTTTACCACTGGCATTCGCAGCGGCTTTCAAGCGCTTTTTGAGCTCGATGGCAAAAGGTTCATGGGCATCTTTAACCCCGATTTCATCCACATAGAAGCCCAGCACCTCGCTCAACAGGGTGAATCCGGATGCTTTTCCAATTTCCCGGTCTGAACGGTTCTCCTGGTCGGTGCTGGCCTTTCGGATAATCCCCTGGAGCCGGTTTTTCACCTCGGTTGCCGCTGGAGCGGCGGGATACTGCCGCAACACCGTTCGGAGCGCCGCAAGCGTCTGGTCCCGGCAGGTGGCTGCCTCCAGTTCCGTCAAGGCCAGCATGGCCTGACTGGATGCCTGTGCCTCTCCCACCTGTCGCCGCACGGCGGCAATTTCAACGGCTTGCGGAACCACATAGGCGCCCTGCCGCGCCAATTCGGTCAGGACCACCAGACGCTGGGCCGCATCGTTGCCCGTCACCCGCGTTCGGACCGTTTCAAGAATCTCCGGTGGCACTCCCTGCCAGGGGTCCACACCGGCCTGACGAACCGTATCTTCCCACAGGACCGTCGCCACATTGCGCTGGACCGCATCCAAGACATCATTCGCCTCACGAAACGACTGGTTTGCCGCATATCCCTGTGCAACCCGGATCAGAAACCGTGTGTATTCGGCGCCGGTTTCATGCCAGACATCCCGGCGAGTCCGGAACACCGGGTTGAACAGCACGAGATTCCGGTAATCATCCTGGACGTTGTCGAGCAGGACTTTATCCGGCTGTTTCAACCACGCGGTAGCACCCGCCCGGGCACAGGCCAACAGGGCAAGATTGATCGAATGATCGGTTTCCGTGGGGGACGCCGATCGGAGTCCTGCCGGCCTCACTGCCGCCACGACACTCCGGGCCGCCGTGATCAGACCCTTGTCGAGCAGGGAGTCCACCCGGTTTAGCAACTCGTTGACGGGCCATTCCTGGCGGAGTGCGTTGGCAAGCTGATGGAAATCAGCCCCGTTTGCATAATGGACCAGCACCTGTTCAAGGCACTGTCGCGCCGTGGAAATTCTTCCGGCCTTCCGTTCGTATTCCCATGCCGCCAGCAAGCTGGCGGCATACTGTTGCAGGCACCAGTCATTCCCAAGCAGGTCAGCCTGGCCGGAAAACTCCACCAGCAGGACCTGGACACGCGCAAAATCACCCTTGGCAGCCACCGCTTTCCAACGTTTCTCCTGGTATTCCCGGGCAAGATTCTGGAACTGTAATCGATCCCGGGGCGTAATCGTTACCAGTGTCTTGAAGAATGCTTTCGGCCAATCGTCGTCCCCCTGGGTCACACACCGATCCAGCCGGCCGACAATGTAACTATCAAACCGGCTGAACGGAAACCCCTCGCCCGCCTCGCGGTAGAAAGCCAACAATTGGTCCAGCACCGGGTCCCCGTTGACCGTATCACCCACGCTGTGACACTGGGCAAGCCAAGCCTCAAGAAAACGACGGTATTCCTCCCGGAGCACCTTGGACCGGCCATAACCGGGCACCGCCATCAACCCCTGCATGAATTCAGCCGCCGTGGACACACGCCCGTGATAAAGCCCGTCCTGCCACTGCGGCGAGGCATAGTCGCGATACAGACGGGCCAGGGTCTCATTGGTGGCATTACCCAGGGCAGTTCGAAGCATTTCCAACTGTTGACCGGCCTCAACCCACTGTTTCTTGTGGATAGCTTCCCGGGCCATGGCACTCCGGTCATGGAGCCAGAGATCTTGCAGCACTTTATTCGGTTCCGGCAATTTGGCAGACAGTTCCCTATGGATGGAATCCACCTGGTCCTTACCACGGGTCTCCTTCTGTTTCCGGTATATTTCCTGGATACAACGGTCCAGCGCGTTTGCAAAGTTCCGCTTCGTCTCGTCATCCTGCGCGGTCGGCATGTTGCGTAAACAGGCGGCAAAGGCATCGTCCGCCCGGTTCTGGTTGAGCAGATACTGAACTTCACGCGGGGTCCCGGTCTTGGGTGGACGGGAGGCCGTCCGCTCATCCACCCGGTTCCGGACCTCCATATACAGGTAGGGAGCCATCATCAGCAACATCAGCACACCCATGCAACCGAAGGAAAACCGTTTTATTTTTTCAATGTCGCTCATGATCCCGCTTCCTTCCCCATCGGCAACTTGTATCCAAAGGCTTAAGATACGCCGTTCCCTGTAGCGTATGATTCTCCCAA
>Ga0208374_1000727_pt1 | contig 12518 bp, 5 predicted proteins | sample RifOxyC3_FD_184037 | JGI IMG/M metagenome (GOLD analysis project Ga0208374, IMG submission 184037) | Groundwater microbial communities from Rifle, Colorado - Rifle Oxygen_injection C3 (SPAdes) | ecosystem: Environmental > Aquatic > Deep subsurface > Groundwater | place: Rifle, Colorado, USA...
AGGCTAAAACTTTTTTTTCATAACTCCATTTTGCTCCTTAAATATATCATCCAAAAACATTAATTCCATCTTAAGGAGCAGGAGGATTTTCATTTTAATAAATTGTAAAATCATAATTTAATTAATCAATTGGAATTTTTTTTTTCCTTGCATAATTTTGTAATGCACTCGTCAAAAATCCCTATGTAAAAAAAAATCTATTTATTAAATAAACATTTGGAATTCCTTTTTCTATCCATTCTTTAAAAAATAATATTCTTTATTTTAAATCAGAAATATAACTTCCCAATGGTTTTCTTGATGGATATGATTTTTTAATCCATAATAATGGAACTTTTCCATCAAATAATGATTTTGAACATTATTATAAATCTTTTGATAATAATACTAGTCCTTGAAATGCTTTTAATAAATTTTATAATGAACTTTTTATTATTTAAATTAAATTATTATATCTTATTAATTATTGAGTTAAAACTGTATTCATACTTTATTAATAAGTTACTGGATATTTTTGTTCGGCTGAAACTAAATCAAATTTTTCTGGAAAATCATTTTTAATTGAAATTGCTATTAATTTTATTTTTTCTTATGATGATGATTTATCACTTTTTGATCCTCCACATTATGCTTGTGTTAATAAAACATTGTTCAGAATCCAATTTGATTATCCGTTATCTTTTGTTATATTTGCATTCATATGGAATCCAAATATTTAGGGTTATGGATTTAATGGTAATGAATTGATATAATCCTTATATACTGAAATTTAATTTGAAGGTGCAGGAGAATAAAATATTCCAGAAGGTGAGAATTTATAATTTTAACTAAATATTTTTTAATTATAATAATCCATTAATATTGTTTTTATTAATCTTCTATCTTTATCATCTGTTACTCTTCCTCCAAAATTTCATTAACCTGTTAAATAAATTAAAGCATCAAAAGGAATTTTAACATATTAATCTAAAAACATTTATAATTGTCTTGCACTTATTCTTAAATCAGATTATGTAAAATCATATTAAATATTCCATCCTAGAGGACCAAATTTTCTTCTTTCCTAAATAACTGCATTAAAAAAAATTAACCCAAATAATAATTTTTTAAATTAAACATTTTTTTTACATCCATTAAAAAATGCTTAATCCTAAATTGGATCAGCTGCAAACGATTTTAACAAATTTGTCCTTAATCCTTTAGGTGGCTCATTTGTCATTTTTATTCCGTTTTGTAATATTGAAACTGGGAAACTTGGAGTAGGATATGATGTTAACCATAATCTAAATTATCTATGAACTGTTTTTGGTTACATTAAAATATCATCTCATAATTTTTATAACTAAGGAAGCCAACTTAATGCTAAATGACAATTTTGTAGCAAAACCCAATTTCCTTTTTGTTTTCCTTACTTTATTAATAATTCAGCTACTTATCCTTGACCTTGACCTAATGATACATAATTTCATACTTTTTTCTTAGTAGAAGCAAATTTCATTAAATTTTGAAAAGGATCTGAGCCTGGTGATAACACAAATATTAAAGGTGTTAAATTTGAAGAATCATTATATATTGCCGTTAAATCAAATTCTGGAGGTTAAATATATTTAGGTCCAATAATTTATGATATATAATTTTGAATTCATGGAATTAATTTATCTAATCTAATAATTCTAATAATTAATAATTTTTGAAAATTATCTAATTAAATCCAATTACCAGGTAAAGGTTAATTTTGTGGAATAGATGAATCGTAAATTTTTTTAAATTATTATATTCTTTTGACAAAATCAACTGAAATTCCTTTAAATTTATTTAGAAAATTTATTCTATTTATTTATCCCCACATTTTTTCTGAAACCCATTTTGCTGGTGGTGATCCATATTTTTAATCTAATGCAACTCCACCAGTTAATAAAAATCTTAATTCTTATTTATTTAATTTTTATTGTAATTCTTGTATTTTTAATGATAATAAAAATGAAAAAATAAATTTATCTTTTTCAAATAATGATCTGCAAACATTTGAATATAGCAAAAATAAAAAATGATTATTTAAATTTTATAATCTTGTTTAAATCACTTAAGATTTTTATGATAAAGTAATAGACTAAGAAAATAATTGCATAAAAAATAATAATGAATATTGATACATTGAAGAAATATTTGCTAAATCAGAAATTCAAAAAAATAATCCTGATGATTTTATAGCAACTGGTTTATATAAACTTCTATTTTAATCTATTTACTATTAAGTTTTTACGGCAATTTGTTGTTTTGTTACTATTTATTTTGATAATTGTTTTGAATTCTATAAAATTTATATCGCAGTTTAATCTCCTAAAATATCTTCTGTGTTTGCAATTGTTTATAAAATTTTGTCTTAACAATTTTTTAAATCTGCCTTATTTTTTGCATTTTAAATAATCTATTTTTATTTCTATTCTTATAATTCTGGCTTTTATAAAGCAACTATTTTACTTAATAATTGATCACTTAATCCTTAATAAGTAATCATAAAATTTAATAAACTTACTTTTGTAGTTAATTAAGGCATATAATGTGGATTTCTTAATTTTGTTGTAATATAAAATCTAAATTCAGGAGAATAATTTATTTGTTTTTAACCAAATTTAATAATATTCATTGATTGTCTTTTAATAATATTTTTCTAAAGTAAAGGTTATATTACTTGATCTACTTATTATCTATCATTTTATAATAAAACTGGGTTTCCAATTTAAATTCAATTTTATAATGTTCTTAAATAATTTGGATCATTAAATTTTATTATTTTTAATCTATTTTCTCTTTCCATACTTTTTATCCATTTATTTGCTTGTCCTTGAGGATCAATTGCCAATGACCATCTTTTAGAATTTTTTAAAATTATTGCGTTTTCGACACTAAAAATATCTGAAGGTAATCCATTTTGCAACCATGATCTTATTTTTACTTGATCTCCTAATCAATCTATGATTGAAAAATTTTATGTAGAAGGAATTTTAAATTAATTTCTTCATTTATTGATCCAAGATGAACATAATTTATTTCTAAATACAGACGTAAATGCACCACAATATGCAATTATTCCAGATGAAATTAAAATATCTCCAGTTAATAATCCAAAAACTTATTATAATTTTTTTGATGATTAAATCCATCTATCTTTTTATTATGATAATCCACTAATTAATTTTGTTGCTCTTTTTATTTTTTAACTTCATTATTTTTATTGTCTTTATAAATCTTATTTATTAGCCTATGTTTGAGCTAAATCTTGCTTTAATAAATCTAATTTATCTTAAACTTATTTTAATTACAGTTGTTTTATTTTTAATTTTTACTAAACAATATTTAATTAATCACTTGCTTTTTTATATGCAATTTTTTTTGGTTATACTTATAAATTAATATAAAAATAATTTTGAACTGCTAACACATATTTTGCTAAAGCAGAAGCAACTTAAGAAATATTTTTCAATTTTGCAACATTAAAATTTTATAATCCTGTAAATTTTTGCATATTTTTGACTTTTGATTATGTTAATATATTTTTCCATTTTGTTCTTAAATTATTCAAAAAATCAATATCTTGCATCATTCTTATAGCTGTTGGCCAATAATTAATTATTGTTTTTTGTGTATTTGGGTCTAATTTTTTTTATGGAGTTTAATCCATTAAAATTCATACTGCAGAAAGAACCATTAATAAATCTTTATGTGGGTTCGCTGTTCTTTTTACTTGTGCAATCTGTTGAGTTGTCAAAACATCCAAAGCGGATTCTGCTTATTTTAAAATTGGTAATGCTTTATTTAATTATGTTTTTCATTAATTATTTATTTATTAAGCTTTTAAACTTATTTATCTTACAACCGCTTATTATCCTGCTACTACATTTCTAACTTTATCTCATTATTATGTACTTTTACTTACAATTAACATTTTTTAACCTGTTTCTTTATTTGCAATTTATAATTTTGGCTTTAATTATATCAATACTTATTACATTTTTTTTACGGATTCCGATGTTTTTATTAATCATTTATATCCATTTTAATATCTATCTTTTAATTGTCTAACTTATTATCTTTTTGAATTTAACAGTCATTTAAAAATATTCATTAATTCAATATAAGATGAAGGTGTAATATAATAATGTCTTTTTAATTGTAACAAAAATTATTCTGCTTATTGCCTAACAGAAGTATGAAATATTTTTCACATTTCAACTCACAAATCTCGAATTTTATCTTACATTTAAACAGTTTTTAAAAATTTATTCGCAACTGAAGTTAATGCATCTTATGGCCAGTCAGAAAACCAATCTATTGTTCATCAATTAACTAATGAAGGATAATTTCTAATTTTTTCTCTAAATGATTAACCAATAGGAGAAAATCATAACATAATATGAAGATTCTTTTTTCATCTTTGAATAAAAAATGAAAATAATTGTGCAGGTGTACCGTCTGGAGCTTTTTTTTATAATTTTGCGACTGGTCTAACTAATTCTCAAACTTATGTTTTTTATTAAGGATTATATAAATTTGGTAATTATCATGTATTTAGTAAATTATTAATATCTTCTAAAAATAATTATAATTTAATTTGATTATCTGTAAATAAAAAAACTGTTTGTTATCCTTTTCCTCCTCATTTTTTTAATAATATTTTCATATCTTATCGCCATTAATTAAATCCATATAATTTTCTAATTTAAACTTGTTTAACTTAATAATCAGGAATTTTTGCTGCTAATCTTGATACTGATTGTCTTCCTGATCCTCCAACTCCAATTAATAATCCATTTCCTCCAGGTAATTTTAAAATTCTTGATACTCGAACTAAATGTATTATAGCAAAATCAAATAAAACTAATTACATTGGTTTGTCGGAAATTGAATTGTATTGTTACAAAGCTAATTATCATGCATTTTGCAATTTAGGAATTTATTTTATTTCTTAATAATTTCTTGTAACTGAACCAAAAGGAGATAAAATGTCAGTAAAAAGTAACTATCTAATTTAATTTAAAGTTTAAATTTTTTGATCTTTATCTAAATCTAAATGAACTCAAATAGCATCAAAACTAAAACCATATATTTTTTTAGTTGTTTATTTTAATGTTTGTAACATCTAAAGTCTATCCTAATCATTAATCAATCTATCAAAAAAAACTCTTAATATTTAATGTCCCCATAATCGAATCGCAACATCTTGTGAAGATATTAATTATTTAGAACACAATCATATTCCCATAATTACTTTTGCGAAATCTCTTAAATTAAAAGTATAATGCGATTTCATAGGAGTTGGAAGTAATTAAGCAGTAGATCTTTTATATACTTATAATGTTGAAGCAACTAATTTGGGAGTTAAATTAGAAATTTAAAATGGAAATTTATTAGTTGTAAAGAACCATTACAATATTTTTCAAAAAATTTTATTCATTGATGAATCATCAAAATTCGCAAATCCAATAATATTAAAATGTCTCTACAATCTTGGTGTTATATATGTTCTTCCTCCACCAGGTTATCCCATAGCAGCAATTAGTAAAGATTATATTATTGTTCTAAATGGATGTTTTGAATCTTTTCTATCATACCAACCTCCCTAATCAATAAATTGTCTAAGTAATTAAATTGGCGGTTGAGCACCATATTGTTATTTTTTTGGCATATTCATATCATCAATAAAAATTATTCCTTTTATTCCTAAAGGAGGTCCGTAAACATCTTTTCTTCTTCTTGTATCAAGTTTTCAATCTACATTATCCTAAATCATATTTTATTTAGTATTTGCTGTAAATGTAATTTCAATTATTTTATGTTTTTATTGATTTAATTTATTAAAAAGAACATCTTTTATATAAATTGTTTTTCCAGTTCCAGTTGGACCAACAAATAAAGAATAAATATTGTTTTCAATAAATAGTAATTGTAATTCGGAATATCTAATTGTATCTATCGTTGGAACAATAATTTACTATACCTAAATTTTCAATGGAATAGTAAAATCTTATTTTAATTGTAACCAATTTTTCCAATTTCCTGTTTTAAAATCAAAATAAAAATCATACATTAATCCTTAAGAAAATATTGAAGGAATAATTTTTTTTAATTTTTTATTATCACTTACTAAACTTCTAAAATATCCATCAAACATTTTTCGATTTACAGTATTAACAGTTGCGGCTATTCCCCATATATATGAAAAAATAAAAGCATGATCTATTCTCTATAAAACTGTTTTTCTTTATAAATCTTTTGTAAATTATTATCATTTTTATAATGGTTTCAAAATAATTTTTAACAAATTTAAAGTTGAAATTAATAAATTTTGGTCTTGAGTAGGTCAAACTTATTGATATTTAGATCTAATTATTTTAAATGATGGCTCAACAAACGATTAAATTAACGAATCGATTTATTGCAAATATTATTCTTTAATATTTTTTATTATCATTAATTTTCTCCATGATTAATATAAATATTTCCAACCCATTGATTTTGGTTCCATATATATCATTCCATTTCTTGAAACAGTTGCAGGTGATGCATCTTATAAATCCATTGGTTAAAATATCATATTCATGTTAGAAGTCATTTGAATAATTTAACCAGAAGATAATCATAATTTTTTATTATCATCTAAAACTGTGTTCATACTTTCAATCCAAACTGCATCAACAGGTCCTTCAAAAATAATCCATTTTCTAAATTGCATTGTTTCTGAATCTGCAAAATTTCTGAACCATGTTGCTAAAATTCCATCATTCCATTAATGAGATAATTCATCATGTACACCATAAAGCTAATTATTTGTAATTGCTTTTGGATTAATTCTTCAAATTTGTACTTTTTTTTAATTCATTAAATTTTTATCTGATAATTATCCTAATGTCTATGCTAATACTTTTAACGCTGTAGTTTTCCCAGAAAATGGTAATCCAACTACCATTAATCCATGTCTAACAATAATCATTTAATAAATTTGAATTATTTTTTATGTAAAATATTCTATTTAAATAAAATTATTTTTTTCTAATGAATTTTTCATGCATTATAAAAAGCTTGAATAATCAGGCGAAGGTAAAATTACATCAGGAAATAAATCAGATGTTATTGCTTTAAATAACGGAATATCGGGGGCTAAAAATTTAGCTAAATTAACATCATTAATAGCTCTTAACATTAATATTTGTTAATTTTATTAAGTAAATTTTCTTTTTAAATTTCCTGCAGCAATTAAAACAGAAAATACAGCTCTCATTCCATAATCATAATGTTTTTGAATTGATAATTGTTATGAACATAATTTATAAGTAGCTACAATTTTTCTTGCAAGATTTAATGCATCATAAAATCCAAATGAATATAATTTTATTTATGAAATCATCGTATAATCAGGAACCATCATTGCAACTGTTCTAAATAATGCTTTAAGATTATCTGGTAATTCAGATCTACCAGCATATCCTGGATTCATTGTAATAAATCAACTTCAAGTAAATCTTAATTTTAATTCAGTTTATTAAAATTTGAATACTTCTTTTTTAGCAATTAATGCAAGTTGAATAGTAAGTAATTGTTGTGCTATCACCGAAAGAACTTATAACTAAATTCTATTAAATTAATCAAAACAACTCCAAGCTCCACATGAAGCCAATCCTTTGAAAAATTTTGCCATGGACTGATAATCTAATTGATCAGATCAATTAAATACTATACATTTTCTTGCTAATGCTTTTGCTAAATCTTTTACTGTTTCTGTTTTACCAGTTCCTGCTGGTCCTTAAGGAGCTCCGCCATAATTTAAATGAACGGCACAACATAAAGTCCTATAACATCTATCAGTTAATGGTGTAATAATTAATCTTGAACTATTTCCTAAATATTAATAATTGTATTGTAATTGTGCATTAATAATTCTAACAAATGCAGAATCTTTTTATATATAATATCTTAACTAATAAATTTACTTGGGCAATCCAATCAAATTAAGATGGATCCGAAATATTATTTTACACTAAATTTCTTGTGACATCTCTTGCATGAACATCAAGAACAATTAAAGCTTATATTGTAAGTCGTACAACTGGATTCAATTGTCCTCTAACCATTTATACTATTGCTGTTAACTAATTAAATTACATTTTATTTTTGCTTTAATAAAAATTAATCAACTCCTTTTACTCCGCTTTTTTTCATTCCATTTTATCATTATTATGTCCAAAATATATTATTAGCACAAATTATAATCTAACCAGGCCAACATGATATCCATTTTGGCCTTTGCTTTTTAGGAAAGTCAACGATTCATTTTTGTAAAACTTATTTTAATGATGAAATCATAGAATCTTCAACTTATTGAAGCCACAATTATACATTTCCTTTTGAAAGAATTGGATCTACTATTTTATTAAATTAGATTTTTTAATTTTATTTAGAAAACATAGAATGTATTTTTTTTTATTAATCAAATTATAAAGCATTAATTCCTTAAAATCATTTTCATAAATGTTTTTGAACTCTCAAGGGTTATTTTGTTTAAGAAAGAATTTAAAGTAGTTATTAGTCAGATAAGAAAAAAAATCTGGGGAATTTTAATCTTTTTGTTTATAAATATTGTTTTAATCTTTTAGAAACTGATTATAATTTATGATTTCATTAAACAAGAATTTATTTAATTCCTTAAATTTGACTTATTACTTCAACTTTTTTATCGATTCAGATTTTATCCAGCAAATTTCTCCATGATTTATCTACTTACCTAAATTTAGTTCCTTAAAGAGGTAATTGCTGTAAAATATCTTAAGAATTAAAAACTGGTTAAAGATATAGCCAAACACTTTGAACTTTCATCCAAATATCTACAATTGATAGAGTTTATAACAACCATTTTTCCCATTTAATAATTCTTGGCTAAAATTATTTTGCGAATGGATGACCTTTCATGGTTTGAGTTTTAACAAGATGTTAATCAAGTAAAGTTTGAATTTCATCAACTGACTATCCAGTAACTATATATGTACCCGTATTTCTCCAAGGTTTTATTTAAAATGTCATATTTTTCCATTGTTATTACATTGTATTTAAAATTTTATAATTTACAAATTATTGTGTAGCCTATTAAGAAATTTATTCTAATTTATCTTTATGTTTAATAATATCTAATGATTGTAACATTTGATAAATTGTTTTCTTAAATTAAGTTTTATTAATATTTTGTTAAAGTAATTTGGAAACCATTTTCCAATGTCTTTATTGCATTCCAGGGTTTCAAAATCAATTAATAATAGGAATATATTTCTAAAATTACTAAATTTTATTTGAAATTTGAGCAGCTAAATGAGATGGTTTTGGGTAAATTTTTTAATATTTAATTTTAAAACTTAAAGCAACTCTATTCATTTATTTTCATTATCTTTAAATTTATTAAGGATTAAGATCAAAAATAATTGAAATATTTCTCCAATTATTTAAATTTTAATTTTGTTGAGAATAAAGATTCCAAAGCTATTAAAATGGTTTGATAATTTCTTAAGCTTGCAATAATTTTTGAAAATCGGTAGGAGGAAATCCCATTAATGTTTATTTAAAATTTAGAGTTTATACTTGTTATCTTGATTTATGCAATCTTTAATTAAGTCCAGAAATAATTTTCTAATTAGAAACTTTAGGTCTTTATTAATACATTTATTTAAATTTTTATAATTCCTAAGTGACTTAATCTAATAAAACAAATAATTAACTTCTTTGTTTGGTAAGATTTTTTTAAAATGCAAGTTTAGCATAGTTTTTTCTTGTTTAATTAGTTTATATTTATGATTAAATAATTCGATTATATGAATAAGTTCCAAAAACATTTTTAAATTAATCATCAGTAAATTTATATCTCGTGCTAAATACAAATTTTAGCCATTAAAGAATATCTTTGTATTATTAATTATTTTTCTATAATAATTAATTTTTGGCTTTATCAATGAAAACTTAAGTTTAAACAAGTTTTTGTTCTGAATCTAATTTTGCACTAACTTTTTATTTTATAATTTATATTTAATGAGACAAATTAAGACTTTTATCAAAAAGAATAGTTGCAGAAGATTTTAACAAAGAATCAATTCATGCATTTCATTTATCTCTTAATATTTTATTGATTTATCTGCAATCAATTAAAAATAAGTTCATATATAGATTACAAGGAAGTTATTATATCATTTGTTTTATAATATTTTAATATTTATTGATTTATTATAAATATTATTATCTAGTATGTTTTCAAGAATTAAATTTTTAAACTTTAATTTTTTATGAAAGTAAGAATGAATAAGGTTAATAAATATTAATAACTTTTTCAGCAACTTTTATATTTTATTAAATGATTTTTTTAATTTTAGTAGAAGAATTAATTATTAATTAATCTTAAGGTTGAATTTTCCATAAATAAGTTTTTTAGGTTTTTGCCATTGATCATTAGGGTCGTGAAATATTTTAACTTTGCTTAGCTAATTAAGAAATAATTTAAATAAGATTTTTTATGACTGAATTAATTTAGTCAGTAAAAATAATTTTTTAGTTTTAAGCTCCTAATTTTAAAATAATAAAATTATTTTAAATTGGTGTATCTCTATCATATTTTCTATTATATATTTATTTTTATTAAGGATATTTCGAATGTTAATATTTTGAAAAAATTTCAACATATTAAATTATAGATTGTGTAATTAATATTCTTACTTGATTAGACATTAAAGATCATACAGATTAAAGAAATTTTTTTGTTTGAATATTTTAAACATCAACTACTTATTATCTTAAAATTTCGACAGTATTATTAATCCATTAGGTAGAAATAATATTTTTTACATTTAACATAGTTGTTTTTTGCAAGTTAACAAAATCAGTAACTGAAATGAAATTCAAAAATTAGGGTAATTTAATTAATTTTAAGTCCTTATATTTATCCCAAAGATTAATTAACTTCTAATTTGAAGTATTAAATATATTAAGATTATCTCTCATATTCATTGCAGATGAGACAGCATTATTTCTCCATTATTATGAAGGTTATAATCCTATAAAAGGTTTAGATCCATAATCAATTGGAGGGTTAAATATTGAAGGTAATCCTAATCTTTATTTTTAAAGTGGATTTTTTAAAACATAATCTAAAATTGATTTTTTTCCAGATTAATAATATTAAAAATTAATTGTATTAAGCATGTTATTAATAAGTTACTGAATAACTTAATTTGATACAGAATGAAGATCAGATGGAATTTTGTATCAAATTCCTTAAATCCATTTAGAATTGATGGGTGCAATAGCTTAATCAGAGATCATATTTTAAATATACTATCTATATCTTCGATATGCATTTTTTCTTGCTTACAATTTTTGAATTAAAAGTTATTTCTGATTATTATTAAATACTTGATTAGTTATAAGATTATATTATTATTATTATCAACATGGTTAAATATAAGAAATAGAAAGTAAATTTAATCTTAATGCATTTTTTTATTACATAGGTAAATAACGAATAATTTGGCTTTAAGAATCAATAAAAAGTCCCCTTGACGCTAAAGTATAATTTGTAGCAATTTTATGAGATAAAGGGAAATAATTTCGAATAGAAGTAACTGGTGCAGCAATTGTTCTTGCATAAATGTCAATAATTGCAGGAAATCTAGGATCAACATATGGTGGTTTTTTAAAATTTTGCTTATATAAATTTTAAATTTTTGATTAGAAGAATGAAAATTAATGTTTAAGTTATTTTGGATCAGCTCCTGCACCCAACATATTACTATCAACGCTAACTTTAATTTTTGGCTTTTTAAATCTTCTTGTTGGGAAATTTTGTGCAGTCATAATACTTTTAATAAAAGAAGTTTAGTTTAAATCTTTTTTTTAGTGAGTTTTAGGATAAATTTTAGAAATTTAATTGTATTAAAATGTTTGATTTAATTTATTATTTTTTTATTTAATATTAGTAAAAAAATCATGTTATTTTGTTATTTATTTTTATTATTATTTTTATTATTTTTAGGTTTTTTATAAATCCATTAATCCTTTGACGGTTTGCTTAGTTTTATTTTTATCTTGAGTTTGCTTTATATTCGTAGTTTTAATAAATGAAACATTTTTATTAATTGATTTTAAAATTCCAAAAGGATGTAAATCAATTTAACAAGAAGAAGAATTAGAAAGAATTTATCCAACTATTGGAAAAATATTGTTTACACAATAATTAATAATATTTTTTTAAATTTTAGATTATTTAGAAAGAGAATTAATATTAAGTTTGACAGATGGACTAATAGATATATTTTTGGCGGAATTTTAGAATTAAATTTTATATTTTAAAGAATAATTTTTGAGAAATGCTTATGAAAGTTGAATGACATAAAATTTGGATTTTTAATTAGTAATTCATGCTGATCCAATTATTCCAAAAAAAGGTATGTTTACTGCTCTTCCAAATTAAAAAATTTGGCAAGATATTT
>Ga0208374_1000728_pt1 | contig 12512 bp, 13 predicted proteins | sample RifOxyC3_FD_184037 | JGI IMG/M metagenome (GOLD analysis project Ga0208374, IMG submission 184037) | Groundwater microbial communities from Rifle, Colorado - Rifle Oxygen_injection C3 (SPAdes) | ecosystem: Environmental > Aquatic > Deep subsurface > Groundwater | place: Rifle, Colorado, USA...
AGCCCTACGAGAGAGACCACCAGGAAGGCGGTCAGGGTCTGCCACATAAGACCTCCTTGCGTGGCGGGTGACTTCTGTGCTCTATTTTTGGCTAAATAAAGCAAATAAGTTACCCGTCATTAGGAAGAATTTGTGTGGCTATCCCTGTCACATATTGTCTGACGACTTGTAAAAAACAGGTATTTATTTGGTATTTTCTATCCTGTACATGGGTAGTGTTACATGATAAGAAAAATATTAGCAAATAAATATTTAACTATTCAGTTATATTAGACCACATTTTAGCCAATTTGTCAAGGGGGGACTGTGTATATCAGATTCATTTAGTATATATTGAAATCATCAATTTTAACCCTTTTCCTCTCTCTAAAGCTATGGTGGGCAAGCACTTATTTTTGTTACAAATAAAAAACAGCAGTGTGTTTTGATTGCTGTTTTTGTTTTTTTTGATTAGGCTGCTTGTTTTTCGAGAGCTGTTACACGTTTTTTCAAATCTATGATGTCCTTGGCCTGGGTACTGCTATCTTCGAAATCTCGTTTGTCTAACATATCCACTTTTTTGTCTAATTTGTCTATTTTTTTGCCATTTTCTTTTATTTGTTCACTAAGACTAAGGTAATTTTCGTCTACTTTATTTTCTAAACCATCTACTTTGTTTTCCATTGAACCTATTCTATTTTCTAGGTCATTAAAACGTTCGTCAACCGCATCAAATCTTACGTCAACGGATTCTCTGAATTCTTGCAGGTCTTTGTCTATAGAATCAAACCTTTTGTCTATAGAATCAAACCTTTTGTCTATAGAATCAAACTTAACATCGTGAGAGCTTATTTTGCTATCAAGTTTTTTTACCAAATCTAGAATTTGATCTAATTTATTTTGTTCCTCCATATTTTTTATTAAATTTAGTAGTTGATTATTACTAGTATCTCATAGAAAAATGTGCCTGTCAAACATCATAAATATTAATACAAATCAACACTAAGTTATTGAATTTAACTTTGTTTTTGGGATAAATTGGTGAATATTAGTATTAAGATTTGTGGCTTCTTGATTTTCTCGCCGTATTTTGCTAAACTAAGTAAGTAATTTAAGCCTCGTAGGTCTTGTAGGCCTTGTAGGCTTTGTAAGCCTTTTTTTTAATATATGTCATACAGAACAAAAAATTGTGGGGAACTAAACAAAGCAAATGTGGGGGAAACCGTGACTTTGGCCGGTTGGGTACATCGTCGTCGTGATTTGGGTGGATTAGTGTTTATTGATTTGCGTGATAGGTATGGTCTTACACAAGTTATTTTCAATCCTGAAATAATGGCAGATTTTTCTTTGGCTGAAAAACTCAAATATGAATATGTGATTTCAGTGACTGGTCGTATTGAAGTCAGGAATGAAAAAAATGTGAACAAAGATATGAGTACTGGTGAAATTGAAATGGTAGCGACAGATATTCGTATTCTTAGTGAAGCCAAACCAATGCCTTTTGAAATTTTTGAAACCAACAAAGGTGAAGATGACGAAGAACTTCGTCTCAAATATCGCTTCTTGGAAATTCGTCGTGAAAAACTAAAACAGAATTTAATTTTTAGAACAAAAATGGTGAAGTACATGCGTGACTTCATGGAGTCTCGTGATTTCCTCGATATCGCTACACCAATTCTTACCGTTAGTTCACCAGAAGGTGCTCGTGATTTTCTGGTACCATCTCGTATTCATCCAGGCAAATTTTATGCATTGCCACAAGCACCACAACAATACAAACAATTGTTGATGGTCGGAGGAATGGACAGATATTACCAAGTAGCGCCATGTATGCGTGATGAAGATCCTCGTGCTGACCGTAGTCCAGGAGAATTTTACCAGCTTGATTGTGAAGTGAGTTTCATGGAGAAAGAAGAATTCTTCCAACTGATGGAGCCTTTGTTCATTGAGCTTACAGAAAATCTTACAACCAAAAAAGTTTTGAGTAAACCTTTTCCACGTATTCCATTTCGTGAAGCTATCGAAAAATATGGTTCAGACAGACCAGATTTGCGCTGTGATTTGGAAATAAAAAATATTAGTGACTGGGCCAAGAAAACAAGTTTTCAAGTTTTCACTAGTGCGGAATTTGTGCGTGCACTTGTCGTACCAAAAGGTGAAGTCTTTTCTCGCAAAGAAATTGATGAAGAATATACTGATGTGGCTAAACGTGCTCATGCCAAGGGTCTAGCTTGGACCAAATATGTTGATGGTAAGTTTGATGGTGGAGTAGCTAAATTTTTTGACGAAGCACAATTGGCTGAACTAAAAACTATTTTGAAAATAGAAGAAAATTGTATAGTATTTTTTGGTGCTGATGATTGGGAGATTTCGGCCAAAGCACTTGGTGCAGTGCGTACTCTGGTAGCTGATAAATTGAATTTGCTAGATCCAAATATTATTGCTTGGGCTTGGATAGTAGACTTCCCAATGTACGAAAAAAATCCAGATACTGGCAAAATTGATTTTGGGCACAATCCATTTTCTTTGCCACAAGGTGGTATGGAGGCTCTTTTGAATTCTGATCCATTAGATATCATCGCTGAGCAATACGACATTATTGCCAATGGTCTTGAACTTTCTTCTGGTGGTGTGCGTAACACTTATCCAGATGTCATGTACAAAGCCTTTGAAATCGCTGGTTATGGACCTGAAGTAGTCGATCAAAAATTTGGTCACATGATCCAAGCCTTTTCTTATGGTGTACCTCCTCATTGTGGTTTTGCTCCTGGAATCGAGCGCATGACAATGTTACTTTTGGGAGAAAAAAATATTCGTACTGTAGTACCATTCCCAAAGAATCAGCGTGCTGAAGAACCAATGGTTGGTAGTCCCTCTGAAGCTACCCCAGAACAATTGAAAGAACTTAGTATAGAAGTAAAAAAGCCAGAATAAGTTTTTATAAAAAATTTAGACTCTTTTGAACATAGATGAAAAATGATTTACAAATACAATTCAAAGAATTTTCAGGTCCATTAGATTTGTTACTTTCTTTGATTGATGAGAAAAAAATGGAGATAAGTACCGTCTCCATTTCTTCTGTTACAGAACCTTTCTTAAATTATTTGGATACTTTGGAATCCATACAAGCTGAGGAATTGGCTGATTTTTTGGTAGTTGCTGCCAAGTTGCTTTTGATGAAGTCTAGAGCTCTTTTGCCACAGTTGATGGCAGAAGATGATTCAGATTTGAATCTAGATGCCCAACTTCGTCTTTATCGTCGTTTTGTAGATGCTAGTAAAAATTTGCATAATTTGTGGCTCGATGAAAAATCTCTTTCTTATCCACATATTGAAGAAATAAAAAAAGCGACAGAAGTAATACAACCAATAAATTTTTCTCTAGAAACATTGTCCCAATCTATGGTACAATTACTAAAGAGGTTAGAACCTCCCAAAGCTTTGCCACGTACTACTATTGATAGGACTGTAACTATAAAAGAAAAAATAGACAAAATGCGTGAAATGTTGAAGAAACATAAGAGTGTCAATTTTAAAGATATTATAAATGATGCCAAATCTCGTAGTGAAGTCATTGTTTCTTTTTTGGCAATATTAGAACTTGTAAAACAAAGTAGTATCGCTTTGAAACAAAGTAGTAGTTTTGGTGACATTGAATTGTTTAATTTATAATTAAAGTCAAAATTTTTGTAGTATGGATATAATATCAGTTTTAGAATCAGTTTTGTTTGTAGCTTCTAAGCCTTTGGCAATAAATAAAATAGCTAAGTCGTTGGAAGTAGAAAAAGAAAAAATTGAGGAAGCTTTGAATTCTTTGGAAAATAAATATACTGCTGTGTCTGGTATACATTTGCTTCGTTCTGGTGATGATGTTCAATTGGTTAGTAATCCTGATAACACTGAATTTGTAGAGAAATTTGTGAAGACTGAATTCAAAGAAGATTTGACCAAAGCTCAACTAGAGACGCTGACTGTCGTGGCTTATCGTGGTCCTATTAGTCGTCCCGAAATAGAAAATATTCGTGGTGTAAATTGTTCAGTGATTTTGCGTAATTTGTTGATTCGTGGTTTGGTAAATGAGACTGAAACAAAAGATCAGATTGTACCTGTTTATGAAATATCTGTAGATGCTTTACGTTTCTTGGGAATTTCTGGAGTAGAGGACTTGCCAGATTATGCTAGTTTGCATAGTAGTGATTTGTTGAACTCTGATGAAAAAGAAGAAGATTCCTCTAATACCTAAAACCTAGAACCTAATTTTATATGATGATAAATTTTACAGAGCGTCCTAAATTTAGTGATAATTTTCCAAATTGGTGGAGAAATTTTTTTGCTATGGTAGTCTTGGTTTTGACTATAGTGACAGGAACACTCTATTATAGACTTAATAACCAAACAAAGTTTTATTTAGCACAGTTTACTTCGGAACAAAAAGGATATGAAAGTACGGAGTTGTCTTATGAAAATAGTGGTATTGGTGGGGACATTTATTTTGAAGATAACAATATTGTTACACCACATTTGAGTGCATCTTCAACACCTCTTTCACCTGATAATTTTACAGCTAGTAATATTTTGGTAAAAGATAGAGATAGTGAACTTGTTCTTTATGGTAAGAATTCTTATGAAAAACATGCTATGGCTAGTATTACCAAGCTTATGTCAGCGTTAGTTCTTTTGGAACAAAAATTAAATTGGAATGCAACAACAACAGTTTCTTCTGACAAAGTAAGTGGTAACAATATTTATGCTGGAGATACTTATACAATTTCAGAACTTTGGGATATCGCTTTTGTAGCTTCTTCAAACAAAGCTATTTTGACTTTGGTCGATTCAAGTGGAATGTCTAGAGAATCTTTTGTCATTCGTATGAATGATAAAGCCAGAGAAATTGGTTTGTTGGATACGATTTTTGTAGAGCCTACAGGTTTGGATGCGGGCAATATCTCAACAGCTTCTGACATTGTAATTTTGTTAAAAGAAGCTTTGACAAAAGAAAAAATAAAAGAAGCTCTTAGTTTATTTGAAGTCAATTTATTTTCGAAAGAGAGAGATAAACAAGTACATGCTTGGAATACCGATTGGTTACTTTTGAATTGGGTTCCAAATGATTATGATGTTTTGGGAGGTAAGACTGGTTATATTGATAATTCTTTGTATAATTTTACAGTTTCATTAAAAAATGAGGAAGGTCATATTTTGGACATTGTTGTTTTGGGGGCTAAAGAACATAAACTTAGATTTACAGAAGCCAAAGAAATCGCAGATTGGGTCTTTGCAAATTATATTTGGGAATAATTATGGTTACTAATATTATAAATTTTTTTGCGGGAATAAATCATTATTGGTCAATATTTTTTTTGTCGATGATACCTATTACTGAGCTTCGTGCTTCTATTCCGATTGGTATTGAAGTATATAACCTTCCTATTTGGAAAGTTTGGTTAGTCGCTGTTGCTGGAGATTTTTTACCAGCTTTGGTTTTGCTTTGGGTTATGCCACAATTACATGATTTTCTTATTAAATCAAAAATTTTTGGTAAGTTGTTTAATAAAAAATTGAAACAAGCTGAAAAAACTTTTTCTGGAAAATATTCCAAATATGGAGCTTTGGGTTTGATTATCTTTGTCGGGATTCCTTTACCTCTTACTGGTAGTTGGACGGGTAGTTTGGCTGCTTTTATTTTCAATATTCCTTTTCGAAAATCATGGCCTTTGATTTTGGCAGGTGTTTGTATGGCAGCCACATTGGTAACTTTGATTACTCTATTTGCGGGAGGTACACTAAGAGCTTTGTTTGCTTAAAATTTTTTTATACATAATCAATAAAAAACCATGTTTGTTTAAATAAACATGGTTTTTTATTTTCAATTTAGTCTCGACAAGTCTGGATAAATTATAAAACAATTTTTAATTTCTGTTATCTAACAAAATATTCTGATTTATTTAATTGTTATAATGACAATTTCTGGGGGATTAAACAATCTCGCTCTTGGACCACTTTCACCAGCTCCACTTGTTACAAATATTTTATCACCATTTGGTAGGTAGTTTAGACCTTCATAAAAATTTGCGGGTATAAGATTGTCTACTCGACCAATAGGACCAAATATTGGTAATCGTATTTGTCCTCCATGGGTATGTCCAGACAATGTCAGATCAATACGTGGATAATTAGTTGTAAACAAATAGATAGGATTGTGAATCATCGCAATTGTGGCTAGATTTTCATCTCTATCTTGCAAACTATCAAATTCTAGTTTGTCTGCTAAAATAGAATCACCACCAAACAAATAAAATCCTTGTTCGTTTATGTTCAATTTTTCTAGTTCATTTGTCATGTAGTGAACACCAAGAGATTCCATTTTTGTTTTTATTTCTTTACTCCAATTGGCATTGATAATAGGATTTTTGTAATTTGAGCTTCCGTCGCCAATACCATATTCATGATTTCCTTGGATAGCGTAAGTTGGTATTTCTTTTGTTAGATTTTTTAGAGGTTCTAGATAATCTATTTCTTCTGGTTTGTATTCACTATTATAAATATAGTCACCGGCTATGAATATTATATCTGGTTTTTCTATTTTTATTTTGGCAATAATTTTTTCTAACCAATCGGCTTTTTTGTAAGGGCCAAGATGTATATCTGCAATTAAGGCTATTTTTATTGGTTTTTCTATTTTTTCTAAATCAATTTCTTGTCTATTTGTGACTAATATTCTTGGTTCTACGAAACTGCCCCAGAGTAGAGTAGCTGTGGCTAGTAATAGAATAATTGAAATTGGTAAAAATATTTTTTTGTGTTTTGCTTCTAAGCTTTGATGTCTTTTATAAATGCTATATAAAAAAATGACTGCTGGATAAGCAGTGAGGATAAGCATTATTAGTGTTAATATATCGTAGTATTGTGGCATCGGAGTTATTTTTTTTTGCTCAATGCGAATAGAAAAGTCAAAAGTCCATAAAGTTGAAAGTTTGTAAAGTCGTTTAGTTTAGGACTTTTGACTAAATTGTGTGCCCGAAGAGAGAATCGAACTCTCACTCCCGAAGGAACACGATTTTGAGTCGTGCGCGTCTACCAGTTCCGCCATTCGGGCATATTTAGTTGTTTGATTTTTTAAGAAGCAATTTTAACATTCTTTTTCCTGTACTAGTTTTCAAATATAATTCTCTTCGTACAGAATCTTCTTTTTCTAAAAAAGCTTCGTAATATATTAATTTTAATGGACGATAATTTTTTGTTGATTTAACTCTACCATTATTATGTTCATTCAGACGTCTTTTTAAATCATCTGATCTTCCTGTATACAATTTTTCGTTGGACATTTTTAAAATGTAAACGTAGTGCATAAGATAAGATTCTGTCATGCAGTAGATCTTACTTCGTAGCTCACTGCTTGACGCCCTTAGTTCAAAATTTAGTGTACGTATTATGCTTTTAATCCGTAAGCCCTGAAGTGAAACGCTAGTTTCTACTTTACGGGCGCCATTCGAGCATATTTGTTTGATTGTAAGATCATTTTAACAACGGAATAATTATAGCGATTATTGTGGAATTTGTCAATATTTGCTATAATTATATTACTTAGTATTTATATTAGCCTATTAGAATTCTATGTCAAAAACCATTGCTGTTGTTAACCAAAAAGGTGGAGTAGGGAAGACTACCACAGCTATCAATTTGGCTGCTTTTTTAGCTGAAATGGGTAAGTTTGTTTTGTTGGTAGATTTAGATCCACAAGGTAATGCAACAAGTGGTCTTGGTGTGGATAGAGATAATCTTGAATTTGGGATTTATGAAGCATTGGCAAAACAAAAGAGAATTCATGATATTATTTTCAATACTGCTCATGACGGTTTGAGAGTTGCACCTGCTACTCAAGATTTGGCTGCTGCTGCTATTGAGCTTGTAGATGTGGAAAATAGAGAATTTCAATTACGTGATTTATTGTCAGAAGTAAGTCATGCTTATGATTATATTATTATTGATTGTCCACCATCTCTAGGTCTTTTGACAATAAATGGATTGGTAGCTGCTCATGAATTACTTATTCCGGTGCAAGCCGAGTATTATGCTTTGGAGGGTTTGGGTCAACTTCTGAAGACTGTAGAATTAGTTAGAAATAAGCTTCACCCCGATTTAGGTATTTTGGGAGCAGTGCTTACTATGTTTGATAAACGTACAAAACTTTCTACCGAAATAATGAATGAACTTTATAAATATTTTCCAGATAATATTTTTCGTTCAGTTATCCCTCGTACGATAAAGCTTGCGGAAGCTCCAAGTTTTGGACAATCAATTTTGCATTACGAACCACGTGGTAAAGGCGCGAAGGCTTACGAAAGACTTGCGAGGGAATTAGTAGAAAAACACTCTTTGAATTAATTTACAAGGTACAAGTAACAAACAAATTTCAAAATCCAAAGCTCAAATTTATTATTTAATCATTTGAATTTTGTTTGAAATTTGTGATTACTGATAATCCAATAAACAAATTAACCAACTAACTAAAAAGTATGGCTCTTGGCAAAGGTCTCAACTCACTTATTCCACAACAAAAAAAAGTCAGAAATATCATTCGTAGAGAAACTGGTATTGTTAATGACAATGATAGAGTTTGGCAAATAAATATTAATGACATTGTTCCAAATCCGGAGCAACCTAGAAAAGAATTCAATGAAGAAGAATTGCATAGTTTGGTGTTGTCTATCCAAAAACATGGTATTATGCAACCTCTTGTTGTTACAGAGAGACAAGAAGGCGGTTATGAGCTGATTGCTGGTGAAAGACGTCTTAGAGCTTCAGATTTGGCCGGGCTTTCTACTGTGCCAGCTTTGGTGCGTACGGCTACTCAGCAAGAAAAATTAGAATTAGCTCTTGTAGAAAATATCCAAAGACACAATTTGAATCCTATTGAAGAAGCTTATGCTTATTCTAGATTATTAGAAGAGTTCAATCTTACCCAAGAACAAGCAGCTGAACAACTTGGTAAAAGTCGTTCTGCTTTAGCCAATACTATCAGACTTCTTGATTTGCCAGAAAAAATACAGACAGCCCTTATCAAGGGGGACCTGAGTGCTGGCAAAGCCAGAGCTTTGCTTAGTCTAAATAGTGAGAAGGATCAATTAGAAATGTTTGAAAGTATGATGGGGACGAAGATGAGTGTGCGTGATGTAGAGAGTCTTGTGTCTGGCAAAAAAAATAATAACAAAGTTGTCAAAGATCATAATATCGCTGCTCAAGAAAAAATACTTGAAGAACGTCTAGGTTCAAAAGTAAATATATCTGGTACTACTAAAAAAGGTAAGATAATGATTAGTTATGATTCGACAGAGGAGTTGAAAAGGTTGATTTCGGAATTATCTTAATCGTTGAAATTTATATTTTAAAAACGTATCCAGCAAAGATACGTTTTTTTATTGTTCCACTGAGTCATTGTCCCATTGTGGTTTTTGTATTGTCAGTTTGACAATGGAACAATGGGACAATTTGAATTACATAAAAATGTTACTTCACTCATTTTACTTCAGTCTTGTAAACTATAATATTATTTATCACCTTTCTTCGGCAAGATATTGAAGAAGCGTGATAAAGCGCCGTTTTTTGATTTGGCGAAGTTGCTGATATGAGCTTTGGCTGTATGAGTTTTTACAAACTTAGCCCAATCAGGACTAGGTCCTTTACGATTTTTGTCAGTATCTATTTCGACTATATCACCATTTTTCAGTTCAGTATCTAGACTGACCATTTTTTCATTTACTCTAGAACCTATACATTTGTTGCCAATGTCAGAGTGGATGTGATATGCGAAGTCGACAGGAGTAGCACCTTCTGGTAAATCAATCACGTCACCTTTTGGAGTCAGTACAAAAATTCTGGTTTGCAAAAAATCAACTTTCATTTCTTCTAAGTCTGACAATTTGTTCAAAATATCTTTTTGGATTTGTGCTAGTTCTTGAACCCATTTGATATCTTTTTGTGGTCTGCGACTACCATTTTCATCATAGTGCCAATGGGCTGCTATACCATATTCAGCATCCTCATTCATTTCTAGTGTACGTATTTGAAATTCTACGGGTTCACCACCTTCTGCAAATACTGTAGTGTGAAGAGATTGATAACCATTTGGTTTTGGTTGGGCAATATAATCTTTGATACGTCCTTTGATAGGTTTCCAAATACTGTGTAAGATTCCCAAAGTAGCGTAACACTTAGCTACGTTGTCTACAATAATACGAATAGCTACGATATCATATATTCTACCTAGTTCATTATTTTTGTCTATCAATTTTTTGTAGAGACTATATAATTTTTTGTTACGACCATGAATTGATATAATAGAAATATTAGAATTTTCTAATTCTTTTTGTGTAATATTGATAATATGTTTGAAATATTTTTCTTTACCTTGTAATTTTTCATCACGCATTTTTTTGACACGTTCGTATTCTTTGGGGTAAACAAATTTGAAAGATAAATCTTCGAGTTCTCCTTTCATTTCATCCATACCAAGACGATTGGCAATAGGAGCATAAATTTCTAAGCTTTCTAAGGCTATACGATATCTTTTTTGTGGAGGTAATGCATCAAGAGTGGTGAGATTATGAATTCTGTCAGCAAACTTAATAATCATGACGCGGACATCTTCGGCCATGGCGATAAACATTTTGCGTAAGTTTTCTATATAGCGTTCGACACCACGATATTTTAGTTTTCCAAGTTTGGTAATACCTTCGACTAGTGAAGCAATTTCTTTGCCAAAGTTTTTTTCCAAATCTTCTAGAGTTCTATCTGTGTCTTCTGGTACGTCGTGAAGTAGGGTAGCCATGATGATAACAGGATCAATAGACATATTAGCCAAGATGTAAGCAGCCGCTAGAGGGTGGATAATGTATGGTTCGCCAGATTTACGAAATTGTCCTTCATGAGCTTCTTTGGCGTAATCATAAACAAGCCTAATCATTTCAAAATCAGCTTTTGGATCGTAGCTTTCTATTTTTTTGATGAGCCCGTTGATTGTCTGATTTCTGTTAGGCATATTTATTATTGACTTTTATGTTACTCTTAATATATCAAAAAGCTTTGAATTAGGCAATAAGGGCTTATTTTAAACAAAAAACACCAGCTTGAGATTGGTGTTTTTTGTTGGGTAATTATTTTACTCTTTTTATTATAAAGTAAGCAATGGCGACGAGTATTAGTAAAGAAACAATGATTATTGGATATAATATTGATGGTTTGTTGTACTGTGCTGAATCTGGAAATTCTTTTGTCAAATCTACTGAATATTTTTCGTTTTTATCATTGGTTGCAATTAGCATTCCATCTAGTATTTCCAATTTATTTATGAATACCCACTGGACATCGGTTTCTAGATTTGGGTCTAGCTCTACTTTGTATAATTCTTTTTCCCAAACTTTGTTATTGTCTTTGTCCCAAGCTTCGACATAGCCCATGTGATTTTGTGGTGCAGAAAGGTTTAGTCCATTGTAATTTACATTTGTCGGTTCTGGTGTGCCAACAATTTTGGCAGAGACGGGTTGAGTGGACATAAAGAAAGAAAATGTTATTACTGATAGAAATATTGTTTTGAAGATTTTTTTCATAAGTACAAAAGTTGATTTAGATAAAATAAACAAGGTTGAATTCTCCTATGATTTGCTTGTTCTTTTTGGTTGGATCTAGTTTGGAATGTAAGGTATTTTATTATAACAAAAATTAATAATTTAAACAATATTCTTATTATTTTTATTGACAATTATTTTTTGTTTTAGTATTATTATATTATTAATAATATTTTTTTAAGTTATGAATTTTGATTTAAAATTAAATTATTAAAACTCTTAGATTATAATTGCTGTCTTTAAATTTAATTTTATTAGCATTTTATTTTTTAATTATTTAAATGTATATTTTAAATTAATTTTTAATTTAATTATTTTTTAAATTAATTTTTTGAATTTTTAAAATTTTAACTATTATTAAATTATCCTTGTAAATTATTTAATTTAATATAATTTTTTTTAATAGATTCACTCTTTCTTTGACCAATTAATTTATTTAAATATTAAGGTGTTTATAAATTTTTTTTCTCTATGTAAAATTTTTATAATGATTTTAATCTTGCTTCAAAAATTCTTTAATTTATGTTTTTTTAAGATTTATGAAGATTAAAAAGCTTTTTTAAATTATTAATATCGTTTTAAACACATGATAATTTTTTTTTCTAATTATTTATACAGATTTTGATATATTTTTCATTAATTATTTTCTTTTTCTGTTTATGTAAAAAAAATGCATCAATTCATTAAATTATATAGGAATATACAAATTATTAGTTGTGTTTTCATTTCTATTTTAATTTTTAAAAATATTAAAAATATTTTTAGGTAAATCAGTTTCATAATTATTTTCTCCCTAATTTTTGTTTCTGATTTGTTTCATTCATTCCGTAAATAATTTCGAATTTTATGGATAAGAAAATTTCTAAAATTAATTTAATGTAAGTCATTATTTATTTGCAGGATTTACAAT
>Ga0208374_1000730_pt1 | contig 12492 bp, 10 predicted proteins | sample RifOxyC3_FD_184037 | JGI IMG/M metagenome (GOLD analysis project Ga0208374, IMG submission 184037) | Groundwater microbial communities from Rifle, Colorado - Rifle Oxygen_injection C3 (SPAdes) | ecosystem: Environmental > Aquatic > Deep subsurface > Groundwater | place: Rifle, Colorado, USA...
GGAACACCGCCTTGCGCGTGCGTCGCTTGCTGAGGTTCAGCCCAAGGTCCTGTTGCTTCATGTCGATATTGTCAGGCGAGGCGCAGCCCTTCAGGCTGCGTGAGCGGCAGAGTTTTGAACACCATCCTTAGATCAAGCGTCCTGAAAGAATCAGGCAGTTCATCCGCCGCTGCCGGATGGCGCTGCAGCCGAGCTGCGAGGGCAAGCAGTAAACCGTGAGTCAGCTTGCTGCGAATTTCGTCGATGAATTCCGAAAAGTTGGGTTGGGTCTCTGGCCTTGGGCTGCTGGACTTGGCCTCCACGATCCATATCGTCGGCCCCTCTTGTTGCTGTCGCAGCAACAAGAACTCTGCCATCTGCACGCCTTCCCTGACCTTCTCATAGCACGCGCTTTTCTCGATGTAGAAGCATTGCCCTGCAGGGTAGGGGCCAAACGTCATCCCCGATTCGATGATGGGGTCGGTGCTCATTTCAAGGCCAACTCCACTTCCTGCTGGTAGAGGCGGATCGATTCGGCAATGATGGGGTTGTCTGGCATACCATTTTTCAGATCGTCACAAACCCAGCGGCTGCCGGTGGCAGAAATTACCGGAACAGACCAGCCACGTTCCTGCGCGATCAGGTACAACTTTTTGACCACGAAATAGGAATGACTGGCCATGAAGAACTGGATGCCACGCTCGGCCAGCATCGCCACGATGTCGAGCAACTGCGAGATGGCAGTAGGATGCAAGGCCGACTCGGGTTCGTCGATCAGCACCACCGAGTTGGTGTCCAGATAGCGGTTGCCCAGCAAGGTGTCGAGGATGGCGATTTTCTTGATGCCTTCGGCTGTGACCCCGATGGGGAACTTGTGACGTCCCTTGACAAACAGCCAGCGACCGGAAGCTTCGTCGTACTCGACCACGCCGCCGAGGATCTCCTCCAACTGACGGCGCGACTTGGCGAACTCATCATAGTTTCGGCCCTTGCTGGTGGAAATGCGCAGCGCTTTGGCTAGATCGAAGTAGGTATCATCAAAACCAAAAACCTTGTCCTGCTCGCGCGACTTCAGGATGATCTGATGTAGCGACAACACCTCCTTGGCCGGCAAGAAGATCGAATTGCTGGCGCGTGGAGGAACAAGATTGTCGAGGCTGGAAATCTGCTTGCTGGTGTCCTTGCCGAAGCTGTAGGAGAAAACATCTTGATCAATGGTGACAGCACTCGAAAGGGGGGCATCCGCACCCTTGCTGACCAGGTCACCTATCTTCTCGGCTTGAAATGTCCAGTACAGCTTTTCCCATAAAATCTCGGAAGCAGACCTTTTCTCATCGCCGCGCTTGTACTCTTCCAGCGTGCGCAGGCTACTGTAGATAGCCTTTAGCAGGAATGTTTTGCCACTGCCGTTGCCGCCAATAATCAGGTTGATCTTGCCGAGTGATGACCAATGAATGCCAGTGAGTGGCCCAAAGTTTTTGAGTTTGATTTGGTTGATCATTGCTCATCACCTCCATTGGTCAATTTAGCCAAGGCCAGCATCTGCTCTGACCAGAGCTTTTTCTCTAGGTCGTTAAGAAATTGCTGTTCTACTTGGCTCATTTTTTTGTAAACAAAGTAATTATTTTGAATCAGAGCTTCTTGACCAGCACCATCGACTTGCGGTCCCAGTTGTACTTCTTCTTGCGTGCCTCGGGCAGCCAGTCGGGGTCGACCTGGACGAAGCCGCGCTTGAGGAACCAGTGCATGGTGCGGGTGGTCAGCACGAAGATGCTGTCCAGGCCCATGATGCGGGCGCGCTGCTCGATGCGCTTGAGCAGCTTCTCGCCGTCGCCCTGGCCTTGCACCTGGGGCGAGACCGTGACGGCGGCCATTTCGCCGGTGCCGGCCTCGGGGTAGGGGTAGAGCGCGGCGCAGGCGAAGATCACGCCGTCGTGCTCGACGATGGTGTAGTGGCCGATGTCGCGCTCGATCTCGGTCCGGTTGCGCTTGACCAGGGTGCCGTCCTTCTCGAACGGCTCGATCAGCTGCAATATGCCGCCGACATCGTCGGCGGTCGCCTCGCGCAATTCTTCCAGCTTCTCGTCGACCACCATGGTGCCGATGCCGTCGTGCACATAGACCTCGAGCAGCATCGCGCCGTCGACCGCGAACGGAATGATATGGCTGCGCTCGACCCCGGCCTTGCAGGCCTTGACGCAATGCTGCAGGTAGAAGGCGGTGTCGGTCGGCTCCAGGCCGCGCGGCGAGTCGGCCAGGATCTGCACCGCTTGCGCCAGCGGCAGTTCGGTGTCTACGGGATTGTCTTCGCTGGCGGGCTCGTGCGGGCGCATCCGGATGCCGGGCACCTCGGTCAGGAACAGCAGCTTGTCGGCCTTCAGCGCGATCGCGACGCTGGTCGCGACCTCCTCCATGCTGAGGTTGAAGGCTTCGCCGGTGGGCGAGAAGCCGAACGGCGACAGCAGCACCAGCGCGCCCATGTCGAGCGTGCGCATGATGCCCGGCACATCGACCTTGCGCACCAGGCCTGAATGCTGGTAATCCACGCCGTCGATGATGCCGACCGGGCGCGCCGTGATGAAGTTGCCCGAGATCACTCGCACCGTGGCGCCGGCCATCGGCGTGTTGGGCAGGCCCTGGCTGAAGGCGGCCTCGATCTCGTAGCGCAACTGGCCGGCGGCCTCCTGCGCGCAGTCGAGCGCCAGGTTGTCGGTGATCCGCACCCCGTGGTGGTACTTCGCGCTCTGGCCCTTGATCGCCAGCTGCTCGTTGACCTGGGGCCGGAAACCATGCACCAGCACCACGCGCACGCCCATGCTCTGGATCAGCGCCAGATCCTGTGCCAGGTTCGGCAGCTTGCCGGCGGCGATCGCCTCGCCCGGTATCCCGACCACGAAGGTCTGGTTGCGGAACTTGTGGATATAGGGTGCCACCGAGCGGAACCAGGGCACGAAAGTGAAGTTGAATACTGTGGACATGCGGTGAATGTGGAGCGCGCAGGCGCGGGTGGCAACCCTTTAGGATAATCGAGGGTTTCGCACCCCACGGAAGTTTGCCACTTGCAGTCCGCCTCTTTCACCATCGAGTTCCCCGAATCCCTGCCAGTGTCGGCTCGCCGCCACGAGATCGAGGCTGCCATTGCCGGTCATCAGGTTGTCATCGTTTGCGGCGAGACCGGCTCGGGCAAGACCACCCAGCTGCCCAAGATCGCGCTGGCCATGGGGTGCGGCGGCCAGGCGCAGCGTCAGGCGCTGGCCAGCGCCGAGGGCCGGGCCGCGGCGGCCCATGCTGCTGCCGTTGATCCCGCCGCGCGCGCCGGCGAGCGCCACCCGGCGTCCACCCCCCGTGGACCGCGTGGGCGGCGCGAGCAAAGGCCGCAGCTGATCGGCCACACCCAGCCGCGCCGGATCGCTGCCAGTTCGGTCGCGACCCGGATCGCCGAGGAGCTCAAGACCCAGATGGGCGAGGTGGTCGGCTACAAGGTGCGCTTCCATGACCGGCTCGGCAAGAACGCCTCGGTCAAGCTGATGACCGACGGCATCCTGCTGGCCGAGACCCAGACCGATCCGCTGCTGCAGGCCTACGATACGCTGATCATCGACGAGGCGCATGAGCGCAGCCTCAACATCGACTTCCTGCTCGGCTACATCAAGCAGATCCTGCCCCGGCGTCCCGACCTGAAAGTCATCGTGACCTCGGCCACGATCGATGCCGACCGCTTCGCGCGCCATTTCGAGTCGGCCAAGGGGCCGGCGCCGGTGATCATGGTTTCAGGCCGGACCTTCCCGGTCGAGCAACGCTACCGCCCGTTCGAAGAGAGTCGCGACTATGGCCTCAACGAGGCGATCGCCGACGGGGTCGACGAGCTCTGGCGCGGCGGCGCCCATGCGGGCGACATCCTGATCTTCCTGCCCGGCGAGCGCGAGATCCGCGAGGCCGCCGACCATCTGCGCAAGCACCTGAGCCACCAGCCGGTGTTGCGCAGCGCCGAGGTGCTGCCGCTGTTCGCGCGCCTGAGCGCCGGCGAGCAGGACCAGATCTTCAAGCCGCATGGCCAGCGCCGCATCGTGCTGGCGACCAACGTGGCCGAGACCTCGCTGACCGTGCCGGGCATCCGCTACGTGATCGATGCCGGCACCGCCCGCGTCAAGCGCTACAGCCTGCGCAGCAAGGTCGAGCAGCTGCTGGTCGAGCCGATCAGCCAGGCGGCAGCGAACCAGCGCGCCGGCCGTTGCGGCCGGGTCGCCGACGGCATCTGCATCCGGCTCTACGACGAGGCCGATTTCAACGCGCGGCCGCGCTTCACCGATCCCGAGATCCTGCGCTCCTCGCTGGCCTCGGTGATCCTGCGCATGAAGTCGCTGCATCTGGGCCATGTGGAGGATTTCCCGTTCCTGGAAGCGCCGACCCGGCGCGCCATCACTGACGGCTACCAGTTGCTCAACGAGCTCGGTGCGGTCGACGACCTCAACGAACTGACCGCGCTGGGTGCCGAGCTGGCCAAGCTGCCGCTCGACCCGCGCGTCGGCCGCATGATCCTCGAAGCGCGCAGCCGCAATGCGCTCGACGAGGTGCTGATCATCGCTTCCGCCTTGAGCGTGCAGGACGTGCGCGAACGCCCGCTCGAGGCCCAGGCCCAAGCCGACCAGGCCCATGCCAAGTTCGACGACGAGAAGAGCGAGTTCACCAGCTACCTCAAGCTCTGGCATTGGATCGAGGAAGCGCGCGGCGGCAAGCCCCATGGCGCCGCCGCACTGGCCAACGCGCAGAATGCTCAGAACGGCGCCCAAAACGGGGTCAGACTCCAATTGTCTGATCTGGCTGGCAGCAAGAATCGGTCTCTGACCCCAAATCAGCCAGCGCCGGCTGCCACGCACAAGCTGTCGAACCGCCAATACGAGGCGCTGCTGCGGCAGAACTTCGTCAGCGTGCGCCGCGTGCGCGAATGGCGCGACATCCACAGCCAGCTCCACACCGTGGTGACCGAGCATGGCTGGAAGCTCAACAGCCAGCCGGCCAGCTACGAGCAGCTGCACCTGTCGATGCTGTCGGGGCTGCTCGGCAACATCGGCTGCAAGCACGAGACCGAGGAGGTCTATCTGGGCGCGCGCGGCATCAAGTTCCACCGCCACCCGGGCGCGCACCTGAGCAAACGGCCCGGGCGCTGGATTGTCTGCGCCGAACTGGTCGAGACCGCGCGCCTGTTCGGCCGTGGCATTGCCGCCATCGAGCCGCAGTGGCTGGAGCAGGTCGGCGCTCATCTGCTGAAGAAACAGCTGCTCGACCCGCATTGGGAGAAGAAGGCGGCCGAGGTCGTCGCCTACGAGCGTGCCACCCTCTACGGTCTGGTGGTCTACAGCCAGCGCCGCCTCAACTATGGCCGGGTCGATCCGGTCGGCGCGCGCGAGATCTTCATCCGCGAGGGCCTGGTCGGGCAGGAATGGGAGACGCGGCTGCCGTTCCTGGCCGCCAACCGCAAGCTGATCGCGCAGGTCGAGGAGCTCGAGCACAAGTCGCGCCGCCAGGACGTGCTGGTCGATGACCCGCTGATCTTCGCCTTCTACGACGCGCAGCTGCCGCCCGAGGTCTGCAGCGGGCGCGAGCTCGAACTCTGGTATCGCGACGCGTCCAGGGGCAACCTCAAGCTGCTGCACCTGACGCGCGACGAACTGATGCGGCATGAGGCTGCCGGCATCACGACCCAGGCCTTCCCCAAGGTGGTCAAGGTCGGCGGTGTCGATTGCGCGGCCAGCTATCTGCACCAGCCCGGCGACGCCAAGGACGGCATCACCGTCAGCCTGCCGCTGTTCGTGCTGAACCAGGTCAGCGAGGAACGCTGCGAGTGGCTGGTGCCCGGCATGCTGAAGGACAAGATCCAGGCCCTGCTGAAAAGCCTGCCGCAAAAGCCGCGCGCCCGCCTGGTGCCGCTGCCCGACAGCGCCGAGAAGCTGGCGGCGATCCTGAGCGCGCCGGATCGCTGGGCGCAGGGATCGCTGACCGATGCGCTGCTCAAAGAGGTCAAGCAGATCACCAGCCTGGACGTCAAGCGCACCGATTTCAAGCTCGACATGCTGGCGCCGCACCAGTTCATGAACCTGCGCGTGCTCGACGAGCATGGCCGCCAGCTGGGACAGAGCCGCAATCTGCCGGCCCTGAAGGCCGAGCTCGGCGCCAAGGCGCGCGGCGCCTTCCAGGCGCTGGCCAAGCTCAAGGTCGCCGACCTTGGCGCGGGCGAGGCGGGTGGCAACACGGCCAATGTCGCGCAGGCCGCCACCCCGGCGGCTCAGCAGGCCGGATCGGCCGGGGCCTCCGGGTCGCGAGCCGCAGCAGCCCAGCCAGGGCAGGGCGCAACCGGCACGCGGGCTGCCGGTGCCGCTACGCCGCCCAAGGCCGCTGGCCAGGCAGGCGCGGCGGCCCAGCCGGCCGCCGACGCGGCCCAGCGCCACACGGCCTGGACCTTCGGCGACTGGCCCGAGATCATGGAAATCCGCAAGGGCGGCCAGACCCTGATCGGTTTCCCGGCGCTGATCGACGTCGGCGATGCCGTCACGATCGAGGTTTTCGACGAGCCCGAGGTCGCGGCCAGGAAGCACCGCGCCGGCCTGCGCCGGCTGTTCGCGCTGCAGATCCGCGACGCGCTGAAATACCTCGAGAAGAACATCCCCGAGCTGCAGAAGATGGCGGTGGCCTACATGGTGCTGGGTACGCAGGAGGAACTGCGCGAGCAGATCATCAACGTGGCGATCGAGCGCGCCTTCCTGCTCGACCCGCTGCCGGCCAACGCGGTCGACTTCAAGCGCCGCCTCGACGAGGGGCGCGGGCGGCTGACGCTGATCGCCAACGAGGTCGCGCGCCTGGGCGCCAGCGTGCTGCAGGAGTACGCCGTGACCGCGCGCAAGCTGAAAGACTGCAAGTTCGCGCCCGAGGCAGTAGCCGATGCGGCCCAGCAGCTGCAGCGCCTGGTTGGCAAGCGTTTCCTGATGGATACGCCCTGGGCCCAGCTGCAGCATCTGGCGCGCTACCTGAAGGCGATCGTGCTGCGGCTGGACAAGTACCGCGCCGACCCCGCGCGCGACAGCGCTCGCCTGGCCGAGATCCGAGCCCAGGAGCAGCGCTACTGGCGCCTGGTCGCCGAGCGCAAGGGGGTGCAGGACGAGCGCATGAACGAGCTGCGCTGGCTGCTGGAGGAGTTGCGCGTGAGCTTCTTCGCCCAGGAACTGCGCACGCCCCAGCCTGTCAGCGTCAAGCGGCTGGAGAAGGTCTGGGCCCAGCTGGGTTGATCGCTCAGCCGTCCTGGGCTCAGGGTGCCGGTGCGGGCCTGGTGATCTCGCGCAGGACCCCACCGCCTTCCACGCTGCCCGTGGCACTGCCTTCGCCGCGCAGGCGGGCCTCGCAGGCGTCCCGCGGCTCACCCTGGTGCACTTCGCTGCGCTGGCGGGTATCCGCTTCGAGCTTGCCCGGACGATCCGGGACCCCGCGCCTGACCTCGGCCAGGGCGCTGCGGGCCTCGCGCATGCAGCTGTCCTTGTCCTGGCTGGTGTTGCCGCTGGCGCAGTTGGCCATTTCCTGCTTGAAGCGCGCCTGTGCCTCCTTCAGTTCCTGTCTGCTCTGGGCCTGCAGCGTGCTGCAGCTCAGCGCCACCAGGGCGCCCAAAAGCAATGGGTAAAAGACACGGCTGCGGCCTTGTGTGTGGTTCATGTCGAATCCTCCCTGTTACAGCTGCGGCCCGATCAAAAGCAGGGCCGGCAGCTGGCCTGGAATTGAACCGGATTCAGCGCGCTTTGCCTAGAGCGAGTGATGGACCTTCACCCGTGGCTTGCGGGGTGGCCCATGACGCTGCAAGGCCGTTTTCAGCTTTTGGCGGCGGCAGCATCGGTAGGCCGGCCCCATGCCAGGAAGTCGGGGTTCTCGAAGCCCGGCTTGCCATAGCGCAGCGGCTGGCCCTGCAGGTCCTCGACCCGGCCGCCAGCGGCTTCGAGCACCGCCTGGCCGGCTGCGATGTCCCATTCCATGGTGCGGCCAAAGCGTGGGTAGAGGTCGGCCTCGCCCGCGGCCAGCAGGCAGAGCTTGAGCGAGGAGCCGGCCTGCCTGATCCGGACCACCGACTGGTCGGCCAGGAAGGCGTTCAGCGCAGCCTGGTCGCCGTGCGAGCGGCTGGCCAGCACGGTCAGGCCCTCGGCTGGTGGCCGCCGGCATTCAATCGCCCGCCGCGTGCCGGCATCACTCCCGAATTGCGTGAAGGCGCCCAGGCCTGCTGCGCCGGCATAGAGCTGGCCCAAGGCCGGTGCCAGCACCACGCCCAGCACCGGCCGGCCCTGTTCGATCAAGGCCACGTTGACCGTGAATTCGCCGTTGCGCTGCACGAACTCCCGCGTGCCGTCGAGCGGATCGACCAGCCAGAAACGCTCGCCGAGCCCGGCGGCATTGGGCGCCAGTCCGGCCGCCGTCGCTTCCTCGGCCAGCACCGGCACGCCCGGCAGCAGGACCTGCAGCGCGGGCGTGATCAGCGCCTCGGCGCGCCAGTCGGCTTCGGTCACGGGCGAGGCATCGGCCTTGGCCAGGACGCTGAAGTCGCGTTCATAGACCTGCAGGATCAGCTCGCCGGCCTGCTGCACCAGGCCGATCAGCGCCTCGATCAGCAGCTGCGCAGGCAAGGACAGCTCCAGGCTCAGTAGCGGCTGGGCTGGGTCGTCAGCTCGTAGCCGACCTTGACGCCGATCAGCGCGGCCATGCGGATATAGGTCTTGTGCGCGGCGGCCTTGATGTGGCGCGCTTCGGCGAAATTGCTGCTCCAGGCTTCCCAGCGCGCACAGACGAAGACGCCGCCTATCTCGAGCTCGACCAGGTATTCGATCACATGGGCGCCGTCGTCATCTTCCTCATCTTCGTCGTCGTACTCGTCCCAGTCCACCCCGGCCTCGGCGCTGGCTTCGGACTCCTCATCCAGTTCGTCCTCGTCGTCGGGCATGTGGTATTCGAGCGCGGCGATGCGGCAGACCGAACCGGTGCGTGCCAGGCTGACTTCGTGCTGCCAGACCACCAGTTCCTCGGCTTCCGCGATGAAGCTGCTGTGCGAGGTGTGGCCGGTCTCGAACTCCTCGACCACGGCGTCGAAGATCTCCGACGGGGTCAGGCCGTTCGCGAGCGGTTCGTCGAAGCTGGGTTGCTGCCGGGTTTCTGCAGTCTGGTTCATGCCTGATCTCCTGAAGGGTGTGATTGAACTATATGAGACTAGCCACCGAATCCGTCATTCGCGTGACAGTTTGGCGTCGATTTCTGCTTTCAGTCCGCCAGTTTTTCGGCTGGCGGGCCCGTGGTTCAGAAAAACCGGCATTTGTCCAAGACAAATAGGGATTTATGAAGGAAAATAACCCCAGACACCAACGAGAAGGCTTGAGACATGATTTCCAGAAAAGTAATCAAGGCCGTCGAGGTTGCCATCCTCGTCGCGGCCAGGACGCCCGGCAAGCCGGTCACGGTCAAGGAAATGTCCGATCGGCTCGGCATGTCGGTCGGCTACCTGGAGGTGCTGGTGCGCGACTTGCGCGAGCACGGCCTGCTGGTAGCCCATCGCGGCCCTGGCGGTGGCTACCAGTTCAATGCCAGTCTGTCCCGCGATCCGCGCGGCGTCAGCCTGTGGGATGTCGTCGGCATCTACCAGGATCAGGACGAACCCGAGTCGGTGCCGCGCACGCCCGATGCCTTCCTGGCGGTCGAGCAGGCGCTGCACGACAGCTTCCGGCGCGCCTGCGAGTCGATGAATCTGCTGGACATCGCGTCCACGCTCGAGTTGGCCAGCCCGCGCCCGCTCGCCACCGAGGGACCGTTCAAGCTCAAGCCCCTGGTGCGTCCGATCCTGCCACGCGGCGTCAGCTCGGTGTTCCAGTGGGCCTCGAGTCCCTGTCCCGAACCGGCCTGAACCGGGTCGCTGCCGAACGCCTGGCGTCAGCCACTGTCAGTTGCATTTTGCATAATCGTTCCAATTTCAACCACCCTGCCTGAGCATCACCCATGACAGAGCTGAGCAAAAAGCGGCCCGAGTTCCGCAACATCAATGCCTTCAAGGACCTGACCACCTACCGGATGACGGCGGCGGCCTGGGTTTCCATCCTGCACCGCGTCAGCGGCCTGCTGATGTGTCTACTGCTGCCGCTGGTCGTGTGGCTGTTCGACATGTCGCTGACCTCGGAGCTGTCGTACGAGCGCTTCACGGCCGCCTTTGACAGCGGCATCGGCTTCGTGCCGGGCCTGCTGGTCAAGCTGGTGCTCTTGGTGCTGATCTGGGGCTATCTGCACCATTTCATCGCGGGCGTGCGCCACCTGTACATGGACATGACGCACTCGGTGAGCAAGGAATTCGGCAAGTCCTCGGCCAGCGTGACCCTGGTGCTGAGCCTGGGCCTGACCGTGGTGCTGGGCGCCAAGCTGTTCGGTCTGTACTGACCCCCCATTGACCTGGCGGGACCGACCTGCAAGCGCGGTCTGCCACTGAAGGAGAATTGATTCATGTCTGTCAATTACGGTTCCAAGCGCGTCGTCACCGGCGCCCATTACGGTATTCGCGACTGGCTGGTCCAGCGCGTGACCGCCACGCTGATGGCGCTGTTCACGGTCGCGCTGCTGGCGCAAGTGATCCTGAGCAGCGGCCCGATCGGCTATGAAGTCTGGGCCGGCATCTTCGCCGCGCAGTGGATGAAGTTCCTGACCTTCGGCGTGATCCTGGCACTGCACTGGCACGCCTGGGTCGGCGTGCGCGACATCTGGATGGACTACGTCAAGCCCGCGGCCATCCGCCTGACGCTGCATGTCCTGACCCTCGTCTGGCTGGTCGGCTGCGCCGGCTGGGCCTACTCTGTTCTCTGGAAGCTCTGATACGCCATGACCGCAACCGCAAACCTCCCCAAGCGCAAATTCGACGTCGTCATCGTCGGAGCCGGTGGCTCCGGCATGCGCGCCTCGCTGCAGCTCGCGCGTGCCGGCCTGAAGGTCGGCGTGCTCTCGAAGGTGTTCCCGACCCGCTCGCACACGGTGGCGGCGCAAGGCGGCGTGTCCGCCTCGCTGGGCAACATGTCGGAAGACAACTGGCACTACCATTTCTACGACACCATCAAGGGCTCGGACTGGCTGGGTGACCAGGACGCGATCGAGTTCATGTGCCGCGAAGCGCCCAAGGTCGTCTACGAGCTCGAGCATTTCGGCATGCCGTTCGACCGCAACCCGGACGGCACCATCTACCAGCGCCCGTTCGGCGGCCACACCGCCAACTACGGCGAGAAGCCGGTCCAGCGCGCCTGCGCCGCGGCCGACCGCACCGGCCACGCCATGCTGCACACCCTGTACCAGCAGAACGTTGCCGCACGCACCACCTTCTTCGTCGAATGGATGGCGCTGGACCTGATCCGCGACGCCGCAGGCGACGTGCTGGGCGTGACCGCGCTCGAGATGGAAACCGGCGAGACCTACATCCTCGAAGGCCGCACCACGCTGCTGGCCACCGGGGGCGCCGGCCGCATTTTCGCGGCCTCGACCAACGCCTTCATCAACACCGGTGACGGCTTAGGGATGGCGGCGCGCGCCGGCATCCCGCTGCAGGACATGGAGTTCTGGCAGTTCCACCCGACCGGCGTCGCCGGCGCGGGCGTGCTGCTGACCGAAGGCTGCCGTGGCGAAGGCGCGATCCTGCTCAACAGCCAGGGCGAGCGCTTCATGGAGCGCTACGCACCGACCCTGAAGGATCTGGCTCCGCGCGACTTCGTCTCGCGCTGCATGGACCAGGAGATCAAGGAAGGTCGCGGCTGCGGTCCGAACAAGGACTACGTGATGCTCAAGCTCAGCCACCTGGGCGCCGAGACCATCCACAAGCGCCTGCCCTCGGTCTACGAGATCGGCGTCAACTTCGCCAACGTCGACATCACCAAGGAAGACATTCCGGTCGTGCCGACCATCCACTACCAGATGGGCGGCATCCCGACCAACATCCACGGCCAGGTCGTCACCCCCGACGGCCACGGCGGCCAGGCAGTCGTCAACGGCCTGTATGCGGTCGGCGAATGCGCCTGCGTCTCGGTGCACGGCGCCAACCGCCTGGGCACCAACTCGCTGCTCGACTTGCTGGTGTTCGGCCGCGCCGCCGGCAACCACATCGTCGCCAACCTCGACACCAAGGCCGAGCACAAGCCGCTGCCCCAGGATGCCGCTGACAAGACCCTCGCGCGCCTGGCCCGCCTGGACGCCAGCACCGCGGGCGAATACGCCCAGGACGTGGCCAACGACCTGCGCGCGACCATGCAGCAGCACGCGGGCGTGTTCCGCACCCAGGCCAGCATGGACGAAGGCGTGCGCAAGATCAACGCGATGCGCCAGCGCGTCGCCAACATCACGCTGAAAGACAAGTCCAAGGTCTTCAACACCGCGCGCATCGAAGCGCTCGAGGTCGACAACCTGATCGAGGCCGCGCAGGCGACCATGACCTCGGCTGCCGCCCGCCACGAATGCCGCGGCGCGCACACCGTC
>Ga0208374_1000737_pt1 | contig 12421 bp, 8 predicted proteins | sample RifOxyC3_FD_184037 | JGI IMG/M metagenome (GOLD analysis project Ga0208374, IMG submission 184037) | Groundwater microbial communities from Rifle, Colorado - Rifle Oxygen_injection C3 (SPAdes) | ecosystem: Environmental > Aquatic > Deep subsurface > Groundwater | place: Rifle, Colorado, USA...
GATGGGGCCATATCACGCGAAACCGCTTGCCCCGAAATGGAAGCCCGTCGGTTCAGCACACAACCCGCCAACCACCAACCAGACAGCTCCCCTACCCGCCTCACTGGTTCCCGACCGTAATGCCGGGATAATCATCCGTCCGGAACGGACACGCCGGCAGTCCGACGGCATTGACCAGGTTCACCTCGGGATTCTGCGCCCACCCGTACCGCACCGCCACCGGATGCGGCACCCGCGATGATCCCACCAGCACCGTATCGCCCTGGATCTCCGCCTCCGCCCACACAAAGCCCCGGTTTCCTTTCGTAAACTCCGTCGATCCCGCCGACACGGCGAATCCCTTCACCGGTCCGCCATCCGAGGTCTTCAATCCGCCATAGGTCGGTTCAAACCAGATCCGGATCCGGCTTCCTTCGATCGCCATCCGCCGGTAGAACGGACTCGAGTCGGCCAGATCCTGTTCCCCGTAAACGATGTGCCGGGCAGCCAGCGCCAGGCGGTCGCCCAGCGGCTTCTTCCGTACCGGATGAATGTTGCGTTCCTCCCCGACGTCCATCGCCACACCCATGGCCGTGTTCGGTTCCGCCAGGGCCATGGTCTGCGCCTCGCGCAATTCCGCCCAGGAATGTTCACCAGGCTCATCCCGGCGCGGACCGAAATTGGCTTCCTGCAAATACAGGAACGGGAAATCGCCCTGTCCCCAATCCTCCCGCCACGCACGGATCAACCGGCGGAACAGCAGGCGGTACTGGTAGGCCCGTTCCGGAACACTCGCCCCCTGGTACCAGATGACACCGCGGATCGGGAACCGGGTCAATGGCTGGATCATGCCCTGGTACAGGCCGGACGGGGTCCACGGATGGCCCGGGCCGATCAATTTCGGGTAGGCCCCGGGAATGGGCCGGCCTTCCCGTTCCGCCAGATCCGCGTCATGATCCCATTGGGCAAACGCCTTGTCGTAGGTCTTTTCCGAATCGGGATAAACCGCCAGGCTTCTGTTCCAGCGATCGAATATCGGGCCATAGTCCGGATCGGCGCGCAGGACCCGCATCGGCACCCAGGACTCGCCCGGCGTGCCGCCGACTGCCGCCTTGATCAGGCCGATGGGGACCTTCAACCGTTCACGCAAATGGGCCCCGAAATAATACCCGATGGCGGAGAACGCGGCGGCGGATTCCGGATCGCACGGTTTCCAGCCGGCCAGCCGCACACCGTCCAGCGGGTCCAGGGTCACCGTGGTGGGAACCGTTGCCAGCCGAAGCAGGGAATCCGTCGCGCGGAGCGCATCGGCGGGACCGGTATCGGCATCTTTCAACACCATTTCCATGTTGGACTGTCCAGAACACACCCAGACATCGCCCACACAGACATTGGAAACCACCCGGCAGTCCGCGCCTGCCTCCACACGCAGGTCACGGGGGCCTCCGGCCTCCTGGGGGTCCAGCCAGGCGGTCCATCGACCATCCTCGCCGGCCTGTGTTCCGGCACCGATGGATCCATAGGTCACCATGATCCGGGCGTGGGGATCGGCCATCCCACGAACCGGATACCGGACCCCGCGCTGGATGACGCAGCCGTCCTGTTGAAACGTATTCAGCTTCAGCATGATCCACCCTCACCTTGCAATGCCCGGATCTTACCGCTACCATTCGGACCATAACAAGGATATCCCCTTCGCGCTCAAGTGCGGAGGCCAGGCCATCCGGATCAAGAGCCCGGCCCGTTCCATCCAGACCGTGGTTGCGAAATAGGGGGCAACCCCTTTCCACTTTCCCTCCGCCACGCCATACGATAAGGTTATAGCCGTTGTTACGATTCCAGTTCTGAGGGGAACACGATGTCATTTGTCAACCTGGGCAAACGCGAGATCAATTTCAAGATCGTCTATTACGGTCCCCCGCTCAGCGGCAAAACCACCAACCTGGAATTCCTGCATTCCGTCATGCCTGACGACGTCAAGGGCAAGATGACCATGCTCTCCACCCAGCAGGACCGGACCCTGTATTTCGATTTCCTGCCGTTGAAATCCTCGGCCATCAAGGGATTCATCTCGCGGTTCCAGCTATACACCGTTCCCGGCCAGCCGATCTACAACCAGACCCGCCGCATCGTCCTGACCGGCGTGGATGGCCTGGTCTTCGTCGCCGATTCACAGTGGGGCGAGATGGAAAACAACGTGGCGAGCTTCGAGAACCTCCAGGAAAACCTCAAGACCTTCAAGCGGTCCCTCGACGAAATTCCCCATATCATCCAGTTCAACAAGCGGGACATCCCCGGGGTGGCGCCGGTGGAATACATGGACTTCGTGCTCAACCAGCGGGCCGTCAAGGCGCTGTCCTTCGAGACGGTCGCACGCGAGGGGACCGGGGTCTACGAATCCCTGAACATGATCTGCAAAATGGTCATGTCGCAGTTCATCAAGGACCACAAGATGGCGACCGAACGCCCCGCCGCCAACCCACCGCCCGCGAAGGAGACTCCGTCATGAACGGCTATGCCTTACGCGACGACCAGGGTCGCGCATTGAACCGCCTGCTGAACCGCATCGCCGGGCAGATGGAAGCCGAGGCGCTCCTGATCAGCGATATCGGCGGCAACATCCTCGCGCAGGAGATCCGCAAGGAGGACGAGTCGATCCAGACCATCGCCGCGCTGGCAGCCGGCTCGTTTGCCGCCACCCGTGAACTTGCCCGGATGATCGGCGAACCGGAATTCCTGTCCGTCTTCCACCGCGGCCGCGAACAGAGTATTTTCATGCAATCACTCGCCTCCCAGTTCCTGGTGGTCGCCATCGTGCAGAAGACCACGGCGCAAGGCCTGGTCAAGCTGTGCCTCGAAAAAATCGCGCCGGAACTGGAAGTGATCCTGACCGCCACGGCCGGACAATCGCTGGCGGACATCGCCGCCGACACCAAATTGGAACTGGCCGACGACGATGACGACCTGTTCGACGAGCCGGACCCCGACGCCCAGGAATAGGAACCAATCCCGCCATGCCTTCGCAACCCTTACCGCACCTCGTGATCTTCAACCCGGATCAGTGGCGCGGTGATACGCTCGGACACATGGGCCATCCCGCCGTCGCCACCCCCGTGCTCGACAACCTGGTGCAGACCGACGCCGTCAGCTTCCGCAACGCCTTCTGCCAGAACCCTGTCTGCACACCCAGCCGCTGTTCCTTCATGTCCGGATGGTATCCCCACGTGCGCGGGCACCGCACGATGCACTACATGATGCATCCCGATGAACCGGTCCTGCTCCGCACCCTCAAGGAAAACGGCTACCACGTCTGGTGGGGCGGCAAGAATGACCTCGTCCCCGGCCAGCACGGCTTCGACGATTATTGCAACGTGAAATTCAACAACGGGGATCCGGGTTCGCACAGCCCCCGTAAATGGGATCCGGCCCGTTTCGGCCCCATTAACGGCGACCGCTATTACTCCTTCTACTACGGACGCCACGAAAACGCGGCCGGCACCACCGGCATCGCCTGGGATGGCGATTGGTCGAACACCTTCGGTGCGGTGGACCTGATCCGCTCCTACCAGGGCACCCAGCCCCTGTGCATCTATTTGCCGCTCGGGTTCCCCCATCCTCCCTACGGCGTCGAGGATCCCTGGTACAGTATGGCTGACCGGGGACGGGTCCCCCCCCGCATTCCCTCCCCGCGCGACTGGAAAGGCAAACCCTCGATCCTCAAGGGAATCGCCCAACGCCAGGGATTGCAGGACTGGACCGAGGACCAATGGTCGGAACTCCGCGCCACGTATTACGGGATGTGTTCCCGCGTGGATCACCAGCTCGGCCTGGTGATCGAGGCACTCCGCCAGCGCGGCTGGTATGACCAGACGGCCCTGTTCATGTTCGCCGACCACGGGGATTTCACCGGTGATTACGGCCTGGTCGAAAAAACCCAGAACACGTTTGAGGATTGCCTGTCACGGGTTCCCTTCATCATCAAGCCGCCGCGCGGCATTCCGGTCAAACCCCGCATCAGCAATGCCCTGGTTGAACTGGTCTGCCCGTGCTGGCCGGCGACACCGACACCCACCGCGACGCGGTTTTCTGCGAGGGCGGGCGGCGCCACGGCGACCGGCAATGCATGGAACTGCAAAGCCCGCAGGGCCCGGAATTCCAGTACTGGCCGCGGCTCAGCCTGCAGGCGGCGGAAGGACCCGAACACGCGCTCGCCGTCATGTGCCGGACCGCCACCCACAAGTATGTCCGACGCCTCTACGAGCCCGACGAACTCTATGACCTGACCCGCGACCCGCAGGAACTCGACAACCGCATCGACGATCCCGCCTGCCGCTCCGTGCGTGATGCCTTGCGCGAACGCCTGCTCCAGTTCCTGTTCGAAACTTCCGACGTAACCCCCAAGAACGAGGATCGACGGTAACCCCCGCCGTCCACAACACCTGGAGAACCCGACCATGATCGCATTCGGCGCTGCCTATTACCCCGAACACCGTGACTTCTCGAAATGGGAATACGACCTGGACCTCATGGCGAAGGCCGGCGTCAACGCCCTGCGGGTCGGCGAGTTCGCGTGGACCCGGTTCGAGCCCGCCGACGGAAAATATGATTTCGGGTGGATGGATGATTTTGCCGGCAAGGCGCACGCACGGGGAATCAGCCTCCTGATGTGCCCGCCGCTCCGCACGGCTCCCGCCTGGCTGGTCACCAAGGACCGTTCGATCCTGATGACCGACTCCGAGGGACGTCCGCTCGAGTTCGGAAGCCGGTACACCTTCTGCATCAACCACCCCCTGCTCCGCGACAAGGGATTGGGCCTCGCCCGGCAGATGGCCCGGCGCTATGGCGGCAACCCGTCAATCCTGGGATGGCATCTCGACAACGAATACGGAGACGAACCGGACTGCCATTGCCGTATCTGCGTGGCCAAGTGGCAGAAATGGCTGCAGAAACGATATGGTACCATCGAGGCACTGAACTTTGCCTGGGGAAATGTGTTCTGGAGCCTCGAATACAACCGGTTCGACCAGGTGCCGACCCCGCGCCATACCAAGGCATTCCACAGTCCGGCCCACCTGCTGGCCTGGCGGCGGTTCCGCAGCGATTGCACGGTCGAAATGGTCGGGCTCCACGCCGCCGCCCTGCGCGACAACGGCGTCACCCGCCCCGTCACCACCAACAACCAGTCGCTCTGGAATCCCCGCACCGACTACTACGATCTGGCGAAACACCTCGATGTGTGCGGCACCAATTATTATCCGCCGTACGGCCCGGCCTGCCGCGCCGGCGAACTCGGCCTGGCCACGGTGCGCAGCTACAAGCAGGCGCCCTTCCAGGTGCATGAACTCCGGTGCGGACCGCACGGGGTCCCCGGCCTCGAAAACAATACGCCGGCGCCGGGCGAGGTGGCCCGCCTGACGATGCATGCCGTCGCCAACGGCGCGGACGGGATCTTCTATTTCCGCTGGCGCACCTGCCCGTTCGGATGCGAACAGACGCACGGATCCATCACGGATTATGACGGGCGCCCCACCCGCACCTATCGCGAGGTGGCCGTCATCGGCAACCGGCTCAAGGCCATCGCACCGGTCCTGGAAGGCACCACGGTTTCCAGCGATGCGGCCATCCTGTATGATTTTCCCACCCGGTGGATCATGGAAACCGGCATTTCCTGGAACGGTCCGAAAGACCTGTATATCCAGCGGTGCAAGTTGATGTACGAGGCCCTGCGCGCACAGGGAATCAACGTGGATGCCATCGGCAGAAACCAGGATTTCAGCCGGTACCGGCTGCTGGTGGTTCCGTTTGTCTCCGCCATGGACGACACGCTCGCTGACAAGCTGGCCCAGTTTGTGCACGGGGGCGGCACCCTGCTGTGGCATCCGCTCAGCGGCGCCAAGACGGTCGAAGCCAGTTTCTATCCCGCCCGCCTGCACCCGACGCTCGGACGCCTGTTCGGCATCACGATCGAAGATTACGCCACCGCGCCGCTCGACAGCACCCACACGTTCACCTGGAACGGGCAATCGTTCAACACCGGCGGCTTCTTTGACCTGCTGCACCTCAACGATGCCGCCGTGCATGCCCGCTTCACCAGTGATTGGTTTGCCGACCGGCCGGCGCTCACCGAACTGCGCACCGGCAAAGGCCGGGCCTTGTACCTGGCCTCGTTGCCGCCCCGGCCGTTCTATGAATCCTTCTTCCCGGCCCTGTTGAAGGAATGCGGCATACAACCGCTTTTGAACACCCTGCCCCCGGCCGCGGTGGAAGTGGCTATCCGCACGGCCCCCAATGGCCGGCGCCTGCTGTTCCTGCTCAACACCTCCGCGGAACCGCAGACCGTCTCCATCCCGGACCCCCGTCGCGACATCTGGAACGATGAAACCGTCCAGGGATCCGTCATCCTGCCGCCACAGGGAGTCCGCATCCTGACGGCGCCTTAAACCGAGCTACCTACCAAGGAAAAGACCATGAACAAACAACGGTGCGCCCTGGGTTTATCCATCCTTTTCTTGCCGATCTTCGCCCTTTCGGAGGCCTTCGCCGATTCCGATCTGAAAAAGGTGTGCGATACCGCACGCCACCTGATGAATTCCGGCGATTTAACGGCGGCCCTGGCGGCACTCGATCAGTATCCCCTCCCTCCACCAACGCCCACGACATCCTGGACCGTTTCCTTCAGCAACACCACCGTGAACCCCATCCTGGCCGGCCGTTCATACGGGTATCTCCTGTTTGAGATTAATCAGCAGACAAAACCCACCGGTCCATTGATCGTGCCCTCAGACAACCTGCTGATCCAGGATTCCACCATGGGTTACGACAATCGCATGATGATGACCTGCGTCGATTTCCGTAACGGGAAACTCCTGTGGACCCGGATGGTGCCCGGCAGGATGAATGCCGCCCTCGATCCCGAAACCGACGATCTGTGCCTGTGGCGTGAGCACCTTTTCATTCTCGATGCGAAAACCGGACGATTGATCCAGGACATTACCTTTAAGGACGTGCCGTCACCGGACCGGTTTGACGGGATCATGAGGGACGGGCGTATCATCCTGAGAGGACCGGTTCTCAAGGAATGCCTGCGGAACGGACGGTATCCCCGTATCTATGATATCGCCCAGGAGTCCGCGCGGGAAATGGACGCCTTCCGGCAAGTCCTGACCAGTCCGGATGGCAAGAAGCGGATTTTCCCACCCTTGCAGGTACGCGAGATTGCGGATGGCCCAAGCTCACTCCCCACCGCACCGTTGCTCTGGCAATTTGGCGGAACGTTGTCGAAAGATCCGCCAATCTGGGTGGGCGATCAAGTCGTTGCTTCGTCCGGGGATACCCAATCCAAGGGAGTTGTCCGTTGTTTCGACGGTTTCAAAGGGAAAGAGCGGTGGACGTTCACGCTCCCGCGGGGATTATGCAACCCGGGTGGATACCAATTGCGCGACGGTACCTATCCCCCGGACAGCTGGAATGCCGTCGGCCTGCTCGGTGAACACCTGTTGGCACTCGATGGAAATGGTCAGATCTTCTTTCTCAGCTCCACCAATGGTCACCTGGTGGCGCGGTGTTCGCTGGTGACACAACCCATGCACTTCCCGGTCCTTTTTGAACAGACCCTGATCGTTTCCGATCAGCAAGGCATGCGAGCCGTCCCGCTGGCGGAGGTTCTGAATCCCGCAGTAATCGGACCCCGGGACATCGCCCTGCTCCGGGCTGAAATCATGGTTCGACTAGGCCAGGCGGCCGCTATGGAAACCACGGTGCGCAGTCTCGCCGTACAATATCCGGACTGGCCCCACCCGTGGGGGGTGCTCGGGGATATCTTCCAGGCCCTTGACCAGCCCCAGCTCGAGTTGGCGGCACGGTGCCGGTTCCTCGCCTTGACCGGACAATCCTCGTCGCCGCGCCTGAAAGAAGTGTGGGGCCTGCTCAAACGCATCTCCCTCAACGAAGAAGAGATCATGGCACCCGTCGCCGGGTTCGACGGCAAGGTTTATTGCGGAACCAAGGGTGGAAACTTGTGGGCCATTGATGCGGTGACACTCGAAACGACACATATCAAGGAATATCCTGCTGCGTTCAAACACCTGGCAGCAACCCGTCAGCTTTCAAGCGACCAGGGACTGATCCGCGAGGAACGTACCAACCTGGAACGCCCGGTCGAACCCGACCAGTTGAAAGCGTTTACGGAAATGATTGCCGGCCAGACCGTTACCGACAACCTCTTCCTCTCCGCCGCCGGGGACGATACGCTCGCTTTCGTCAGGCGACACTTTCCATCGGCCACCCTTGAAATCTGGCGGCGCGACGGTTCCCGTCGGCTACGCGTCGAAACACTCCGCTATTGCCCGAACCAGGGCGTCATCCTGCCATTGGCCGCAGGATATCTCGTGACAGGTGATGACCTGATCTGGGCGCCTTCCAATGAGGGACAGAAAACCTGGTGTTTCGGGGCCCGTACCGAACTGCCCCGGGCGGTTCCGGCAACCCATTACCAAGGGATTCCCAACTATGGGATGCCGGTTATTGCCGAAGGACGCCTGTTCGTCGGTTGCCGGGATGGAGCCGTATACGTTTTCGACCTCGAATCCATCACCTCTTCCGGTCTAAAAGAGGGCGGTGTTCCCCCGCATAGCGCAATGAAAGTTGCGACGCCATAAGCGGATTGCCAGACAAATATGAAAGTGGGCTCCCCGATGAGATCCAGACCTGTTGAGACAAGGTTGCAGTCAAAAGCCTTCCGGTGGAAGGCGTCAAGCACCGGCACTCTGCCCTACCTGCAGTACCTGCCCCGGGGATACCGGGCAAAAGGCCCCAAACGATGGCCATTGATGCTGTTCCTGCACGGGTCCGGCGAACGTGGCACGGACCTCCAGCGCGTGGCGGTGCATGGTCCCTTGAAACATGTGAACCAGGGCAAAGAATTTCCCTTCATCATCGTCGCGCCGCAGTGCCCCGCCGACCAGGCCTGGGAAAACGACCGTTTGGTCCGCTTGCTGGACCACTGTCTCAAGCGCTACCCGGCGGACCGGAACCACATCTATCTCACCGGGATCAGCATGGGAGGATTCGGCGCCTGGAACCTCGCCATTGCACACCCGGAACGTTTCGCCGCAGTCGTCCCGGTCTGCGGAGGTGGCGACATGCTGTCCGTCCTGCTGGCCGATTCCGCACAGGCCGCGGAATTCAAGCGGTTGCCGGTCTGGGCATTCCACGGCGGCAATGATTCCGTCGTCCCACCCACGGAATCCCAACGCATGCTCACCGCACTCAAACAACGCGGGGCCAAACGCCTGAAACTTACGATTTATCCCACCATCCAGCACAATGCCTGGGATAATGCCTACAACAACCCGAAACTGTATGCCTGGTTGCTTCGACAGGCCCGTTGAATCCATGGTACAGGTGAACCGTATGCTCCATATATCCAACCCGCTCCTGACCCTCGCCATCACCCCCAACGGCACCACACTCACGCTCGAAGACCGGCGGCGCAACGTCGTGTGGACTCTGGACCCACAGACCTCGGGATACAAAACCGAGCCGCTTGGCGACTGGCAAACGGATCCCGAATTCACGCCATTCGGGCCGGGCACCGTGGATCAACCCGCCCCCGACACCCTCCGAATCAACACCCCCGTGCCGGGCGGCGCCATCGAACGGACGTTCCGCCTCCTCCCCGATGGCGTGGAAGCGCAGACGGTCATCAGGTCCGCGGCGGTCCTCCGGGTCGCACATCCCGGCCATTTTATTCCCGATCATAGCCGGCTGGAACTGTTGATCCCCATCAATCAAGGCCTGATCCTGAGAAATTTTGGCGACGCTTTCCTGAGGCGTGACGCCAAAACCATGCTGGCGATGTCCGGATGCCTGACGGAGCGGGGCGGCCTGCTCATCACTCAGGAAACGCCCAAGGATTGCTGGTTCATCTGGCAGAAACGCGATGTTGGTATCCGGGCGTTTCACGAAGTGATCCCCGGCGCTGTCGAAGGCTGGTACCCGCGGGTGGCCCGGATCTATGTGACGGACCCCTCGATCACCGCCATCGCCAAACGCCACCGGCTCCGCCTGATCGAGCGGGGTCATTTCATGGCCTGGCCCGAAAAAATCGCGCGCAAGCCCATCCTTAAAAAGCTCTTCGGATCCCTGATCGCCTTCATCGGCTACAACCGGGGCCGCTCCACCGACTATGTCGCCTCGGCGCGCCGCCTGAAGTCCGCAGGCTTTGATTCGGTCCTTTATTACCCGGTGCGGTTCATGGCCACCGACCTGAACTTCCTCATGGGCGGCGACCAACCCATCGATCTTTCGCAAGCCGAAATCAATGCCCTGCAGGCCTGCGGCGGCCTGGTCAGCCCCTGGGCCTGGACCTACGAAACGCGTGATACGGGAACGGATGCCTGTCGCCACACCTTCCGAACCGATGCGCAAAACGCCTTCATCTCCCATTGGCAGATCGATGAGAATATCTGGTATAAGACCTGCACCCCCTACCAGTCGGAATTCGCCCGGTCCCAATTCGCCGGCCCCATGAGCGCCATGGATTGGGTGCATTACGATGTCAATTCCGTGCGCGGGGGAGAAGCCTGCTTCAACGCCGCCCACGCGCTTCACAACCGGGCACCACTCTCCGCCCGGGACGATGATCCGTTCGTCGGTGAACTGCTGGGCCCGGAGGTGAATGGCAACCGGATTGTGTCCAGCGAAGGGTTCAACGAATATCTGACGCGGTTTTACGATATCGGATCCAATAAATATCTGCCCACCTGGGGCGCGAAACAGCCCTTCCTCGTCGTGCCCCTCACCGATCTGGTTTTCCATGACTCCACGTTGCACAACAGCTGGGAATTGCACACCTACAACGCAATCCCCTGCTTTGGCAAATTAACCACCGACAGCCGTCTCCAGATGGGCGCGGGCCTTCCGGAGAAAAAGGCGGCACTCGATGCCTTGTACGGCGTCCCGCCCCTCGTCTTCCCCTTCGGTCGGCAATACGGCTGGGCCGACATCGCCACCTGTAAAACCTTCTCCTTCGAAATCAGCCTGGACGATGCCGAAGTCCAGCGGGCACTCACCGCCGCCCTTCCGATCGCCCGTCTCCACCACCGCATTGGCCAGCTCGAATTGATCGCCTTTGAAGCATTACGCGACGATTATACCGTTCAGGCCACCACGTTTGCCGATGGGACCCGGGTCGTGGCGAACATTTCCGAATCACCCCAGGAAGTCCCCGACCACGGCCTGTTGCCGCCCAATTCATGGAAGGTGGATTCCGCCTCATGATCCTCCCTTCCCCTCGCCTTCGGTGAAACCGCCCGGTTCGCCGTGGAGTATGGAAACATGGCTTGATTTACGAGGGATAGTCATGAAACATGGAGCCGTGATGCTTCTTCATCATGCGGCGTCTGACCGGGCAACCCGGTGGCTTTACACGGTCACGGTGTGCATGGCATTGTGGGCCGGCACAAGCTACGCGAACTTCGACACCGGAACGGTGACCGACCTGACGGTCTGGCTGAAGGCCGATACGGGGGTCATAACCAACGGCGCCGGAACCGTCGTCAATTGGCTGGACCAGTCGGGGAACGGGTATAACGGCATCAACTCGGCGGCTGGCAATCCCACGTTCACGGCGGATTCGGCCGAACTCGACCACATGCCGGCACTGGTGTTTGACGGTTCCGACAGCGGGATCACCCTAGGCATTCTGGATTCAAGCTTCCCCACCGCCGCCACCCTGTTTGTGGTTGCTTCCATCGACAACGATACGGGTTATAACCTTTTTATCACCCGCAACAACGCCACGTGGTGGCGCTACCACGGTGACAGCCGGGCATATCCGGGCATGTTCCGGGCCAGCCGCCTTGAGTCCTACGCCACGACACCGGACAACGGGGCATGCCTCTTCCAGGTGGATAGTTCCGCGTCGCTCTGGCAGATGTTCATCAACGGCGCATCGCCCGGTGTTGCCGCTGCAAATTACCTCGCCGGGGATGCCACCGGCTACCGGATCGGCTACGGGCCCGACGCGGGCGGATTCCAGGGACACATTGCTGAAGTCTTGATCTATTCCCGGGCGCTCTCCTCCAACGAGGCCATCAAGGTTGGCGGTTACCTGGTGGAGAAATATGCCCTGCCGGCACCCATCATTGATCCGGACCTGCCGGCCATCAACAACGGCAGCGGGGTCAGCAACCTGACCGCCACCACCGCCCTGCTGTGCGGCAATCTGGTCCGCACCGGCCGATCCGCCACCGCCGTATCGGTTTACTATGGCCTGTCGGACGGCGGCATGAACCCTGGCGCATGGGATGTGGCGCATCATTTCGGCGTGACCAATCCGACAGCCCTGCCGGCACGCTGCACGTATGCCGCCTCGTCCCTGCTGGCAAATCGTGCGTATTACTACACGTACGCCGCCAGCAATGCGTCCGACAGGATCTGG
>Ga0208374_1000738_pt1 | contig 12404 bp, 9 predicted proteins | sample RifOxyC3_FD_184037 | JGI IMG/M metagenome (GOLD analysis project Ga0208374, IMG submission 184037) | Groundwater microbial communities from Rifle, Colorado - Rifle Oxygen_injection C3 (SPAdes) | ecosystem: Environmental > Aquatic > Deep subsurface > Groundwater | place: Rifle, Colorado, USA...
GGTCATCGGTCTGACCGATGTAGAAACGGCCGGAAGAAGGGCTGTGGAGAATGTAAACGTAGAACACGGTTGACCTAGAACCAAGGTATTGGAGCAGAGGAGATTCGAACTCCCGACCCCCACGTTGTCCCGAGCGCGCAAGCGCCTCGGGATGATGCTCTACCATGGAATCGATGATTCAAGGCTGGCATAGAAATGTGCGATAAGACGGCGCAGACTGTCTGCGCTTTTCTTCCGTTTGAGTTCCTTCTCTCTGCGCAAGGCATGAGCCCGTGTGGGAAGCATCTCGTAGTAGGGCATGATCCACGGCCTGAATGCCTTGGTTGAACGGGCCTCTCCGGCCTGGTGCTGGCGAAAGCGCACAATCAGGTCATCGGTCTGACCGATGTAGAAACGGCCGGAAGAAGGGCTGTGGAGAATGTAAACGTAGAACACGGTTGACCTAGAACCAAGGTATTGGAGCAGAGGAGATTCGAACTCCCGACCCCCACGTTGCGAACGTGATGCTCTACCAACTGAGCTACTGCCCCATCTGCGAAAAACCTTGTAAATACGCGGTTTCCATATCTATCAAACCAGCCGGAATGTGTCAATAAAACCGTTCCCGCTTACTTGATTGATCATAAGAATCAATCCCTTCCGAGTACTGACCTCTGAAAACTGAACACTTCCCCGATCCCCATCCCGTCAATCGCTCATCCCCATCCTGTCCATCCTGTCAAAATTCCCACTGAAACCGGATGGCCGGAACCAGTCTTATGGGCCTTTTTCCTGAATGACGGTCCGGTAGACACGGCCCAATTCACGGATCATCACACCCAGGTCGAAATGCCGACGCGCCAGACGGCGCCCGGCATGCCCCATCGTGGAACGCCGCTGACTGTCCCCCAGCAACGTCTCCATGGCCCAGGTTAATTTCGATACATCCGATTTCGGCACCAGGAGCGCCGACTCGTCCGGAACCACCGCCTCACGGTTGCCGCCGACATCGGTCACAATCACCGGCAACCCCGCCGCCTGGGCTTCCGCCAGCACCAGCGGAAACCCGTCACCACCGGTCGCGGTCAACACGAACAAATCCGCCGCGGCATAAAAGGGGGACGGGTCCCTCCTCAGCCCCGGCAGGTGAACCTGCCGTCCCAAACCCAGCGACCGGATCTGTCGCTCGATCGCCGGCCGGAACGGACCGTCCCCCACCAGGTACAGCAGGGTTTTCGGATGGTTCCTGCACACGGCGGCAAACGCCTTGAGCAATACCTTGAAATCGCGGGGCGGACCAAACCGCGCCACCATCACGATCACCTGCGCCTTGTGTGACAGGTTCAACGCCACCCGCGCCGTCTGCCGGTCCAACGCCCCCAGTTCGAGGTAACGGTTCAGCCGCAGACCCGTCGGCAAATGCTCAACATGTTCCGATGGCGCCATGCCACTCTCAACCAGGGTCAAACGTTCCGCCTCCGACACCGATCGATTCGACAGCAACCGTGGAGTTTCCCCGCTCTCAACCAGGGTCAAACGTTCCGCCTCCGACACCGCCAGGACCCGGGCCGCGGCATGCAACGCACGTCGCTCCATCCACAGCCGGACCCAACGCCGCACCGGCCGATCATACAGGGTCATCCCTCCGCGCAGGGCAGCCACCAGCGGGGTTGATTGATGACCTGCCCGGGAACGGGCCAGCCAGGCTGCACGGACGGCACCACTACCGTGCGCATGAATGCAGGCCGGATTCACGCGCCGGATTATATCCGCCAGGTCCCGTATCGCCCACGGAAGGCTCCGCACCCCGCCTTCCCACGGTTCAACCGCCGCACCGGCATCCCGGAAATCCGCCGGTGTGACATTCCCGCCGTCGGTCGGCATGGCCACCACGCACCGGTACCGCCCGGTCGACAACCCTTCACAGATCGACCGCACACCGACCGCATCACCACCCTGTGATGTGGCAATGACATGCAGGATGATATCACGCCAGTCGGATGTTGCAGCCGTTTCCATTATCCGACGAAGGCACGCGCGTTGCGAAACATGCGCATCCAGGGTCCGTCCTCGCTGTCAGCGAACTCCGGCGGACGGTAGGACAGCTGGGCTGACCGGAATCCCCGTTCGGGATGCGGCATGCAGATCGTCACCCGCCCGTCGGCGCTGGTCACCCCGGTAATGCCTTCCGGCGAGCCATTGGGATTGTACGGGTACCGCTCCGTCTGGCGTCCCCGGTTATCAACATACCGCATCGACACCAGCCGGCACCGGCGCAGATCGTCCGCCGCGCCGGTATGCCGGAAATCGGCAAACCCCTCCCCGTGCGCCACCGGGATGCTCAGCCGCGAGCCTTCCATGCCGCGGAAGAAGATGGAGGGCGATTCCTCCACCTGCACCATCACCGAGCGCGCCTCGAACTGCTCGCTCCGGTTGCGCGTGAAGGCCGGCCACGTGAAAGCGCCCGGGATGATCCCCTTGAGCTGGGCCATCATCTGGCACCCGTTGCACACCCCCAGCGCAAAGGTCTCCGGTCTCGCGAAGAAACGGGCAAACTGTTCCTTGAGCCGCTCATTGTAAAGGATGCACGATGCCCATCCCGCCCCGGCGCCCAGCACATCGCCGTAGGAAAACCCACCGCAGGCCACCAGACCGATGAAGTCATTGATGTCCACCCGCCCGCCCAGCAGGTCGGTCATGTGCACATCCACGCATTCGAACCCCGCCCGGTCAAATGCCGCAGCCATTTCCACCTGGCCGTTGATGCCCTGTTCCCGCAAAATGGCCATGGGGGGACGGGTGGTCTGCACCGACACGCCGGCCGCGGGATCCTCCCCCGGATCAAACGCGAGCTTGAACCGCTGGCCGGGATCCTCGCCGTCCAGCAGGTTGTCATACTCCTCCTTCGCGCATTCCGGATGATCCCGCAACGCCTGCATGCGGTAGGTGAGCTCGGACCAGACACGCTGGAGCGTCATCACATACTGCCGGTACACCGGTCGGTCGTCCGCCAGGAATTCCATCACCCGCAGATCGCGGGTCTGGCCGATCTTCCGGCAGCAGGATTCCAACCCATGCCGCTGAACGGCTTCGGCCACACGGTCCGCATCACCGGCGGCAACCTGGAACACGGCGCCGGGCTCCTCGCTGAACAGCAGGGCCAGGGGATCCCCGGCGCCCAGATCCACCTTGAAACCCCGGCGGCCGGCAAACGCCATCTCGGCCAGTGTCACCAGCACGCCACCGTCCGACCGGTCATGATAGGCCAGCAGGAACCCCTCACGCACCAGTTCCTGCACCAGCGCAAACGCACGCGCCACCAGGGCGGGATCATCCACGTCCGGGCAGGTGTCCCCCGCCTGGTTGTATACCTGCGCCAGGGCCGACCCGCCCAGCCGGTTCCGTCCGGCGCCCAGGTCCAACAGCCACAGGCCGGACTCAACCGGCTTGAAATCGGGCGTCACGGTCCGCCGCACATCATCCACGGGCGCAAAGGCCGACACCACCAGGCTCAACGGCGACACCATCCGGTGCGCTGTGCCCGCGCTGTCCTTCCACACGGTCCGCATGGAGAGCGAGTCCTTGCCGACCGGAATCGACACGGTGAGCGCGGGACACAAGTCCATGGCCACCGCCCGCACGGTATCAAACAGGTTGGCGTCCTCGCCTTCCTCGCCGCACGCGCACATCCAGTTGGCCGACAACTTGACGTTCTCCAGCGGCCCCACATCGGCGGCGGCCAGGTTGAACAGCGACTCCACCACGGCCAGCCGGCCGGATGCCGGCGCGTTCAGCACCGCGACGCCGGCCCGTTCCCCCAGGGCCATCGCCTGGCCGCGGTACGACCGGTAGGAAAGCGCCGTCACCGCCACATCGGATACCGGCACCTGGTAGGGGCCCACCATCTGGTCCCGCGCCACCAGCCCGGTCACGCTCCGGTCGGCAATGGTGATCAGGAACGTCTTGTTCGCCACGGCCGGCAGGCGCAGGACACGTTCCACCGCATCCTCAATGGCAATGCCGTCAGCCGTGAAAGGTTCCGCCTGGACCGGCAGGCGCCGGACATCGCGTTCCATCCGCGGCGGCTTGCCCAGGATCACGCCGATATCGATGTCGATCGGCCGGTTCTTGAAATGGTCGTCCTCCAGGGTCAGGTGATGGTCGCCCGTCACGGTCCCGACAACGGCGAACGGGCACCGTTCACGTTCGCACAGGGCACTGAAACGGTCCAGCGCATCGGCCGGAATGGAGAGCACGTAGCGCTCCTGCGCCTCGCAGCACCAGATTTCCATCGGACTCATCGAACGGTCTTCGTTGTGGATGGCGCGCAGGTGGAAACGCCCGCCGGTCTCCGACACGAGTTCCGGGCACCCGTTGGATAATCCGCCGGCGCCGATGTCATGGATGCTCAGGATCGGATTTGCATCGCCCAGCGCAATGCAGGCGTCAATCACCTCCTGGCACCGGCGTTCCATCTCGGCGTTGCCGCGCTGGACGGAATCAAAATCGAGATCGGCGGCGTTGCTGCCGGTGGCCATCGAGGAAGCGGCGCCGCCGCCCAGACCGATACGCATGGCCGGCCCGCCCAACTGGATGACCAGGGCCCCGGCGGCAAGGTCGTGCTTGCCGATATGCTCCCGCTTGATGACGCCCATGCCGCCCGCCACCATGATCGGCTTGTGATACCCGCGCAGGCGGCCGCCCACCTTCTGCTCATAGGTCTTGAAGAATCCCAGCAGATTGGGCCGCCCATACTCGTTGCCGAACCCGGCGCCGCCGATCGGTCCCTCGAGCATGATGGCCAGCGGGGTTGCCAGCCGGTTGGGAAATTCGGCGGTTGCCTTCTCCCAGGGCATGATCCAGCCCGGCAGGCGCAGGTTCGACACCATGTAGGCTGACAGGCCCGCGCGGCTGCGCCCGCCGATGCCGGTGGCGCTCTCGTCGCGGATCTCGCCGCCCACGCCGGTGGCGGCGCCGGGATACGGGCTGATTGCCGTGGGATGGTTATGGGTCTCCACCTTCATCACGAGATCCAGTTTCCCGCGCGTGTCGCGGTACACGGCACGCCCGGACCGGTCCACCTCGAACCAGGCGTCCTCGAATCCCTCCAGGATGCCGGCATTGTCGCGATATGCCACCAGGGTCCCCTTGGGCTGGACGGCGTGGGTATGCTTGATCATGCCGAACAGGGTCTGGTCCTGCTTCTCGCCATCCACGATCCACGACGCATTGAAGATCTTGTGCCGGCAATGCTCGGAATTCACCTGGCCGAACATGACCAGTTCCACGTCGGTGGGATTGCGTTTGGCTGCGGTGAACGATTCGACCAGGTAGGCCATCTCATCCTCGCTCAAGGCCAGGCCCATGGAAACATTGGCCTGGCGCAAGGCGTCCAGGCCGCCCCCGAGCACATCCACGGTCACCAGGGGCGCCGGGTCCGGATGTTCGAACAGGTCCGACAAGTCGGTGTAGACGCCCTCGGTCATGCGGTCATGGAACCGGTTCCAGACCGGCTGGAGCGTGTCCGGGGCCATCAGGCTCCCCGCCTTGCCGCCCCACACCTTGAACCGGATGCCGCGTTCCACGCGCCGGATGGCCGTCAACCCGCAGTTGCGGAAAATATCCGTAGCCTTGGAGGACCACGGCGAAATGGTGCCCTTGCGGGGGGTGACGAAGAACCCCTCCCGTCCCTCGGAAACATCACCGGCGGCCAGCAGGGTACGGGCCCGGTCCATCGTCAGCGTGTCCGGAAGGGCTTCCGTCTCCAGGCAATAGACCCAGCTGGTTTCAATGCGGCGGATATCCAGCTTCGGTGCATCGGCTCGCAACACGTTCAACAAGGCCCGGATCCGAAACGCCGAAAGGGCCGCTTCACCACAGAGTATTATCGGTACCACCTGACACCTCCCACATACAACCAGGACATGGAGCCGCGCGCTACGAACGCCTCTCCATTTTCTTCCGCTCATAGAGCGGGGCTACATAACATACGGACGGCTCACGAGGACGTTCGCCCTCCATGCGCTTCGCGCCCCTACCTGCGACGTTCCACAATCCTCAATTCTTGTTGATCACCGCAAAGACGGTCGAGACACCATCCGACAACTGGAGCTGGTCCGTACCCGGGCCCGTGCTGGTATACAGGGTGCTCACTCCCACCCCAGGGTTGATTGTTCCTTTTGCTCCTCCCGCAGTAATAATGGTCCAAGCATAGGCTCCGGTTCCACCACTGGCGGTGAACACCTGCAACCCGTTGGTGGTAACGGTAACATTTGCCGGTGAAACCACGAGCGTTACCGCATTGGGTTGCGTAACTGCTGCCACGGCCACGTGCCCCTCCTCATCGTACAGAACCACGGTGTTGTTCCCGGCCGCCTTGCGTTCGTACAGGGCCTGCGTGCGATCCTGGACGGTAACCGTGCCGCGCGCCGTATCTTCAACCGACCATCGGTACTGTCCCTCGCCGCCGGCCGCCGTGAAGACCACCCGTTCCCCGTCCCGTGCCAGGTTGGCGGTTGCGGGCGAAACCGTCAGGACCGGGATCGGCTCTTCGGGAACCGGATCGTCCTGCTGGGTGATGGTCGTCGTTGCCGACCACCCCTCGCTGTCCAGGCAACTCAACACGTTGATCCCGTTGACCGCGTTCCGGGTGTAGGTCACCTGGGTTCCGGACCCGGTCACCGACCCCAGTGATCCATCCGAAATCGACCAGTTGAACGGAGGATGCCCGCCTTCGGCAGTGAAATAAACGCTGGCCTGTGATGCTCCCATGACCACACCGGACGGCTTGATAAGGAACGAATCACCCGGCTGCACGCCCGAGTCATCCTCACAGGCTGCCAGCCAGAACAGCGAGACCACCATGGCAGCGACCGATCCCAGGCGAATCCATGTTTTCATGCCGTGACTCCTTCTGAACATCCATCCCGTGCGGAACCCCTACCATACCCCCGAACCAGTCCATCCCGTCAAGTGCAGGATGATAGCACCTCAATGCAAACGCATCAAATCGATCGCCAAACCCATCAACTTCAGCAAGAACGGGATTCGGTTGACGATAGCGGGCGACGAGAACGGATAACGAGTAGGAAATTCCTGAATCGTCCACCGCTCTCGTCGCCCGCTCTCGTGTTCCGATCCTCATCCGTATTGAAAGTATAGATGCGTTTACTCGCGATCGCACCTCATCCCGCCTGCCGGATACGCCTCAACAAATCCGCCGCTGCCGCCCCGGGATCAGGCGCTGCCGTCACCGCCGTCACCACCGCAAGGGTCCGTGCCCCGGCCGCCAGCAGGGCCGGAATATGGTCCGCCTTGATCCCGCCCATCACCGTGAAAGGGATCCGGACATGCGCGGCAATCCGCCGCAAACCCTCCACGCCCAGGAAGGCATCGTTCCACACCTTGGTTGCAGTCGGGAACAGGGGGCCGATGTTCAGGTACGACACACCGTCCCGCTGGGCGGCCACCGCTTCTTCTACGGAATGGGTCGAGGTGCCGATGATCAAGTCCGGGGCCAGCCGCCGGGCGTCCGTGACCGGGAAATCATCCTGACCCAGGTGTACCCCGTCGGCATCCACACCCAGCGCCACGTCCAGCCGGTCGTTGATGATCAGCAGGGCGCCCGCCTCGCGGGTCATATCGCGAACATCCTTCGCAAGATCCATAAACACACGGACGGAACAGTCCTTCTCGCGCAACTGGATCAGGCGGACCCCGGCGGCCAGTGCGGCACGCACCACCCCACGGGTCCCTCCCGGTCCGGAAAGCGCTTCCGAGGTAACCAGATACAGGCCGGCGGTGGTGAACACGTCCATCCGGGCGGCATGCCGGGCGCCCGGACCCGGCGGAACCCCGGAGGGGTCAATTGTCGGTATGGGTTTTTTCAAGGCGTTTGATCTCGTCCCGGAACCGGGCGGCATCTTCATACCGTTCTTCCTGCACCGCCTGTTCAATATCCCGCTTGAGTATTTCCATATGTGACAGCTTGGGCGGTTCCGGTGTGGTTTTCGATTCGGATGTCCCGCCCTCGGCCTTGGGATCAATAACCCGGCCGGCCTGCTCGAGGACGGTCCGCGCCACGTATATCGGCGCCAGGCACCGGAGCGCCAGGGCAATGGCATCGCTGGGCCGGGTATCCACGCGCATGCGGGCGGTGTCACGCTCCAACACCAGGTTGGCGAAAAAGGTTCCTTCCTTCAGGTCGTAGATCTCCACGCGCATCAACCGGCATTCCAGCAGGTCCAGCACGCTCTTGAACAGGTCATGGGTCAGGGGGCGGGGAACCTGGACGTCGTTCATGTGAATCGCAATGGCCTGGGCTTCCGCGGCGCCGATGAAAATCGGCAGGGACCGCGGATCATCGGTCCCCTTGAACAGCACGACAAACCCCATGTTCGACAAAACGAGTTGTTCGACCTTGACCAGGATCACAGGACGCCCTCCCCTTCGTCCGGGCCCAGGTCCGTGAGCGCCCGGACAATGTCATCCGGGGTAACGGACGCCATCAGGCGCTCGCGGATGGCGGGCTGTTTCAACAACTTTCCAATCTGCCCCAGGTACCGCACATGGGGACCGGTACGGTCGGCCGGCGAAATGGTCATGATGAAGATCCGGGACGGCTGTCCGTCAAATGACTGGAAATCCAGGCCGTTGTGTTTGAGGGCCAGCACGGTGGTCATTTCAGTCACGGTATCCGTCTTGGCGTGGGGAATGGCAATGCCATCGGACAGTCCGGTGGACATCTTCTGTTCACGCTCCCGTACGGCTGCCAGCACCCGGTCGCGTTGCTGGATCTTGCCGGCGTTATACAGGATCGCCACCAGCTCCTCAAGCACGGCGTCCTTGGTCGTGGCCGCCAGTTCCAGGCAGAAACAACCGGACTTTAATGTGTCGGTAAAACTCATCGTGCACCTTCCGATCCCGTATGCACCGCACAACAGGGTTATACCACCGGAACCGCCGCTTGTCAGCAGGTGTATTGGGGGATACATCGGCGATTTGGTGCAGGCAAATCATCGACCAGCGTTCCACACAACTCCAACTCTTTTCCATATTCCATCGCGGTGCCGGCGTACTCGCCCGGACCGCGAGGTAAACCCGGGCTTCCATTTCGACAAGGGCAACGGCTTCGCGTCAGATGGCTCCAGCCGCAAGGCGGAGCCGTCGGCGCCATACTCCCGGTATGCGCCGACGGCGACAACGCAGCGGATGGGGCCATATCACGCGAAACCGTTGCCCCGAAATGGAAGCCCGTCGGTTCAGCACACGGCCTGCCTACCACCAACCCAGATCAGACAGCTCGGCAGGGACCCCGCTTCGCCCCACCTGTGCTTCGCACATCGGCGGGCTGCTTGACAATCACCGCCGGGTCAGGCAACACTTTAACGTTCCACTCGAAGAAAGGCCGGACCCTGATGACAACTCGTGAACGCTTCCAAGCCTTGATGAATTTCCGCCCGTTCGACCGCCTGCCCGTAATCGAATGGGCCGGCTGGTGGGACAAAACCATCGAGCGCTGGCACCATGAAGCGCTCCCCACCACCCTGGTCGACCGTTACGATATTTGCCGCCATTTCGGCCTGGACATCTATCTGCAGGACTGGTTTCCCGCCGTCGCCCCGAATTGTCCGGGACCGGCCTCCCACGGCGCCGGCATCATCACCAACGCCGCCGACTATGACCGGATCCGCCCACTCCTTTTTCCCCGCCACGTCGTGGATCGGCGCCGGTGGGAACAATGGGCGCAGCAACAGGCTCGGGGCGAAGTCGTTCTCTGGGGCACCGTGGAAGGTTTCTTCTGGTTCCCGCGCAAGCTGTTCGGCATCGAACGGCACCTGTATGCGTTCTATGATCAGCCCGACCTGATGCACCGGATCAACGCGGACCTCACCGAGTGGATACTCTCCGTCCTCGATGACCTGCGGTCCGTCTGCACGCCGGATTTCATCACCTTTGCCGAGGACATGAGCTACAACCACGGACCCATGCTCTCGCACGACCTTTTTGATGAGTTCATGGCCCCCTATTACCGCCGGGTGGCGCCGGTCATGCAGCGTGATGGCATCCTGCCCATCATCGATTCCGACGGCGATGTTTCCGTGCCCGCCTACTGGTTTGAATCAGTCGGGCTCGACGGCATCCTGCCCCTCGAGCGCCAGGCCGGAGTGGATATTGCCGCCCTGCGTCGGGATCATCCCCGCATGCGTTTTCTCGGACACTACGACAAGATGGTGATGAACAAGGGCGAAGCCGCCATGCGCCGGGAATTCGAACGACTGGTGCCGGTGGCCGCAAAAGGCGGTTTCCTGATCGGTTGCGATCACCAGACCCCGCCCGGCGTCTCCTACCAGGATTATCAGCTCTACCTCACGCTCTTCCGCGAATACGCCGCCGAAGCCGGCCGCCGGTCCCAACAACCGGGTTGATCATGCAGGGAACACCGGCGTGCGCAGGCCCGCATTGTGCAGGATGTCGTCCTCCAGCAGACGCCGGAGCCGCTCAAACCGTTCGCCGGGCTTCCCGTCCCCCACCACCCGGCCGTCATATTCCCGTACATGCACCAGGTTCGGCGTGGTGCCCACCACGAGGACCGCGGCCGCATCGCGCAGTTCCGCCTGCGGAATCGGGCGAAACGAAACCCCGCTTAAAAATCCCTCCGCCACCAGCGCCCCGGCCAGTTCCGCGGTACGGATCATGGTGGTGCCTTTCAGGATGCCGCCCAAGGCCGGGAACGCCAGCTCATGCCCGGCCGTGATCATCCCCACGTTCTCCGTGGCGCCCTCGGCCACGTTGCCGCCCTCATCCAGCGACACGACGAAATCCACCCCCGCATCCACGGCTTCCTTCGCCATCAGCACATTCGGCAGGTAATTGCAGTTCTTGATGGAAGCCTGGCCGACGGGTTTGGCCGGAACCACACTGGTTTTCAGCCGCGCGCCTTCCGGATGCACCTTCATGAAGGGCGGTTTTAAACGGGTGACCACGATGTATAACTGGGCCGAGGGACAATCATAGGGATTCACCCCGAAACTTCCCGACCCCCGCGACAACAACACCCGCACCAGGCAATCGCGTTCGGCGCCTGCCCGGATCGTGGCCGCAATCCGGTCACCGAGTTCCGCCCGCGTGCACGGCCACCGGAAATGCAGTTCAGCCGCCGAATGCTCCAACCGGTCCAGGTGCGCGCCCAGGTTGTAGATCGCGCCGGCCACGCACTTGAACGCCTCGAACACCCCGTCCCCGCGATGCACCATGTGGTCGTCCACCGGCACCAGCATCAGTTCCGGCTCCGTCACGATGCCGCCGAACACCGACGAATACATCGCCCGGTAGGCGGTCTGAAACGGCCGGCGCAGACAACGCCCCCATTCGGGGAACCGGTCAAGGGTCAGCAGGGGGATGGAGTCGGCCATGGACATCCTAACGGTCCCGCAGGGACCGGTACACGGAATCGTAATACACCGCGTTATCCACCGGCGTGTTGGACGGGATATGGTTGCCTACGGCCAGCATGAAGCCGGGACAGTGTTTCCCGATGGCCATGCACCGCTCCACTTCGGCCTTGATCGCGGCCTTCGATCCCGATAACAGGATCCGCGTGTCGGCATTGCCGATGAAGACATGGGTCTTCCCGTATTTTTCCGCGATGTACCGCATGTCGGTCGTCGGCTCCATGATAAACCCGTGCACCCCGCAGGCGGCGATATCGTCGATGAACGCGGTGTAGTTGCCGTCCGAGGTGAACATGATCTTCTTGCCGCTGTCACGCAGGGGTTGCATGTATCGCTTGAAATTGGGAAACACATACTGCCGGTACCAGGCGGGCGGGAAGATGGCGCCCTCGGTCCAGACCATGTCGTCATGAATCATGATGACCGGCACGTTTGACGCCGCCAGCGCATCGAAATACTGCTGGATCCACTGCGCATACCGGTTGGTCAACCGTCCGAATTTATCCATGTCGGTCCCGGCCGCCAGCAACAGCAGGTCCCAGCCGAACAGGTCCAGTAAACCTGAAATGCAGGTGATATACACGCCGCTCATGTTCACACCGCCCGGCCGGGCCTTGCAGGAGGCGGCATAGTGGTCCTCAAACCGCTTGCGCAGCACCGCCGGATCACGCGGCCCGAGCTTCTCCACGGGGTCGAAGGCCAGCACATCCTCCGGTTCCTTGAATGGGGAGTGAATGTTCGTGTCGAAATCCACGCCGCCGGCGGCATACACCGCATGCCCCATGCTGGTGTGGAATTCCGGGAATTCGCCGGCCCCGATCAACGTGCTCCAGAAAAAGCTGTAGTCCCACCCGTCCGGTCCCACAAATTTCGCCTGGGCAGCCGCCTTCACCTCGCCGGGACTGTCGACCGTGACCGGCATGCCGGTCACCCGCGCCACCAGGTCCCAATGGCTTTCCGCCGAATATTCGG
>Ga0208374_1000744_pt1 | contig 12301 bp, 11 predicted proteins | sample RifOxyC3_FD_184037 | JGI IMG/M metagenome (GOLD analysis project Ga0208374, IMG submission 184037) | Groundwater microbial communities from Rifle, Colorado - Rifle Oxygen_injection C3 (SPAdes) | ecosystem: Environmental > Aquatic > Deep subsurface > Groundwater | place: Rifle, Colorado, USA...
GCTCGAGTTCACGGGACATTTTCCATGGGCTGACGACTGGATGAACTGTGCGTTGGCAATCGGTGCCATCCCCAAGGGCTGATACGCCTTGACCTTCCTCCGAATCACCTATGCCGGCCGAGGCCGGACGTGCTGGAGTCTGCCGACAACCGGCTTTTCGAGACGTAGAATGCTCACCGCTACATCACCAGACCGGATCCCGTCCCACTTTTACCCCGGCCAACCCTTCAGCACCCGCCTCGCTACGCTTTCCAGATTCTGCTGGCCCTCATCCACTCGTTTCATGAATAATCCGGGCTAGAAGCGGTTACAAATAAGCAACGGTCGAATAAGACAAACAGGTTTACGGCGCTGAGCAGGATAAGAATAGTATTTTTGATTTTGACGGGGTCTTTACTGATAACAGGGTTATTGTAGATCAAGATAGGCGCGAGGCGGTGATTTGCTGTAGAAGCGATGGGCTGGGACTCAAGCGATTGGCTGCCGCAGGGGTGGATACACTGATAATTTCTTCTGAAATCAATCCTGTTGTTGGCGTGCGTGCAGGCAAGTTGGGGATGGATTGCTTGTTCGGCATGGGGGACAAGCTTGCTGTTTTGAAGCGGGAGTGCAGGAAAAGGAGAATATCACTTTCCTGCGCAGCTTATCTTGGGAACGACATTAATTGAATAGGAAGAATCATGGACACGCTATTTAGCTTGGCTGGTAAAACTGCAGTAATAACAGGTGGTATGGGTCAGCTTGGCATCGAGTATGCTTCGAGCTTCTTTGAAAGAGGAGCGTTTGTTTCACTAATCGATATCTCAGACAAACCGAAGGCATATTCATCAAGTTTCGAGCAAGGACTTAAGTCGGGCAGGATCAAGGCGTACAAGGCAGACATAACGGACAAGAAGAGTATTGAGCACAGTGCTGCTGCAATTATATCAGACGCAGGTGTTCCGCATATTTTGATCAACAATGCTGCGCTTGATTCTCCGCCTGATGCGCCTGTGTCTGAAGTGGGGCCGTTTGAAGCGTATCCCGAAGAATCTTTTGACAAAGTGATGGATGTCAACGTGAAGGGCACATTCCTGTGCAGTCAGATATTTGGCGGGCATATGGCATTACAAGGCCGCGGTTCAATTATTAATATTTCGTCGATATACGGCATGTTGTCGCCATGTCAGGATATTTACGAGTACAGGCGGAAAGCTGGAGAAGTCTTTTTCAAGCCGGTGGCCTATTCGGTTTCAAAGTCGGGCATTTCCAATCTGACCAGATACCTCGCCACATACTGGGCCAAGAAAGGCGTGCGCGTCAATACGCTCACATTGGCGGGTGTGTTCAACAAACAACCACAGGGGTTCCTGGATGCATATTGTGCCAGGATGCCCATGGGTCGCATGGCAAATGCAGATGAGTATGTGGGGGCGGTGGTCTTTCTTGCTTCGGACGCTTCGTCCTATATGACCGGATCCAATCTGGTCATTGATGGCGGTTGGAGCGCATGGTGAGGGGGATGGGGTGTTAGGGAGAAGTGGCATGAAGGATATCAGGAATTATATTAACGGGAAATGGTGCAAAGCGGTTGGAGGGGAAACATTTGCCAAAATAAACCCGCATAATGGAGAAGCGCTTTGTCGGGTTGCAAGGTCGGGCGAGAAAGATGCAGAGAGTGCCATTGCTGCCGCTAAGGCGGCGCAGCCTGCATGGAGCGACCAGACGGTTGTCGCGCGTGGTGATTTGCTTCGTGCCGTTGCGCTACGAATCCGCGAGCGCCGGGTTGATTTGATTGCAGCTGTTGCGGAGGAAATGGGCAAAGCACCCAAGCTGGCAGCGGGCGAAGCTGATGCAGCTATCGAAATGGGCATGTTTATTGCCGGCGAAGGCCGACGTTACTACGGGCGTACGACGACTGCCAGCATGGCGCATCGGTCGGTCACGGTGGTGCGTCAGCCTCTCGGCGTTGCCGGGTTGATAATTTCCTTCAACACGCCGTTTCCTAACATTGCCTGGAAGGTCTTTCCGGCGCTGCTCTGCGGCAATGCCGCCGTCCTCAAGCCGTCCGAAGAGACGCCGCTCTCTGCTCGCCTTTTCTGCGAGATCTGTCACGAGATCGGGATTCCGCCCGGTGTCATCAATGTGGTGCATGGATTCGGCAAGGAAGTCGGCGCGCCGATGGTCGAGTCGCCGGATGTGGCGCTGATCAGCTTCACGGGCTCGGCGGAAACCGGACGCTGGATCCAGGAGACGGCCGGGCGCCGGTTGGCAAAGGTTTGCATGGAGCTTGGCGGGAAGAACGCGCTGGTCGTCTGTGATGATGCGGATATGGACAATGCGGTCAACTGGACGATCCAGGCCGCGTTCAGCAATGCCGGCCAGCGCTGCGCTGCGGCCAGTCGTATTGTCGTGTTTGATGCGGTCTACGAACGCTTTCGCAATGCGTTGGTGGCCGCCACGCAGAAGTTGAAGATCGGGTCGACCGATGATTCAGACTGTGGCCCGGTCATCAACGAAGCGGCCATCAAACGGCTGACCTCGGCGGTCCAGGATGCGGTTGGCCGTGGCGGCAAGGTGCTCTGCGGGGGGGATCGCCTCCGTGATGAGGAACACGCCGGTGGTTTTTACATGGCGCCGACACTGATGGAAGGCGTGGCTGCGGACGCGCCGATATCGCGTAACGAGCTGTTCGGTCCGGTTGCTGTGTTGTACCGTGTGTCAGACTTTGCGGCCGCCCTGGCACTTGTCAACGATTGTCCCTACGGCTTGACCGCATCCATTCACACAGCCAGCCTCCATCGCGCGATGCGGTTTGCGGACAAGGTGCAGGCAGGCGTAGTGGTGGTGAATGGCGGGACCCATGGCAGTGAGCCGCACATGGGCTTTGGAGGGGTCAAGAATTCAGGGACCGGTTGGCGTGAGGCCGGCGTCGAGGCGTTGGACGTCTACAGTGATTGGAAGTACATCAATCTCATCATTGATCCCGGGAAGGTCTAGGTCCAGCATGCCGCGAGCCATTGCATTGATACCTGCCCGCTCCGGTTCGAAGCGGGTCACCGACAAAAACATCCGCCTGCTGGTTGGCCACCCGGTGATGGCGTATACGATTGCCGCAGCCCGAGCCTCCGGTGTATTCGATGCCGTGGTCCTCTCGACGGATTCAGAGGAATATGCGCAGATCGGCCGGCACTATGGTGCAGAAGTCCCGTTCATGCGCCCGGCGGCGTTGGCGGGTGACACATCCCCCGATGTTGAGTGGATTGATTTCACGCTACGGTGTCTTGCCGAGGCAGGACGTTCGTATGACATCTTCAGTATTTTGCGGCCCACCAGTCCGTTCCGGCAGCCGGAGACGATTCAGCGTGCATGGGGCGCTTTTATCGCCGAACCGTGTGTCGACTCGCTTAGGGCGGTTGAGAAATGCAAGCAGCATCCATGTAAGATGTGGCTCCTGCGGGGGACTTGTATGGAGCCGCTTTTTACACCCGAATTGCAGCAGGATCGGTTTGGTCGGACCGAGGGTAGTGCTCCATGGCATAGCAGTCAATATCAGGCTCTGCCGCCCGTGTATGTTCAGAATGCCAGTATTGAGATTGCATGGTCGCGGGTTGTGCTCGAAGGAGGCACTATTGCTGGGACACAAGTGATGCCGTTTCTTACCGAAGGCTACGAAGGGTTTGACGTCAACCACCCGTATGACTGGACGTTTGCAGAAGACCTGGTTCACGCCGGTGAGGCGCGACTGCCAAAGGTGCTAATCCCTCCAATATTGTTAGGAGATTGATTATGGTGAAGCTTATTTTGATACCGAAGATGGAGTTCGACCGCGTTTCCGGTGCGTTTCCGGTTGTTGAAGACCGTTTACAGGTGCTGGCGGATATGTGCCGGGCGAATGCGCTTACTGCGGTCAAACGCGCTGGCTCCGGTCATCTGGGATCGAGCTTCAGTGCGATGGATATTGTGGCGCACCTCTATTGGAAGGAGATGAACACGATCGCGCTCGGGCTCGATCATGTGGATCGTGACATCTATTTTTCATCCAAGGGGCATGACGTGCCGGGGCTCTACTCTGTGCTCTATGCGTTGGGGGTTCTCCCGGCGGAGAAGCTTATGGCTTTGCGCCGGCTCGGGGGACTTGAGGGACATCCTGACATCATAATTCCAGGCATAGAGGCAAATTCGGGCTCGCTGGGCATGGGGATTTCCAAGGGCCGCGGCATGGCGTGGGGCAAGAAGCATCTGGGCCGCGGGGGCTGTGTTTACGTGTTGACTGGCGATGGTGAGTGGCAGGAGGGGCAAAACTTCGAAGCATTGCAGGGTGCTGCGGCTCTGAAGACCAGCAATCTGGTAGTCATCATGGACCACAATAAGATTCAATCGGACAAGCCCATCGATCAGATTGTTTCGCTCGGTGATTTGGTTGCCAAGTTCCGCACATTTGGCTGGCACGTCGTCCGGTGCGACGGTCACGATCACACGCAACTCGCTGCGGCCATGGCAGAGATACATTCCATCACTGATCGGCCGAAGATCCTGATTGCCGACACGATCAAGGGGCGTGGGGTCTCCTTCATGGAGAATCCGCAGGCGCTCGTCGACGGTGGCGGATATTACAAATGGCATTCCGGTGCGCCAGCTGATGAGGTGTATGCAAAGGGGCACCGCGAAATTCTGGACCGCGTGAACCGGCGGCTCACCGATCTTGGTGTGCGTGCGTTGCAGGTTGATGAAGTGCTGCCGGATGGAACGCTCAAGCAGAATGTAAGCCTGGAAGGCGAACCGGACAGCCGTGGTGCGGCCTTGCCGTCACTGAAATCCCAGGCCGAATTCGTTGCCGATGCGTTTGGCCAGACCCTTGTGGGGCTGGGGGCTCGTCGGAAGGATCTCGTGGTGTTGGATGCGGATCTCTCGGCCGATTGCCGTGTGCGTCCGTTCGAATTGAAATACCCGGAGCGTTTTATTGAATGTGGAATTGCCGAGCAGGATATGGTCTCGATGGCCGATGGTCTGGCACGCCAGGGGTTGCTGCCTGTCGTAAACTCCTTCGCCAGTTTCCTTGCGTCCCGTGCAAATGAGCAGATCTACAACAACGCCAGCGAGAACACGAAGATCATTTACGTTTGTCACTACGCTGGGCTGATTCCTGCGGGGCCTGGTAAATCCCATCAGAGTATTCGGGATATATCTTTGCTTGGTGCGCTTCCGAACATGGAGATTATACAGCCTTGTAGCTGTGATGAGACCAAAATGGTCATGGAATATGCGATAGATCGCGCAGAGTCCAATGTGGCAATCCGATTGATCATAGGTCCATCGCCCCGCAGAATCGAACTGCCGGATGGTTACAGGCTTGTGCCTGGTAAGGGTGTGACGCTGAAGGATGGCGATGATGTTGTTATGATTGCTTATGGTCCTGTAATGCTTCATGAGGCGCTGATCGCCGCAGATCTGCTGTCGTCACGAGGGGTAGATCTTAAAGTTGTTAATATGCCATGGTTGAACAGAATTGATGGTGAATGGTTGGGATCAGTAGCGGCTGGTGCGAAGAGTGTCGTGGTCGTTGAGGATCACTCGCCGGTGGGTGGGCTTGGTGACAGAATCCGGCAGGACCTTGATGACAAGGGCCTGCTCAAGGATCTCAACCTGCGTATATGGGGTGTTGAGGGATATCCCGCTTTTGGGGCGCCACCGGAAGCCCTGAAAGCGCATCAGCTTGATGGTGAATCATTGGCTAATCGAATCCTCGCAAATGTCTGAAGCAGTGATACAAAGACACGGGAGCCTTTAGTCGATGGCAACGATATGCATACCGCTTTTAGGAAAAGGTGCTACCAATCACTTGCACAAGGTTGAACTCGTTCAGGCATTTGCAGCGCGAGGTGTCAGGATCACCTTTCTTGTTCGACGCGATTACGAAGACCTGCTGGATAAGTTGCCGGGATGCGATTATGTGGCATATGACATTCCGGTACCCAGCGGACTTGCGGGAAAGGTGTTGAGGTTTCTTGTCGATCTGCGCTACATCTATCCGAGCAGTGACCCTTGGCGTAAATGGCGCCACGAACAGATTTGCCTGTATACTCCGCGCCTTCTTTCTCGCCTAGTCTTGAAGGTTCTTTTCATGGCTGCACACTTTCGCTGGGTTATGAGTGCCGCTGTTGCCATTGAGGGATGGATATATAGAAGAACCGATTCTTTTGAGGATCTTAAGAAAATTAATGCGGATTTGTTTTTTGTTCTTGGGGCAGGCACATGGGCGGACGCTCCGTCCTGTCGCATTGTTTGGCATTGTCGTGCGCTCAATATTCCAGTTGTCAACTTTATAGCTAACTACGATGGCCTTTGTTCGAAAGGGTATAGAGGCGTGCCTGTAGACTGTCTCCTGGTTTGGGGTGACAGAATGGCTGAAGATGCGATGGGGCTGCATGCCATATCTGCGGAACGCGTACACCAAATAGGAGCCCTGCGCTACAACATGATTGATCAAGCAGATATCATGAGCAGGTCTGAATTTTTCGCGCATTGCGGATTGAATCCAGACGCTAGAACGATTGTCTTTGCCGGCTCTTCATACAGTTTTCATTATTTTGAGGCCGTTGCTGCCTTCGATGAGCTGAAAAGCAGAGCACAGGACCCTCTGCAACTGATCATTCGCATATATCCAAACCGGCAATTACTCAAGTCTGGATATATTTCGACACTAATCGATTATGCTTCCAGAAGGGATGATGTTTGGGTCAGTGTGGGCGATCCATATTACTTCAAGCGCGAAACTGACGATGACGTTATAAAGATCGATGAGCATGAGTTGTGGAGTATGCTCAAGCATTGTGATGTTGTGATCAACATCTTCTCCACTCTTACGCTTGAGGCGTGTATTTTCGACAAGCCGGTCATTAATATGTGGTATTTTCATCACGAGGGGCGGGCACTCAAGCAAGCAGTATTCTATCCGTATCCTTTGACGCAGCATATTCGCAGGGTGTCGGAGTCGGGCGCAGCAGTCCTTGCCGAAGGCAGGTCCCAATTGGTTGCTGCGGTTTCAGATGCTTTGCGTGATCGATCTCGATTGGCCGACAATCGGGCCACGTTTGTTGCCCAGGAATGTGGCGATTTAGACGCATTGGCCATCGATCGTCTAGTTGATTGCGTGATGCATGTTGTATAAGCATGATGTAATGGCTTTCTGCGGTCTAATAAGCTGATGATTCTAAATCCTATTCTTGGGAAAAGGTACAAAGCAAGATGTCGGTTTCATGACAGTCTGCATTCAGGGACAATTCGGGCACGTGAGCAGATTGTTGAAGGAGTGCTCGCGAGTGCAGCGCCGCGAGAACGGCCATGTTTGTGTGGAGGTGCTGATGAGAAATTGCTGTCTCTTGTCGATCGTTGGGGTCTCCCGGTGTTCTCCATGTTATGCATGGACTGTGGATTGATCCGTCTCAGTCCTGTTCATGAGGATGATGTCTACGAGACAATATACAAAAATTACTACTGGCCCTTGTGTTTGGCAAGTCAGGATCTTACCCGCAGCCGTTTTGAGCGCAGTGTCCGTCGTGCTAGGCCGTCTACGTGCGGTCTGGCAAAATGGATCGATTTAAAAGGAAAGCGACTCCTTGAGCTTGGTTGTAGCTACGGAGCTGGATTGCATTGTCTTCGTGAAACGGGGGCTTCATTAGTTGGATATGACTACGATGAGCGATTCTTGGATATGGGCCGGCAACTGACCGGCCTAGATCTACGCTCGGGAGGTCTCGATTCCGCGATTGCCGACGGCGAACGGTACGATGTCGTGGTATTGCGCCATGTGTTTGAGCATTTCTCTGATCCAGTGGTGCAAGGAAGCAGGCTAAGATCTTTGCTCGATAGTGGTGGCGTATTATTCGTGGAGGTTCCAGGAGTGCTTTCTGAAGACAGATGGCGTCCGGATCCACTGCTTGGCTTCGATTATTTTCATCCTTTCCACTACTCACTAATGACACTTCGGATGGTCATGTCGCTTGCTGGTTTATCCCTCATCAAGGGCGATGAACGAGTCTACTCTCTTTGGCGTGAAGACCAGAATATGAACATTCTCAAACCTGATTGTCATGAGGGGGCGAGGATCCTGGGCTTTATTCGCCGCATGGAGCAAAAACGACGATGGAACGCTATGAGCTTTCCTCTCTTGAGTCGTATCCCGTGGCGCAGAGAGAACAGAGAAACTGAAGAAAATTCTCTATAAAGAAAGGTCATGTTGCAGACCGTCGGGAGCGCTTTTATGAAGAATGCAGATGGGTTTGTTGAGCAGGCAGTCAGGAACGTTGGCAGCTTCTGTGATCGGCTGATTGTCAGTGATGACGGATCCACCGATGCAACGGTTGCTATCCTTGAGGAATTAGCAAAACAGTACTCGCATATTGAATGGAGCCCTCTTGTTGCCGCACGCGACTGGCAGGACTTGATCCGTCCACATTCCGGAAATGCAACAAACATCTTTGGTATTGACGAGGACGAGGTATATGATCAAACTCTAAAGATTCGGGCGGCGTTTAGAGTTTTGGGAGGTTGACAATTCATGCGTGTTGTGGAAAGCACCGGTTGCGCGAAACCGCTTTGAGGAGGCATGTCGCAAGAGCTGTGATTTCGTCTGCAAATATTCAAATTGTGAGGAAGGTGGAGATCTATGCACTCGGTGCTAGGGGCTAGATACGACAAAAGGGGGGATTATCACGGGTATGTTAAGGGCGAAAGGCTTGATGCTCTGCATGCCGTGGAACGTGATGTTTTGCATGCCGGAAAGCAAGCTGCTGGATGTCTGTGCGGGGATCATAACGCCGGCCTTCATATTGCCGGTATTGACCGATGGGGGCTTGAGGCGAGCACTGTGCTTTGTGAAAAGTGTGGGCTTGTGCGTGTGTCTCCGCGCTGGGAGGACGAAACATACATCAATATCTACAAGAATTATTTCTGGGCCCTGCAGAGCGGAACCAGCACCATAACGAAAGAACGTTTCGATTTGAGCGTAAGAAGAGCCGAGGCATCCGTTGAATATCTCAAGTCGTTCACGGAATTGGCCGGCAAGCGTATTCTGGAGTTGGGGTGCTCCTACGGTGCGGCGTTGAGCAGGTTGAAGGAAACCGGTGCTGAATTAGTTGGTTACGATTGGGACGCGCAGATAATCGAACTGGGCAGGGGCTACGGAGACGTGGATCTGCGTTTGGGTGGCGCCGATCATGCTTTGGCGGCGGGAGAAAAACCGTATGATCTTGTTATTATGCGGCATGTGCTCGAACACGTGCTAGACCCTGTGGCGGAACTGTCGAAAATAAGACAACTGCTTGGGAAAGACGGTGTCTTGTTTATTGAAGTGCCTGGCTTCTTGAATCAGCAGGAATATAGCCCAGATCCTTTAGCTATCTTCAATGCATTTCATGTCTATGGGTTCTGTCTGGAGACACTGATCTGTCTCATGGAATCCCAAGGGTTTATGTTGCTGAATGGTGATGAGCGAATCACTTCGATTTGGCGTCCCTGTGATGTTCAGCATCCCATGGCATGGGAGAGTGCGTCCAGGGCAGCGCGAGTGCTAGAGTTTATGAAGCAGATGGAAGCACGCCGGATGAAAGAATCGGGCTTCACCTCCAAGCTTAGGGCAGCTTTGTCCAATTTCATTTCTCGATCTGGTTCATAAGTATTAACCGTGATTGTGTTAATCAATGGTTTCTGAGTGTTGATTCGGAAAAATGAGACGTGATGTAGTATTTCTTTTGCCTCCCTCAGCCGCGCGAGTTGAGTCGCTTAATGATGTTATAACCGGTAGGACGGTTGCTGAAAGATATCTATTTTATGGCATGGAGTATTTCAAGAAGAGGGGGATGAGCGTCGGTCATAATATTCGTCCGCCTACTGCAACTGCTAACAGGATTGGTCGCGTATATAAACTTATCGTTAATACGCTAGGGGGGTATGCGGGGGATCTTGCCTGGCTTGCGGGAGCCGTGGATGAGATTCGTAGTGCAAAAGCGCTACTGGTGTACTCAGACCGTTTGGCCCTGCCGCTGTGCTATCTGCGTATGCTGCATATGCTGCCGAGATGCCCCACCGTATATATAAGCATGGGACTTCCTGAGAAATTGAGGGCATTTAAACGCATGGGGATGCTCAGATCCGTTATGCAGGAGTTCAAAACTTTTGCTTCTATCATATGCTTGAGTAAGTGCGAGGCTGATGTCCTTGAATCAGAATTCAGCTTGCAGAACAATGTGTTTTTCCTTCCTGCAGGGGTTGACACGGAATATTTCGCCCCAATGCAGAAACAGCAGGATATCGACGTGTTAAGTATAGGCGCAGACCCGTTTCGCGACTTTGTGACGCTCTTAGGAGCTGCAAAACGCCTGCCTTCGAGGAAATTCAGGATTATAACGAGGGCAGCCACTGCCGAGGGATTCGGGGCTGTTCCTCGCAACGTAGAAGTCTTGACCGATATACCGATGTCGGCAATACGTGAGCATATGGCCTCAAGTCGATGCGTGGCACTGCCGGTGCGAGATAACACCTATTCAGGAGCAACGACAGTCCTTCTTCAGGCAATGTCCATGGCGAAGCCCGTAATTGCTAATAATGTTGCGGCTAACAAAGATGGTTACGGTTTCGCAGACGGTAAAAACTGCGTTTATGTTTCGGTTGCCGACGTTGAATCTCTGTCAAAAGCCATAGAGCGACTGCTGGCGAATGATGAGTCATCCCGCGAGATAGGAGCGGCGGCCAGAGAGCATGTAGTCGCAGCTCTTTCCCTAGAGCTGTTCCATGAAAAACTTTTCAGACAGGTCCAGTCGGTGACAGGGAGCGCTGCAAACGCAAATAGTTGATGTTTAGGATGCTTATATATGCATAAGGTTGTTGGATCGGTTTTAGTAAAAAATGAAGACCGGTTTGTTGAACAGTCTATCCGGAACATCGCGGACTTTTGCGACAAGATAATAATCAGTGACAATGGATCAAATGACGGAACATGGAGCATTCTGCAGGAGCTGGATGCCGTGTATGACCACATGACGTTGTCGAAGATCGATGACACAGTGCAGTCGCAGGAGCTTCTTCGGCCTTATGCCGGCGGTGATTACTGGGTGTTCGGAGTCGATGGGGATGAAATATATGATCCAGTCGGATTGATGCGTTTCAAGAAAAGACTGCTTTCGGGTGAGTTCGATAAATCCTGGGTGGTTTTCGGGAATGCTCTCAACTGCGTGCACGTGGATGAAAAGGAGGGCGTGGCGCGGGGATACCTTGCGCCGCCTTCCAGAAGCATGACTAAACTGTACAACTTCTCTGCTATTAGCGATTGGACTGGGTGTGGGCACAGGCTCAGCGGAGGATCGCCGGTGTTCAAAAACGGGTTAGATGCCTCAATGCGCAACGAGCTTTATCAAAGTGTGTCGTGGGAAGATTCGGATTTCCGATGTCTGCATACCTGTTTCACCTGGCGAACGTCTCTCGACGCTGGCAAGCATAAGGACGGTGAGGCTCGTTTGAACATAACGGAGACTCAGGGGCGTACACCGTGGCTGCATCTCAAGGATTGGATGCTCGGCGCTATGGGCTTGCGTCGAGGTTCGCCTTGGAAGATGGAAAAGTATTGCAGGGGAGATCTCGTTGAGAAGGATGTGAGTATGTTCTTCAAATCAGATAGGCATCAATGATTGCTTTCAGAGGAAATAGTTTTGCGACAGTCGCCATCAATTTGCATCCACCAAGAGGCCCTTGGGGCGGGGCGGGTTTTTTTGTTCAGCAGATAGCAGCGCGACTCAAGGAAAGAGGGATTCGCGTGCAATATAACCTAAAAGGCAAGGTGGACTTAATCTTGCTGATGGATCCAAGGGATGATCTTGAGAACAAGGCTTTCGGCATGCATGAAATCCGATCCTGCAAGGCGACGAATCCCGAGGTCGTAATACTCCATCGGGTTAACGAGTGCGATGCCAGGAAAAAGACTGCCTTTATGGATAAGGCTCTGGCCGAAGCCAATGGCATATGTGATCACACTGTATTTATATCGGAATGGCTTCGAGATTATCATGCTGATCGATGGTTTGATCTTAGAAGGCCGCACTCGTGCATATACAATGGTGCTGATGACGGGGCGTTTAACCCTTTAGGGCGGGTGTTCCGGTCTGGCAACGAGCGGTTGCGACTCGTTACCCACCATTGGTCGGATAACGTCATGAAGGGATTTGACTGGTACGAACGAGTCGATTCCCTTATCGCAGCCGGCAAGCTTCCTGATACCGAGCTGTGGGTAATCGGGCGATGGCCGAAACAGATAGAGTGGCGGGCCGCT
>Ga0208374_1000751_pt1 | contig 12251 bp, 8 predicted proteins | sample RifOxyC3_FD_184037 | JGI IMG/M metagenome (GOLD analysis project Ga0208374, IMG submission 184037) | Groundwater microbial communities from Rifle, Colorado - Rifle Oxygen_injection C3 (SPAdes) | ecosystem: Environmental > Aquatic > Deep subsurface > Groundwater | place: Rifle, Colorado, USA...
ACCGAATGCCAATCTCGCTTTAGTAGAGCCTTTTTACATTGAGGGCAGTATGTTGTTTGGCTTTCGTGGTGATGGACATTTCCTAGATAACAGAATTTTATTCCCATCTGTACAGCGATTTGCCATGCCGCTATTAACGTGGATAGCGGGGTTGCCGGTTTATCCGTTAATTTGAAATCCGGATGAAACGCTGTAAAATGAAGGGGAACTTCGTTACCAAGGTTTATGAGAATCCAATCGCACATACGCTTAATTTCTTCTTGGGAATCATTTTCGTTCGGAATTAACAGTGTAGTGATTTCAAACCAAATATTGGTTTCGTTTTTCAACCAAAGTAAAGTATCTAAAACCGGGGCGAGATGAGAAAAGGTAAGTTTGTGATAAAACATTTCTGAAAAAGCCTTTAGATCTACATTTGCCGCATCAATGAATTGAAAAACTTCTGTACGGGCGTTTTTATCTATATAGCCGGCGGTTACCATAACGGAATTAATCTTCACTTCGCGGGCAAGTCTGGAAATATCAATTACATACTCACCAAAGATTACCGGATCGTTATATGTGAAAGCTATTGATGGAGTTTTGTGTTTGATTGCAAGTGCGACTACTTCTTCCGGCGAAGCGTATTCTGAGCGGACAGAATTTAATTTTGCTTTACTGATTGACCAGTTCTGACAAAACTTGCATCCGAGATTGCATCCGGCTGTTCCAAAGCTAAGAATTGATGAGCCAGGCAAAAAATGGTTAAGTGGTTTTTTCTCGATTGGATCTATTGCAAATCCGGTTGGTCTGCCGTAGCCAATTGAATATAATTTCCCGTCTATGTTTTGTCTTATGAAGCAGAATCCGATTTGACCCTCTCCAATTGTACAGTAACGAGGACAAAGCGTGCAGAGTAATTTGCCGCTGTTGTGCGGCTCCCACCATTTTGCAAGCTTTAATTCTTCTTGATGGGATTTCATTTTACACCTAAAATAAAATCCGGATTTAACTTATTAAACCCGGATGCGTTTAATAATTAAACAACTTCAAAGCGAATCCAATTTTCGCGGGCATTTTTAATTTTTAATCCGCCTTCTGTAAAAATAACTAAATCACCTTTGTTAACTATCTCTTGATCCAAAAGCATTTGGTGAACAATCTTCGATGCATTGTGCCTATCGCTAATATCTTTGCAATGAAGCGAAATTACGCCCCACTTAAGCGAAAGTTTGTTCATCGTTTCAAAACTATCTGAAACGGCTACAATTAAACCCTGCGGTCTAAATTTTGAAAGACTGTTGGGCGTATTTCCTTTTGCAGTGAAGGCAACAATTGCCTTTGCGTTAATTTGTTTGCTGATTGAGCAGATGCCTTTGTTCATTGAATCAAATAAATTCTCATCAATGAATTCCGGCTTAGCAAAATTGATTTCTCTTTCAAACTCGTACGCGCGTTCCGCATTCAAAATTATTTCATTCATTAGCTTAACTGCTTGCGCAGGATATTTCCCGACGGATGTTTCCGCGCTTAACATTACAACATCGGTTCCGTCCCATACTGCATTGGCAACATCGGAAGCTTCTGCACGTGTTGGAACCGGATTGCTTACCATTGACTCCAACATTTGTGTAGCTGTAATTACAAGCTTGCCAAGTTCGTTGCACCGTTTAATAATTCTTTTTTGAATAATCGGTACTTCGTAAGATTTAAGCTCAACGCCTAAATCTCCGCGGGCAACCATTATTCCGTCTGCCGCATGCAGAATGCTTTCAAAGTTCGAGACAGCTTCCGGCTTTTCAATTTTAGCGATGATTGGAATTTCAAAGCCCCGCTCTGCAAGCCATTTCCTTAATAGTAATATATCATCGGCGTTACGGACAAACGATAGCGCAACAAAATCAACGCGGTGTTTAAGTGCGAATTCTAAATTTTCCAAATCTTTATCCGTCACCGATGGAGTGCTCAATTTCATTCCGGGAAGATTCATTCCCTTTTTCGGTTTCAGCTTGCCGCCTTCAATAACTTCACACGTAATAGAGTTCTTTTGTTTGCTGATGACACTAAGATGAATTAATCCGTCGTCAATCAAAATTTTGTTTCCTACTTCTGCATCCGAGGCGAGAAGTGAATAGGAAGTGGAAATTTTTGATGCTGTGCCTACTACTTTTTTCGTGGTGATTTCAATTTGCCGACCTTTAATCAATTCTATTTCCGGCTGCGCCAATTCACCTATTCTTATTTTCGGTCCTTGAAGATCAATTAAGATTGGGATTGGAAGCGATTTAGACACGCATAGATCATTTATGGAATGAAACACTTTTTCAAAGTATTCAAAATCGCCATGCGAAAAATTTAATCGAAACGCATTGCATCCTGCATCAATTAACGCTTCAAGGTTTTCTCTGGAATCAACAGCTGGTCCAATTGTAGCCAGTATCTTTGTCTTTGCAAAAACTTTACTCACTTTTTCCTTCCTTTGTTAGATTTTACTTTTGAAACTGTTTTCTTCTTGTTTTTATTTTTGGTTTGAGAAGCCGGTCGTATTCGTTTTCTCATAGCTTTCAGTTCTTTTTCAACTTCGCCAAAAACTGTACGCGGTTCCCAGTTTCCATTTTTAAGTTTGCTTCCTGCTTTCACTCCGGTTAAGATTTCTATCGCTTCTTCAACTTTAGTAACAGAGTAGATGTGAAACTTGCCATTCTTCACCGCGTTAATCACTTCATCTTTCAGCATTAAGTCTTTAATATTTTGCTGGGGAATGATTACACCTTGTTTACCGGTAAGTTTATTCCCAACACAAGTATCAAAGAATCCTTCAATTTTTTCATTCACTCCGCCGATAGGCTGAATTTCACCTTTCTGGTTTACAGAGCCCGTAATTGCAAATGACTGCTTGATAGGAATATTTGATAATGCGGAAAGCAGCGCTGCAATTTCAGTAATAGAAGCACTGTCGCCGTCAATCATTCCGTAGCCTTGTTCAAATACCAAACTTGCTGTAAAAGAAAGTGGAATATTTTTGCCGAAGTTTTCTCTAAAGTAACCGGAAATAATCAGCACACCTTTGTTGTGAGTGTTGCCGCTCATTCCGGCTTCACGTTCTACGTTAATAATATTTCCGTTTCCTAAGCCAACACTTGCAGTAATTCTGGTCGGCTTGCCAAATCCGAAATCACCACTCTCATAAACAGCTAATCCGTTTATTGTGCCAACACGCTCACCTTCGGTATCAATAAGAAAAGTTTTTTCCTTTATCATTTCAGAAACCTTGGATTCATAAAGACCATGCCGTTCCTTTGCGGATTCATAAGCGTGGTTTACGTCATCGGTTGTAACAATTTTATTTTCTTTCGAGTTAGCCCAGAAGGAAGCTTCGCGTGCAACATCTGCTATATAAGCGAAACGCGTAGTAAGTTTATTTTTCTCTCCGGCGTAACGCGCACCATACTCTGTAATTCGAGCAATAGCAGATTTATCAAACTCAAGCAGTTTTTCGTTCGCAATAAGTTTTTTAATTACTGCAGCATATTCACCTACGGCAATATCTGTGCGCTTCATTTCGTAATCAAAATCCGCTTTGATTTTGAAAATTTTATTGAAGTCGTCTTCATAGTTCGAAAGGATTGTGTAGATGTAATTGCTTCCAATCAAAATAACTTTCGTGTTGATGTCAATTGGTTCAGGTTTCAACACGCTTGGAGAAAATTGATAGAGATTTGATACGTCTTGAATTTCCAATTGCCCGAAAAGCAAAACCCGCTTTAGTGCTTTCCAAACTCCCGGCTCCAAGAAAGCATCTTTGGCATTTATGATAATGTATCCGCCGTTCGCACGAAGTAAAGATCCGGATTTTACTTTGGTGAAATCCGCATACCAGCCGCCGCGTCCATCGCTGTATTTTTCAATTGTACCGAATAGATTGCTGTAAGTCGGCGAAGTCTCAACAATAATTGGGCATTTCTTCAGTTTAGAGTTATCAAGAATTATGTTCACTTCATACTCTTTCAAGTAATCAATAATTATTCCTTCGGATTCTTCCCGCACCGGACGTTTGCCTTTGAATACATCAAGATTCTGTATGATGTTATCTTCAACTTTCTGCAAATATTTTGTAACACGTGCGTTGTGATATTTTTTCTTAATCTCATCAACAGTAACCGAGATCAATCCGCTTACAAAACTGCTTTCGAGCGATACAAGTTTTTCCTGAAACTCTTGGGTTTGTTTTAAACTATTTCGGAAAACAAGCTGTAGCTCTTCTTGATAGCTTGCATACTTATTGATTAACTGCTCTCTCTGCTCGCCGGTGATTTGTTCCGCCTTTACAAGGTCGTTGAGCTGATATAGATTAACCGGAGTTTTGTTAATTATTGCAAATATCTCGGGACGAATCATTTCGCCATCTTTAACTTGTCCTAATGTAAAACTGTCTTTCTTCAATTTATCTTCGAAGCGGGACATTATCTTTTGCTGTCTCTGCCCAAATTCTGAAATGATCTTTTTCTTTTCGGAAACGAACGGTTCTGCTTCCAATAGTTGCGGAATTTTTTCCTGGAAGAACTTAATTGTTCTTTCTAGATCGCGTTTAAACTTTATTGCTTGCCCGGCTGTAAATTGAAGAAGCATAGGGCGGTCTTCATCGCCAAAATTATTAACGTAGGCATAATCGCGTAAGTTTTCGCAATCACTGGCAATTGCTTCAAGCATCATTTTGATGGTCGAAAACTTTCCCGTTCCGCTAAGACCTGTAATAAAAATATTGTAGCCGGGGCTTTTCAAATCAACACCAACGCGCAAGGCTTTCAGCGCGCGCTCTTGTCCAACAATTCCTTCCATCGGTTTTACATCCGTCGTAGTCTCAAAATCAAAAACACTCGGGTCGCAATTCCACTTCAAATCTTCCGGTTTTAGTTTCTGCACAAGCTTAGCTTTAATGAGAGACATGTTTTATCCAAATTTTGTAGAGTATATACTACCAAAATAAAGATAATCCGCTAAAAATGCGGGGAATGTGTAAGGCAAAAATTTTACAGCATAAGTTTCTTAACTTTACAGCGCAAAAATCCTTCCGTCTTGTGGCGGAAAGGGTGTTTTCTATTTTAAAATACTGAAAAGGAATTATGAAGCAGCCTTTCGAGCAGATTATTGATAAGATTGAATCGTTTGTTGTCTTGGAAGAGAGAATTAAAACGAAGGAAAAACTTATTTACGTTTCTCCATTTTCCGGGTCTTCCAAAAGTTTAATAATAAAAAAAATTGCCCATTCGGAAAATCAAATTCTGCTTATGCTTCCAAGTGTGCAAGCTGTAAACGAAGTTAAGGTTGAGCTTTCGATTCTTGGTTTGGAAAAATCTGTTGTAGCTGCCGATGACCTCTCTCCGGAAATGCTGCAAGAAAAACTTACGGACTTAAACTCACGCAAAAACTTTGTATTGCTTTCAACTTATGAACTGCTGAAACTGAAGCTGCCATCGAAGCAAAATATTGAAGCCAACACAACCAACATTGAAATTGGCGGAAACTTAAGCTACGATGATCTAATCGAGTACTTTAATGCAATAAATTATAACAGAGATAAATATGTAGAGCAGCCGGGCGATTTTGCAGTACGCGGCTCGATTATTGATTTTTGGTCTTACAGCGAAAAGCAGCCTTGCCGTTTGGAATTCGACGGTGACTTCATAGAATCAATTCGGCACTTTGATGCGGAAACACAGCGCTCTGCCGATAAACTTGAACGTGTTACACTTGCAGCGTCTCTTGCGCCGGCAGAGGAAAATCTTGGAGATATTTTCGATTATCTCAACAATCCGCTAATCTTTGCCGATGAGTATGAACTGCAGAATCTATTTATAGCCAAAACCGTAAGCAGTGAAGAAAAACTTCCGGATGATATTGATGATGAACTTAAAGAAGAGTTATATGATGCGGATGAAACTACAGATCAAGTTCAAGAGCAAGATCATGATCAAGTAAAGAATGAAAAGCTTTCTATTGATGAATTGTTTGAGAAGAACGCACGCTGGGTGATTGAAGATGCGCTCGGAAAGGATGAACGTGTTCAGCTTCATTTGTATGATGCACCTATTATTAATTCCAACTACGAATTACTTTCAAATATTCTTCTCGATTTTACAAACAAGCAGTATCAAACAATTATTGCTGTGGAAAATGAACTGCAAAGCAAACGCCTGTACGATTTACTCTGCGAGTTCAGAAACGAGTTGATGGGAATATTCGATTCCGGCGCGGTTAAACTTCAAATCTTTCCAATCAAAAGCGGATTTGTTGATAAGCAGTCAAAGCTTTTTGTTCTTACTGATTATCAGATTTTCAACAAACCGTACCGTACAAAACTCAGCACCAAAGCAAAATACAGAAAATCGCGAGTTAAAGATTTTGCTTCAATCAAGCGGGGCGATTTTGTTGTGCACGAAAGTTTTGGCATCGGGCAGTATGCCGGATTGGAAAAAATTAAGATTGGCGATATTGAGCAAGAATCAATAAAAATTTTGTATGCTGAAGGCGGCGTTGTTTATGTAAATCTGAATTACCTCTCTCTCGTTAAAAAGTTTTCTTCGCAAGATAATGTTCAGCCAAAACTTTCTGTGCTAGGCGGCAGCGAATGGAAAACTACCAAGAAAAAAGTTAAGGCTAAGATTAAAGAAGCCGCCCGCGAGTTAATCACACTTTACGCAAAACGGAAAGCGGCAAAAGGTTTTTCATTTAGTTCGGATTCAATTTGGCAGCGTGAGCTGGAAGCTTCTTTTATGTACGAAGATACACCGGACCAAACCAAAGTTACCGAAGAAGTTAAAGGTGATATGGAAGGGGAAAACCCGATGGATAGATTGGTCTGCGGTGATGTAGGTTTTGGCAAAACTGAAATTGCTGTCCGTGCCGCTTTCAAAGCAATGAATGACGGAAAGCAAGTTGCACTTCTCGCGCCGACAACAATTTTAACCGAGCAGCATTTCAATACGTTCAAAAACCGTCTTTCGCAATTTCCGGTTAGAGTTGAAGCGCTATCGCGGTTTCAGTCGGCGGTTAAGCAAAAAGAAATTGTAGAGAAGGTTTCTAAAGGAGAAGTTGATATTGTAGTCGGTACTCACCGTCTTCTATCGAAAGATATCAAGTTCAAAGATTTGGGCTTGCTCATTATAGATGAAGAGCACCGCTTTGGTGTTATGGCAAAAGAGAAACTTCGTTCCTATAAAACAAATGTTGATACGTTGACACTTACCGCAACTCCGATTCCGCGAACACTTAATTTGTCTTTGCTTGGTGCGCGCGATCTTTCAATAATGGCGACACCACCGCCGAACCGCCAGCCGATTTATACTAAAGTCGCAATGTTCGAAATTCCGAAAGTGCGCGAATGGGTTCTTAATGAGATTCGAAGAAACGGACAAGTGTATTTTGTGCACGATAGAATTCAATCAATAGAAAAAATTGCGGCGTATGTTAAAAAGTATGTTCCGGAAATAAACATCGGCATCGCTCACGGGAGAATGAAACCGGCTGAACTCGAAAAAGTTATTTACGGATTTCTCAACAAACACTATCACATGCTTATTTCAACAAAGATTATTGAAAGCGGGCTCGATATTCCAAACGTAAACACAATTATAATTAACCGCGCAGACCGTTTTGGATTGGCGGAACTGCATCAATTGCGCGGCAGAGTGGGAAGAAGCGACCGGCAAGCCTACGCGTATTTTCTTGTTCCATCTCTAAATGCAATTACAAAGAAAGCCGTTAAGAGATTGCAAGCGATTGAAGAATACACCGACCTTGGCGAAGGATTTAACTTAGCAATGCGAGATCTTGAAATACGGGGCGCAGGCAACTTGCTTGGTACCGAACAGAGCGGCAACATTGATTCCGTTGGTTTTGATCTCTACATGAAAATGGTTGATGAAGCAGTCGAAGAATTAAAGCAAGATGAGTTCAAAGAAATATTTCAGGATTTGCCGAGGCAACAGGAAAGAAGCGAACCGACTATTGATGCTTTTTTTGAACTTGGAATTCCACACAGTTATATGCCGGACCAATCCGACCGTCTTAGTTTTTACACAACGCTTTTTACACTTGTTAAAATTGAGGAATTGGATGAGATACGTGATGAGATGCGCGATAAGTTTGGAAGACCGCCGCTTACGGTTGAGCGTTTGATACAAACCGCAGTCCTTCGCTTTTATGCTTCTTTTGCTTTACTCGAAAGGATAATCATTCAGAAACAAAAAATTATAATTATACTTCCTAAGGGAGACCGGGAGAATTTTTACAAGATACAGTTCATTCCGCTTTTGACGCATATCAACTCAAAGTATTCCAAAGAAATTAAATTTGTGCAGTCGAATGAAACACTAAAGCTTGAGATTGGTAATAAGTTTGAAACTGCCGAGAAGGTTTTGGAATTTTTAATTAGTTTCGTTCAAGAAATTACAAATGTGATTTCCGGAGTAGGAAGTACTAAATAACCGGTTAATAAATTTATCGGGAGAAATATAAAGTGAGACGTTCAAGAATAATTACGTTGCTTATTGTGTTTGCATTAATAGGAATACAATTTATAGAAGTAGATAGAAGCAATCCGCCTGTTACAAGCGATTTGCAGGCATCCATGGAAGTGAAAAACGTTTTGAAAGACGCTTGCTATGACTGCCACTCAAACGAAACCAAGTGGCCTTGGTATAGCAAAGTCGCACCGGTTAGTTTCTTTATTTCAAATCACGTTGTTGAAGGAAGAGAACATCTAAACTTTTCAACTTGGGGAAGAATGTACTCTCAGAAACAAGGAGAGTATAAAAAGGAAATTTGGGAGGAGATAGAAAAAAATGAAATGCCGTTGTCTCACTATATCTGGATGCATCCTAAAGCTAATTTAACATTGGACCAAAGGCAGCTGATTAAGCGCTGGGCATTAGGAGAAAAATATTGAGCGAGCCGGATTTCTTCTGGCTTAGTTGCGTCTCAATACTTAAGTTGTAATTAAAGTTAAATCCTTCCGCACCTAAAGAGGTGGCTTATGTTAAAGACGTATAAAATTTTTGAGAACAAGATTGTCCCGGAATCATCCAACGGCGGCAGCATAAAAATTTATGTTAACCCGGATGAAGCCGAAAAGAAATTTCTTGTTGAAGAATACAAGCTTGATGAACACACACTCAATTCATCTTTAGATGCCGATGAACTTTCCCGCCTTGAGTTTGAGCCTGACCACCTTGCGATGATTTATAAAATTCCTAAGAACTACACCGCTTCCGAGCCTCTTCTTTTCCGCGTTAATTCAATGGGCGCGTTTGTATTCAAAGATAAAATTATTGTTGTTGTAAATGATGATATTAATCTTTTCCACGGCAAACACTTTAACAAGATTGTTACGCTTAACGATGTTATGCTTAAACTGATTTTTACTTCCATCATTCACTTTATAGATCACCTTCGTGTAATTAATATGCTGTCGGATGAAATTGAAAGGAAGATCAGCACGGCAATGGAAAACCGCTACCTGCTTAATCAGTTTACGCTTGGCAAGAGTTTGGTTTATTACCAAAACGCAATTAACACAAACACCGCGCTGATTGAAAAACTGAAGCTCAACGCTTCCAAATTAAATTTAACTATGGAGGAGATTGAACTGCTCGACGACATTATGATTGAAAATACACAGTGCTATAAACAAGCAGAGATTTATTCCAACATTCTCGCAAGTCTGATGGATGCTAAGGCTTCAATTATCATAACTGTAATGATTATGGTGCCTACATTTGTTGTTAGCGCGTTTTCTATGAACGTGGGAATTCCATTTCAAGATCACCCCCAAGCTTTTTTTATAATTATGAGTCTGGCGCTTGTGTCTGTTACCGGGTTCTTCATCTTCTGGAAATGGAAAAAGTGGTAATATATTTTTTGAAGGTTTTAAATGGCTAAACTTTACATTGGAACATGCGGCTGGAAGTACGACTCCTGGCGCGGATTAGTTTACTCCGGTAAAGAGGAAATCAATTATCTAAAAGAATATTCTGAGTGCTACGATGCTGTTGAAGTTCAGCAATGGTATTTTTCTCTTCATGGAAACAATAAAGTTGTACTCCCCAAACCGGAAATGGTTACTGCTTATAAGAATTCAGTTCATAAGGATTTCAAGTTCAGTATTAAAATACCCAACAGTATTACACTAACGCATCTTAACCACAGCGAGAATGAAGAAGAATTAATTCCCAACGGGCATTTTCTTTCCAACGATCTGCTGGAAGAATTTGTGAGTACGCTTAAACCGCTTCGGCATAATCTCGGCGCGCTCATATTTCAGTTTGAGTATTTTAGCAAGCAAAAGATGAAATCCCAGGTTGAATTTCAAGGTTTGCTGAGAGAGTTTATTGCAAAAATTCCCGGCGGTTTCCGTTTTGCAATTGAAACCCGTAATCCGGCTTATCTTAACGAAGATTACTTTTTGTTTTTACGCGACAGCAAAATTGCGCACGTCTTTCTTCAAGGTTATGATATGCCCGATATATTTGATCTTCACAAGCGTTACAAAGATTATGTTAAGGATTACGCCGTTATACGTCTGCAAGGTGAAGATAAAAAGGGTATTGAAACCAGAAGCGGGGGCGAGTGGAATAAAATTATCGAACCGAAAGATGATGAACTGTTGCGCCTGGTAGAAATGATAGGTGAACTACTCGAAAGAAATATTGATGTTTATCTTAGCGTGAATAACCACTATGAGGGATCCGCTCCGCTAACAATTGCAAAAATTCAGAAGTTGATGAGGGAGAAAAGTAACTGAGCACCTAAGCGCCAAAGTAACAAAAAATTAACATTCATGCGGATTTTAACTCGCCTTTGTTATACTTATGAATTATGCTTGATATTAATGTTTGATAGGGAATCCCTTCCTCAATTGCCTTCACTTGAATAGCGGCATAATCCTTTTTAGTTAAGCGAATATTTATTCTTTTGTTTTTGGCAATACTTTCTTTTGCAGCTTTAACAAATGCTTTTTGCTCTTTCTTTTTAATCGAAGTCCATTCCCCTTTTTCATAAGACTCGATCAATTCTTTTTCTTCTTTATCCAGATACTTCATTTTATTCCTCTTTACTTAAATATTTTTTATTTGCTTCTCTGCTGATAAGGTTCCGCTCCGCTAACAATTGCAAAAATTCAGAAGTTGGTGAGGGGGAAAAGTAACTAAGTTCCTAAGCGCCAAAGTGCCTTAGCTTATAAGAACTCAGTAACGACTTGCGAAATGAATTTTTAGTTTTCCGAAGCGTTTCCTCTCATTCCATAAAGTAAAATTCCGCAGACGGCAATCATTGCGAGAGACAAAGTAACTAAACCAACTTTAACAATTATTTCTTGCCAAGCCGCACCGTGAAGAGCGCCGCCGGCAAACGGCATCATCTCTGCACCGGCTCCCCAAATTGCTGCTAACAAAGTTGTGCCCCAATTTGTATAAGTACCAAACAGTGAAAGTCCGTAGCTCCAATTGAGTGCCCGGTTTGTTAATCGAACCTTTGGCAAGATTAATCCAAATAAAATTAACAGCATACCGTTCATTGTTCCTTCAAGATGACTTGATAATCCCATTCGCGGGTTCCGCATTGCGGGGATTACCAGACCGGTGAGTAATCCTAATAAGAATAACAAAATTCCATAGCGTATTAGTTTATTACCAAGTTGTGTTTGAGAATCAGTACTCATTGTTAAAGCCTTTCTTTTATGTTGGCACTTCTATTTTTAATTATAAGCGTCGAGGGAAATTACCGTTCAAAATAACAATGAGAGTTTTATCAACGCAACTACTTTGTGAAATTTCTAAAAGCTGTAGGTGGGAGTGGAGTATCTTAGTTTATAAAAAGTTTATTACAAATATTCTGCAACAATCGCCTCGCCCCGCCTAACCTGCTCAATTACTTTCCGGCTAATTTTACGGTTGTCATCTCTAATAAGCTCGACCAGACGTACTATACGTTTGGCTTCCGAATCAGTGTCGTACTTAGCACTCCATAACACTATTTCAAAAATCAATGGGATAAGGTCTAACCCTTTTTCAGTAATGGAAAAGATGTCTTTCCTTCCGTCCGTTTCATGTCCCTCCCGCTTAAGAATACCAACTTTAATTAAATGGTCCAGGCGAGAAGCCAGAATATTGGTAGCAAAACCCTCTTCTGATTTAAGGAACTCACCGTAAGTCCGTTTCCCTCTGAAAATAATGTCTCGAAGGATTAGCAGCGCCCAGCGGTCACCAAAAGCTTCA
>Ga0208374_1000753_pt1 | contig 12185 bp, 13 predicted proteins | sample RifOxyC3_FD_184037 | JGI IMG/M metagenome (GOLD analysis project Ga0208374, IMG submission 184037) | Groundwater microbial communities from Rifle, Colorado - Rifle Oxygen_injection C3 (SPAdes) | ecosystem: Environmental > Aquatic > Deep subsurface > Groundwater | place: Rifle, Colorado, USA...
TATTAGATTTGTTAATTGGTATAATACTGTCAAACCTCACAAATCTCTTAATAATCTTACTCCTATGGAACAACTTATTAACTACTTTTATCCTAATGAATTGTAAACAACCCTTTACTTTCTTACACATACGGTTTAAATTAATATATAAATAAAAAATGTCAAGAAATTAAAGAACTATTATCATAAATTATTAACCCAAAAATTATGAACCCAAAACAAATGGTACAACTAAGAGTAGCTTCACAAACTCCTGAAAGAAGAAGAGAAATTGCTATGATTGCAAACAAAGCTAGTCGAAAAAAGTTTAAAAAGTTAAGCAAAAAAGATCGAAGCAAAATAATGCTTTGTGTTAAGTATGGAATTAAGAGAGAAGAATGTTTGTCTCTTTCAGACGATGAACTAAAAGAAAAAATAAATAAGATAAGGTTTGGCGCTGATCTTTAATATAAATATTAAATTTTTACTCAAAAAAACACTCTAAAAAAATAGAGTGTTTTTTTATTTACAAAAAAAGTTATCAACTTGACTTATAACTAAGAAGATTTAAACTTAGTTATTAGAGGTGTTTTTTTTCAGTTTTTTTCTAGGGGGGTTCTCTAATGTTGTCGTTTACGACCCATCATGTAGGATGTATGAAAAATGGTGAGGCTTTTGTTTGTGGCTGTGGAAATGGAGCGATCTCCTTTTTCAGCCACGCTGAACCAGATTCATACGATTTCTTGGTGTATTGCCAATGTGGTCGGGTGTACCGCGTCGGGGAGGACCTGAAATACACTGGTGTCAGTAGTGAGAGTGACTAGAGAGTCACACTCCTAGTCTGGCATTCGACCGAACACTTCAGCAGTTTCGTGGGGTTTCTGCTCAAACAAAGAACCCCACCAAGATGATTTTGATATTGACGAATAATCATCTTTTTGTTATATTGAACTCATCACTTATGACAGGTTTTGGCAAATCTCGAGGTGATACAAACATAAAGAGTGTTCCGCCGAATCGGCGGGGAACTTGGGTGGAACCGTCCTAAAGAAATTCAAAATTTTAAATTTAAAATTTTAATTTGGACCCCAAGACTTCTATCAAGAGGTCTTTTTATTTTTTTATTCAAAATGTGTTATAATAGAGTTAATCTAAAAATATATGAAATCACTCGAATCAATCGTCAATTTTGCTAAGCAAAAAGGTTTTATTTTTCAATCTTCAGAAGTCTATGATGGACTTGCTGCTGTCTATGATTTTGGTCCTTTGGGAATACTCCTCAAAAATAATTTACAAGAATTGTGGTGGAAAGAAATGGTTCAAAGACATAATAATATTTATGGTCTAGACGCAGCTATACTTATGCATCCTCGTGTTTGGGAAGCTAGTGGTCATGTAGCTAGTTTTTCTGATCCACTTGTAGATTGTAAAGAATGTAAGATGCGTCACCGTGCTGATCACTTGCTCGAGACTGTAGGCGTAGAAGCTGATGACAAAATGGGGATAGAAGTATTAAACAAACTTTTGCAAGAAAATAATGTTGTTTGTCCAAATTGTAAAGGTGAATTGACCCCTGCTCGTGATTTCAATCTGATGCTTGAAACTCAGCTTAGTAAGACTGATGATAGTAGCAAAGTCTATTTGCGTCCAGAAACTGCGCAAGGTATTTATGTCAATTTCAAAAATGTGCAGACTGCCACTCGCGCCAAAATTCCTTTTGGTATTGCTCAAGTTGGCAAGGCTTTTCGTAATGAAATCACTACCAAGCAATTTATTTTTCGTACCAAAGAATTTTCACAAATGGAAATGCAATATTTCGTCAAGCCAGAAACAGCTGAAAAATTGTACGAAGATTGGAAGACTTCTCGTCTAGCTTGGTGGCAATCACTTGGTATCAAAGCTGAAAGTCTTAGGTTTCACGAACATGAAAAATTGGCTCACTACGCCAAAGCCGCTTATGATGTGGAATACAATTTTCCTTGGGGTTGGAAAGAGATAGAAGGTTTGCACAATCGTGGTGACTTTGATCTTACTCAACACGAAAAATTCAGTGGCAAAAATCTCAAATATCGTGATCCTGAAACCAATGAAGAATATGTGCCATTTATTATTGAAGCGTCTTCTGGACTCGACAGAAACGTCTTTACTTTGTTAGTCGATGCTTATGAAGAATTGGATGCAAGAAGTGGGGACGAAGATGCTAAACACGAAAAAGAAGTAGTACTTCGTATTCACAAAAGTTTGGCACCAATCAAAATGGCAATACTCCCATTGTCCAAGAAAGAACCTTTGCAAAATATTTGTAATGAAATTCAAAATACTTTGTCAAAAACTTATATGACTCAGTATGATGAAACTGGTAGTATTGGTAAACGTTATAGAAGACAAGATGAAATTGGCACACCTTATTGTATTACTGTCGACTTCGATTCACTAGAAGATAAGAAAGTGACTGTGCGTGATAGAGACACAATGGCACAAGAAAGAATTGCAATTAGTGATTTGGAAAAATATTTTGCTGAGAGATTTTAAAAAAAGTTTTACATGAAAAATTTAATATTGTAGTTGATTAATTTATGCTAGAAAAAAGTTCATTTTATTCTTTGTCTGATTATAAAAAATATAATGATAAAGAAGAAATTATAACTTTATTGTATTCTTTTTTAGGAAAAGATTATTCTAGAAAAGATTTTATGTTTTGGGCACAAAATGTTATAGAATAATCTATGGACAACCATATACTAATAACAATTGTACCAAACGAAATAGATAGAAAATTTGTTATAGATAAATTACTAACATTAAAAAATTTAGGTTTAGATAATTAATATTTTATGGAACAACAAAGAAAAATTTCTTCAGAAGGTGAAAGTTTGGAAAGATTTAGAAAAAAATTAATTGATGAAATATTTTTTCAAATTAGAATATTGCAAGCTCAAGGAAATGTTGATACTGAAAATTATGATTTAGACTCTTTATTAAATAATGTTAAAAAAGCTCTTACTTTAGAAGAATTAAAAAGAATACAAACTCAACTTTTAAATATTACAGAAAACAGAAATTTGAGATAAAAAATTTAAAATTCAATCCCGATTTTATCGGAACTAAATTATAAAATTCAACACATATGCCCCCAATCGAACCAAATAATGTAGTAAATAGTGTAACCACTACTACAAAAACAGGTTATTTTAGTCGTATCGGAAGTTCTATCAAAGGAATTTTCTTTGGATTTCTTATTTTTATTGCTTCTTTTGTTGTACTTTATTGGAATGAAGGTAAAGTAGATAAATCAGATGTAGCGTCTACTGCTGTAGAAATTAGTGCGACAAGCTCAAATACTGATGCTAATTTGGAAAATAAATTGGTACATCTTAATGGTGATTTGGTTACTGATTCCAAAATATCTGATTCTACTTATTTACAAGAAAACAATTATTTAGTATTGAATCGTAAAGTAGAAGTCTATGCTTGGGTAGAAGAAAGTAGTTCAAAAACAAAAACCAATGTAGGTGGATCACAAACTACAGACACGACTTATACTTACAAAAAAGATTGGGTAGCGGAAGCTCCTGATTCTAGTAGTTTTCAAGAACAAAAAGGTCATGAAAATGTGGACAAAACTTTGGATAGTAATACTTGGTATGCTAGTATTGCCAAAGTTGGTGTTTATGAAGTAGAACCTGCAAAATTGACTATGCCCGGGTTTGTAGAAATTGCTTTGACAAAAGAAAACACTATTTTGCCAGTCGTCACAGTACCCACAACTACCAAAAAAGTTGTACCACAAAATGATTTGATGAAAGCTCTTAGTGCTAGTGACGAAGATTTGGCTGCAGAATTTCAAAAGGATATTGTTAGTACTGTTGCAGAAGTAGTAGAACCAGAAAAAGTAAAAAATGTAGTATTGAATGGTAATTATATTTATGTGGCTGAAAAAAATGTAAGCACACCGACAGTAGGTGATATGCGTATTAGTTATAGCGCTGTAACTTCGCCAGTAACAGTCACTTTGCTTGGTAGATTGAATGGCAACAAAATTACAGCTATGACTGATGCAAAGACAGGTGTCACACTTTATCGTGCTTTCAATGGAACATTTGAAGATGCTCTTGGTACTTTGCACAAAGAGTATAAAACAGCACTTTGGATTTTTCGTGTTATTGGTTTTCTGATGATGTGGATTGGTCTTGCTATGGTTTTGGCACCTCTTAGTGTGTTGCTAGATGTCTTGCCAATTTTCGGTACTATTAGTCGTAGTGTTGTTGGTTTGGTGACTTTTTTAGTAGCTCTTGTATTATCTATTGTGACTATTGTTGTTTCGATGGTATTACACAATCCATTAGTTTTGATTTTAGTTATTATCGCTGTTGGTATTTATGTATTTAAATTGGTGAAAAAAGCTAAACAAAACACGAATCTTAATACTAGTTTACACAAATCATAAAAAAGTGATTATTTTATTATTTAAATAAGTTTATATTTAAGAAAGATCCCTCGTCGTATTCTCGACTCAGGATGAATAAACCCTTATGTACGAATATTTAGAACTAAAAAATAAAGCAAAAGTATATTTTATTCCATTGCAAGATACCAAATCTTTGACTACTTTGGTGATGTTTCCTGTTGGTTCACGTTATGAAGCTGACAAGATGGCTGGTGTTTCTCACTATGTAGAGCATTTGATGTTTAAGGGCACAAAAAAGAGACCAAGCACTCTTATCCTAACTCGTGAGATAGACAGGCTAGGAGCGCAATATAATGCCTTTACAGGCAAAGAATATACTGGTTACTACATTAAGGCTGATGCTAAATATTCAGAAGTTTCTATGGATATTTTGTCAGATATGCTTTTCAATTCCAAATTTGATCCAAAGGAAATGGAAAGAGAAAAAGGTCCAATCATTGAAGAAATAAGAATGTACAAAGATAATCCTTTGATGAGTATTGATAGCCTTTTTGAAGATTTGATGTTTGATGGCTGTCCTCTTGGTCGTGATATCGCTGGTACTGAAGCTCATGTCCGTAGTTACAAACGTCCTGATGTCATCAAATATCGTGATACTTATTATAGTCCAAATAATATGACTATTGTTGTCGCTGGAGCAGTTGATGACAAAGTGAAGAGCCAAGTAAAAAAATATTTTGGTGCTGGCAAAAATAATGGTGGTAGAAAAAGAGAATATACACCCGCTTGTTTTGGTTCGGTCTCAAAAGAAAAAAGAATTGTGATATCCAAAAAAGAAACTGATCAAGTACAGATGATGTTGGGTTTCCCAGGGTTTAATTACAACGAAAAAGAAAATTATGCTGAAGGTGTTTTGAATACTATTTTGGGTGGCTCTATGAGTTCAAGACTTTTTATCCAAATTCGTGAAAGAAGGGGACTAGCTTACATGATTCGTTCTGGTTCTGATAATTTTCGTGATACTGGTTATGTTTATGTACGAGCTGGTTTGGAAGCAAAAAATATCAACAAAGCTATCGAAGTTATAAAAAAAGAAATTGAGCGTATTTGTGAAAAAGGTGTTAGTAAAAAAGAATTGGCAGATGCAAAAACTCATATTCGTGGAGCTTTTACTTTGTCTCTTGAAGATTCTAGTGCTCAAGCAAATTATTATGCTAGTGAAGCTTTGTTTTCCAAAAATATGGAAGATCCTGAGGAAAGATTGCAAAAGATTGAAAAAATTACCAATGAGGATATAATAAAGGTAGCAAGAGAAGTATTTAAGTGGAATCAGATGAGAGTAGCGATTATTGGAAATGTTGAGAAGAAAGATATTAAATTTTAATTTTTGCATATCACATATCGCATAACACATATCAAATCAGTATGCGATACGCGCTATGGGTTACGCGTCATTTTTAAAGATTAACTTTTTAGTAAATTTAAATTTTGAACATATGAAATACATATTTGGTAACTGGAAAATGTATCTTGATTATAAGCAATCTGTGGATTTGGCTAATTCTTTAGTTAAAGAAAATCTTAAAAATGAAAATGTTGAGATTGCAGTTTTTCCAACGGCTTTGACAATGAAAGATGTTACAGACATTTTGCAAAACACAAATTTCAAAACAGGCGCGCAAGATGCGGGTCATCCTTCACATGGTGCTTATACTGGTATGATTTCAGCTGAGATGTACAAAAATATTGGTTGTACTTATGCTTTGGCTGGACATTCAGAACGTCGTCATATTTTTGGTGAAACAAACAAAGATGTTCGTGCAAAAATAGAAAGTTATTTGGATGCTGGTTTGAAAACTGTCGTTTGTATTGGAGAAACTGAACAAGATAGAAACAATGACAAAGCTAGATATCGTCTGGCCAAACAAATTTTGCGTGCGTTTGAAGGTTTGAACTTTGCCCAAGGTCAAATCTTAGTAGCCTATGAACCTGTTTGGGCTATTGGTACAGGTAATGCTTGTTTGCCAGCCGACGCTATTGATAGAATTGATTTTATCAAATTAGAAATAGCTAAGTATAGCCAAAATATGGTACCTGTACTTTATGGGGGTAGTGTAGATGAAAATAATGTGTTATCATATTTTAGTGAAGATATTATAGATGGAGTGCTTGTAGGTGGTGCTTCTGCTAAGTTAGATAATTTTACAGACATTATTAAAAATGTTTTGAAATAGTTTTTATGTTAAATATTTTACCATTTATTCTTATTATATTATCTTTGGTAGTAATAATTTTTGTGATTGTGCGTAAATATCCACAGTTATTGCTTTTGGATGTTGAAACTTTGCCAGAAATAAAAACTGCACGTAGTAAAAATAGAATTATAATGCGTAAATCAGAGCAACGAGAAAAACAATACTATGCTAATTTCAAAAATAAACTTACTCCTTTTGTAAAATTATTAAAAAAAATTCAATTAGCTTTTCGTATCTTAGTTGGTAAAGTAGAAAGAAAAGCTGGTGATAAACATGATATTACTGAAGGCTATAGTGTTACAAAAGAAAAAGTAATTACTTCCAAAGGTTTGGTAAAAGATGCTCAAAATGATTTGGAACAAGAAGATTATCCTACCGCAGAAAAAAAGTTTTTGGCTTCACTCAAATATGATTCAAAAAACAAAGAAGCTTACCGTGGTTTGGCTGCTGTTTATTATGCTCAAAATCAAGTAACAGAAGCAAAAGAAACTTATAATTTTCTTTTGCAACTTGATCCAGATGATGAAGACGCCAATGTAAAACTTGGCGAGATTTATGAGGAAGAAGGTAACAAAGAAACAGCTGTAGGTTATTATCAACAAGCTGTTCTTACCAATCCAAATAATCCAGAAAGATTTTTGAAAATTCATGATTTGCTTTTTTATTTGAAACATTATGAAACAGCTTTAGAAGCTATACAACAGGCTTTGGACATTGAACCACAGAATCCTCGATATGTTGACAATTTTATAGAAACTAGTATAATACTCAAGCGTAAAGATTTGGCTGAAGAAGGCTATAAACAATTACGTATGATAAATCCTGATAATCAAAAATTAGAGATATTCAGACAAAGGATTGACGAGATAAAAGATTAGTGTTATAATATTCGGGCAGAAAAAATTAGTTCTTTAAAAAATTCACAATTTGTAAATTAATAATTACTAATTATTAATTAAAACGTGCCATATTTTCCGACTTGGTCGGGAGGTAGAGCATACATGCCATCTTTCCCGATTTAATCGGGAGGTAGAGCAATTATTATATGCCATCTTAGCTCAGCTGGTAGAGCTACGGTTTTGTAAACCGTCGGTCCGGGGTTCGAATCCCCGAGATGGCTCAGAATAGTTAAAAGTTTTTAAAGTTCTTAAAGTTTATAAAGTAATTTCTTTATAAACTTTTTAACTTTATGAACTTTATAAACTAATAAAGGGCAGGTTCCCGAGCGGTCAAAGGGGACAGACTGTAAATCTGTTGGCTCCGCCTTCGAAGGTTCGAATCCTTCTCTGCCCACAAGTAAGTAGTCTAATCAAGACTACTTTTTAAATAAAAAATATGGAGGAATCTTCAAAATGGCATTATGTTTATATATTGTATAGTTTGAAAGATTTTAAGTTATATGTTGGTACTACGATAAATTTGAAGAAAAGATTAGAAAGACATAATAGTGGAATGAATACTTCAACCAAAGGTAGACGTCCATTAATATTGATTTTTGCAGAGAGTTTTTTGAATAAAAAAGATGCTGATAATAGAGAAAAATTTTATAAGACTGGACGTGGACGAGAAATTATAAAAATGAAATTGGAAAATACTTTTGTTGATCTAGATAAGAAATATAAACAAGGACTGTAAATCTGTTGTCCGCCTCATCGGCGGGCTTCGAAGGTTCGAATCCTTCTCTGCCCACAAATAAAATTTTAGAATTTTATAATTTTAAATTTTAACTTGTCCGTCCGCCCAATCGGCGGAGTGGAAACAATTTTTAATTTGGAAATTATAGAATTTGAAATAGTCATAAAAGTGGCTATTTTTTTATATTTTAGTTTATATACTAGAATTGTATTAATTGTAAATTTGCTATATAATATAGTCTCTTGAGTTTAAGGTTATTAGTTTTATTTTATGGAAAAACAAAAAAAATTATTAGGTGAAGAAAAAATTAGTAAATTATTATGGAAGTTGTCAGCTCCTGCTATGGTTGGTATGTTGGTTTCTGCTTTGTACAATTTGGTGGATACTATTTTTGTTGGGCATGGTGTTGGTGTCATTGGTATCGCTGGTATTGCTATTGTGTTTCCAATCTCAATGATAATCATGTCTTTATCAATGATGTTTGGTATTGGTGGAGCTTCAATAATTTCTATTCGTATAGGTGAAAATAAAAAAGAAGAAGCTGAAAAAGTGTTGGGTAATATGGTGACCTTGTTGTTTGGTTTGGGTATAATTTTGACTATTGTTGGTTTGGTTTTTATAGAACCAATTTTGTTGGCTTTTGGTGCAACGGAAGGTATTTTGGCTTCAGCTCTGGAATATGGCAGAATAATTATGGCAGGAAACTTATTTTTTTCTATTAGTGTGGCAGCCAATAATGTCATTAGATCAGAAGGCAATGCCAAAATGGCTATGATAACCATGCTGGTTGGCGCTCTTATAAATATTATTTTAGATCCTATTTTTATTTTTGTTTTTGATATGGGATTGGCTGGTGCTGCTTGGGCTACGGTGATATCTCAGTTTTTTTCTTTTGCATATATTGTGTATTATTTTGTCAGTAAAAAACATAGTATGTTGCGTATTCACTTACAAAATTTAAAATTAAAATTTTATATATTCAAAGAAACTGTAGCTTTGGGAATTTCAGCTTTTGTACGTATGGCAGCTGGTAGTGCGATGAGTGTGGTCATCAATCATACTTTGGCTATACATGGTGGTGATGTGGCTATTGCTACATTTGGTGTCGTAAACAGATTATTATCTTTTGTTTTTATGCCTATGTTTGGCATAATTCAAGGTATGCAACCGATTGTAGGTTTCAATTATGGTGCAAAAAATTCACAGAGAGTTATTGATGTCATAAAATTGACTGTGAAAATTACTACTATTATGTCATTTGTTTCTTTTGTAGTTTTGTTTATTTTTGCTGAAATTTTTATGAAGATATTTAGTACAGATCTAGAATTGATAAGAATGGGTTCTCATGCTACACGTATTATTATCATATTTTTGATTACTTTAGGTTTGCAAGTAGTCAGTTCTGGTATGTATCAATCTATGGGTAGAGCTTGGATTTCTTTTGTAATTTCATCATTGCGCCAAATTATTTTTTTGATTCCTTTGGTAATTATTTTACCTATATTTTTTGATTTAAATGGTGTTTGGTATGCTTTCCCTGTGGCTGACTTTTTGGCTTTTGTTGTTTCTTGGGTATTGTATAAGAGAGAAATGGCTTTGATTGAGAAAAACCTTGCTTAGAATTTACAAATTTTCATTTTTCAATTTTCAAACAATTTAAAAATTGTTTGAAAATTACTAAATTAAAAATTTAAAATTAAAAAACAGTTTTAATAAATTAAAACTGTTTTTTGTTGCTAAATATTATTTATAGAACCTTTAAGTCTTTAATCACTTCGTCCACATGTTTAGCTGGATTTACTTTTTCATAATGTTTAATAATTTTTCCATCTTTGCCAATGAGGAATGAATCACGTTGTATTCCCATATATTTTTTACCAAACATAGATTTTTCTTTCCAAACACCATATTTTTCAACTACTTCTTTTTTTTCATCAGAAAGTAGGGGAAAGTTTAGACCATGTTTGTTCTCAAATTTTTTGTGAGATTCGACAGAGTCTACACTAACACCAAGAACTTGAACATCATATTTTTTTAGTTCATTGTTTCTATCACGGAAGCATTTGGCTTCGATAGTACAGCCAGGTGTCATATCTTTTGGGTAAAAGTAGAGAAGTACTAGTTTACCGGCGTAGTCTGAGAGTTTGTGTTTTTTACCTTCTTGATCAGGTAAGTTGAAAGCTGGAGCTTTGGACATATGTTTATAGGTTAATTGGTTTATTAGTTAATTAGTTCAAATTCGTTAGATTCGTTTAATCCGTGTTCTATTTTGGCAGATAGAACGCGAATCTAACTAATTAAACGAATTATAACGAATTTGTTCTTATTGGTTGTAATAATTATACCAAGCTAGTATAGATTTGCAAAGAGTGGATATATATTGTAGAATAATATCATTAAGAAAGTTATTTGAGTTTTCAATATTTTGTTAGATAAATAAGTTCAATTTTAAGGAAAGGACGGCAAGAACTCCCTGTGATGTCCGACGCAGGACTCACAGGGATGAATTGCCGCCCAAGGTGTTGAAATAATAGTTAAATATGTTGTATAGTAAGATATATGACAACAAATATAGAAGGGGATATCTGGTATTGGCATCATAATGTGTCAGAGTGCTATTATCATATTCAATTAACAATAAAATATCGAAAGAGTCTGTTTGTTAAACAAACGGAAGAGAAACTGTTAGAGACGATAAGAGGACTTAAAGAGCGCTATGCAATAGAGATAAGCCATGTCGGATTTGATAAAAATCACGTACATATACTATGTAGATTTTTACCAAAATACTCGGGAGGACAAGTAATAAAACTAATCAAGAGTATTACAGCTAAAATGGTATTTAAAGATTTACCAGAAGTAAAGAAACAATTATGGGGAGGAGAATTCTGGACAGATGGTTATTATATAGCGACAGTCAGTAGAAGAGGAGATAAAACTATTATAGAAAAGTATATAGAAAACCAAGGTCGTAAAGAAGATATACATCAACTTAAATTATTTGAAATTTAGACAAGACGCCCTGTGGTCTCTGCCACAGGGTCGTTCACGAAACCTGCCTGCCGGCAGGCGGGGATCCCTCTCTGCTGATTCGGCGGGTTTGGGGTGCCATTACTATATGCCAGAACTACCAGAAGTAGAAACCATACGTCAAGATTTGCGTAAAAAGATATTAGGTAAAAAAATCAATGATTTTGTTTTTACCAAAAAGGCTAGATTAAACAAAACAACTAAGTTTTTTGTAGATTTTTTTGTAGGCAATCATTTCGCAGAAATTGATAGAATTGGCAAGCTCATTATTTTTGTTTTGCCAGATGAAAAACATGTTTTATTAGTACATTTGAAAATGACAGGGCAACTTATTTATAAGAAAGATGACAAAATAATTCCTGGTGGACATAGTGACGTTTCAACAGTGGACGTACCAAACAAACACACTCACGTCCAGTTTCATTTTGAAGATGGTTCCAAAGTATTTTTTAATGATATTCGTCGTTTTGGTTATTTGAGTTTGGAAACTATCGAAAAATTAGAAAAAATAAAAAGTAAATACGGCATCGAGCCTTTGACAGATAATTTCACTTGGGAGAATTTTGCCGAGATTTTTGCTGGCAAAAAGAGTACAATATTGAAAGCATTACTCTTGAATCAACAAATAATTTCCGGTTTGGGAAATATCTATGTTGACGAGACTTGCTTTGACGCTGGGGTGCGACCAGATAGACGCATAAATACGCTTACTCTGGCAGAGCTCAAAAAATTGTTTGCTTCGACCAAAAAAATAATAAAAAAAGCCGTAGAAGAAAGAGGTACGACTTTTAATAACTATTTGGACGCTGATGGTAAAAAGGGGAGTTTTGTGAAATTTTTGAAAGTTTACGGACGAGGTGGTCAGAAATGTGTGAGGT
>Ga0208374_1000759_pt1 | contig 12038 bp, 9 predicted proteins | sample RifOxyC3_FD_184037 | JGI IMG/M metagenome (GOLD analysis project Ga0208374, IMG submission 184037) | Groundwater microbial communities from Rifle, Colorado - Rifle Oxygen_injection C3 (SPAdes) | ecosystem: Environmental > Aquatic > Deep subsurface > Groundwater | place: Rifle, Colorado, USA...
CCTGGATGCCCGCAGGCAATGCCGACGCCGCGGGCGGGTTGCACCGCACCACCCGCACGGCACGCGTGGTGCGCGGCGCCAGTTCCGCCTGGGCATAATCCATCAGGACAAACCGCGCCGATCCATCCTTCCAGGTGGATAGAATCCGCCATTGCGCATGGCAATCATGCCCCGCTTCGTCTTCCAAACGCAGTTCCCGGGCAGGGTCCCGGACTTCGCCTTCCGGCAGGGGAATGCTGGCACGCAACGGAACCCCATGTAACGGGAACTTCCACGGATTCGACAACTTGAAGGGAACCTCCCAGGACTGCATTCCACCCCCCTTTCAACGACTTTCAAAAACCGTCCGGAACACAACGGTATCACGCTTCTCATTCCACTCCGGCGCATTCATGCCGCCCGCTGCGGACTGCATGCCGACAAACCCGTTGGGAATCACCCGGTAATACGGTTCGGAAGGCAGGTCACGCGTCAGGCGTTCCACGGTATTCCAACCCGAATCATCATAATCCGGCGCCTGCCAGTTACCCGGTGGATTCCGCATCCATTTCCAACCGATCGTTGAAACGGTGTCTCCCGAATGGGTTCGCAGGCAGACCTGCACCCAAGGATCCTGTCGCGACCAGACCGCGGTCACCCCCAGCACATGCCGGCCCGGCGATACCCGCACCGGAACAACGGCCAGTTGTTCCGGATGGTCCACCTGCATCACCGTCCGTCCATCCAGCGTCACGGTTGACCGGCTGTTGCAGAAAGCGCCCAGCAAGGCATTGCCCGCATCCTCACTGAACCACGTCATTTGCGAGGCCTGCTGGACATGCGCTTCCTTGGAATCCGGCGTGCGGGCCATGGCACGGATGGCCTCCCGGGCGGATGAATCCCCTGCCGCCTCCCGGTACGCAAGCGCACGCAGGCGCCAGACACCGGCAAATGGTGATTCGGGATTCAGCTCGAGGTGTTCCCGAACACGGGCTTCGGCGGCCTCAAAATCACCGAGGCGTTCACTGCCCAGAATGCTGTTCATCAGGGTGACTTCACCGAACGGATCCGGTTCCGGCCGTCGCGCTTCAACCGGGCCCACCCGTGACGCCGCCGCCTGCGGTTTCTCAAGGTAATAGTAGGCAACACTCTCCATCCAACCCTTGCTGGCATTCCCCGGTCCCCGTTCGAACACCATGTCGATGGAATCCCGGAACCCCACGGGGTCCGGCAGATGAAACCGGTATTGCAGGGTACGGAAAGGGCTCTTGAATAGTAATCCGGACAAGGGTCGCGCCATCAGGTTGAAATAATACCAGCCGCCGTTGAAATAATCCTCGAGCCCGGTCCCGAGCCATTGCGGCACGGGGGCCCCATCCGTCCGGATCATCTCGTCGCCTTCCAGCAGCCACCAGCTGTTGTCCTGGCTCATGGTGTCCAGCAGGCATCCCACGTATTTGCCGCGGCCCTGCGCCCGCACGATGGGATGGGGTTTGCCGACATCGGCCGGCGTGGTGCGTATCCAGTTGGCATGCAGATAACCCCACACGGGGGATGGATCATGCGATCCCGCCCAAACCCTGACGGTGACCGGCAGGACCTGCCGTCCCTGATTGACCAGTTCAATCGTCGCCCCGGATGCAAACGGCATCGGAAAACGGGTGTAGAAGGAATCACCCTTCATGCCGAGCAACAGGGACTGGTAACGGATCCGGCGCTGGAAACTGCCGAAGAATTCCCCCAGCAGAACCTCCACGCTGGGTTCCGGGCAATCGTCCCACCGGATTCGCAGGATCACCTCCCGCAGAACCTGTTCCCGCTGTACGGCCGATTCGATCCCTCCCAGCTGTGGTTCAATCTCAAGCCGGCGAATCATACCGGGGCCGGTAATCCGATCCAGCGCCTGTGTCACCCCGGGCGCCACCGTTGCGGTCATCACATGCGTCGGATCCCCGGACTCGGCGGCGGGAAGAATCTCTCCGGTCCACAGTTTACGCACCGATTCGGCCAGCGCATGATCGTCGGCGGACCATGCATTGCGAAAACTCTGCACGGTTCCGGTCGACACGTTCACATAGTTGATCTGGTGGAATAAACGCGGCCAGTTGCCCGGCTTGGTCCCTGCCGGTTCCGCCGTTATCACCAGCCGTTTCGCATAGGGAATCGGCAGGTAGGAATATTTGCACCCCTGCTCGTGGTTGGACAAGGGATGCTTGAAAACCGGATTGTTTTGGAAAAACGACAGGATCGTGTCATCGACCCGCGGTTTGCGTTCATTGTCGAAGTACAATCGGAAACGATGATTGGTCGGCGGGCCGGTATTCCAGAAGCGCGTCACGCAACCCGGTCCGGCCAGGTCCGCAATCACCCACCACCCATCCGGCCCGATCCGCAGGGGGCGGTTGTAATCATCGTTTCCGCCGGACGGATCACAAGATGTCACGATGCCACCGGTGGGGGCATCCAGCCGGGCGAGGCCATCCAGGTCCGCCAGGGTTGCAACCCGGGCACGCCAGAACGCCGTCTCCGCCGGGTCCGGCGCCCGCGAACAACCCGCGACCAGCAGGCTCACCAAGGAAATCGCCGCTATCCGCCCTGCAACACGCATCATGCAACCACCTGTTTTCAGGATTGTACCGCCCCGTCCCGCCAATGCAACTTATTCCGGCTGCGGAAGAATCGTTGCGTTACCACCACGGGCCGTTATGATTCCGCCATGTCTGAATCAAATCAACCGGACCGTCGGCCCGCCATTGGTATCTGGCACCGGTATGGCCCCGCTGCCCATACCGAGGAATATCCTGCCCTGCCGGACCTGGTGACCGAACTGTCACAACCGGTTGATGTGCATTATTTCGGCATGCAGACTGGACAAGCGGTTCCCGCCGCCATCCGGGAACATGCCACCGTCCACAACCTGCCCCTTCACGTCAACCGGGCCTCCATGCGCGACAAGGTCTGGAAAACCATCCTCTGGTACCTTGCCATCCCCTTCATGGCCCTCCGTTGCCGCCGGTTGGGCATCCAGACGCTGTTCATCGATGAATCCCTGCCCTTTTCCTTCATCATCATCCGGTGCTTCTTCGGACGGTCGATCGCCCGTACCCTGACCGATTTTTTCCTGGATATCTATCTCCGTGAACACGCCGTTCCGGGTTGGCTGACCCGCGCGCTGTCCCGGCTGGAAATCAATTCCTGGCGTCCCCTCCCCCTGATCATCACCCGCGTCGAGTATACGCGCCGGTTCCTGGTTGGGCAGGGATTCGATCCGGCGCGCATCGCCGTACTCTACAACCCCTGCGATCTGGCGCTCTACCAACCCGGCGACCGGATGGCGGGACGCCGCCGGTATGGCATTCCACCGGAGGCTTTCGTGATCGTGCATCACGGGGTGCTTCACCCCAACAAGGCGAACGATCACATCCTGAATGCCCTGGCCGGCATGCGCGCCACCCATCCCCGGCTCCACTACCTGCTGGTTGGCTCGGGACCGGAACTGACCCGCCTGCGGGAACTCACCAAATCCCTCGGTATGTCGGATCACGTCACCTTCACCGGATGGCTGAATACCGAATCCGAGGTGGCCGAGGCCATCAATGCGGCCGATGTCGGACTGGTCATGCGCGTTGGCCTGGAATCCGACCACTATCACGTCACCAACACCCTGGTTCACGAAATGGCATGCGGCCTGCCGATCTTGGCCGCCCGGCTCGCCGGCATCGCCGAAATCATCCACCATGAAGACAACGGCCTGCTGTTCGATCCGGCTGATGGTGAATCATTCCGGCATCAACTGGCACGGTTGGCAGACGATCCCGGATTACGTGCCCGGTTCGGCGCCCGGTCCCGGCAGGATGCCGAACGCCTGTTCGACAAGACCCGGATTGCACACGATACCGCCCGGCTCCTGTTACAGGTGGCCCATGCAAAATAGCCGGTCAACGGGTATCCGGAGACGTCGTGCAGGCCTGCCGGTAGTCGGCATATTCATGCTCGCCGCGTGGTCCGCTCAAGCCCAGGCCCGGTTCATGTCCCTGACGTCCTTCCGGGCTCAATTCGGGTTTCAGCCGCCCGCCCTGAATACCGAACACATGGTCATCCTGGAAAAACCGGGCTGGAAGATCGGTTTCGAGAAAGACAGCCGCAAAGCCCATTTCAACGGTACCCTCGTCTGGCTGAACGCCCCGTTCAGCCGCACCGATAAGGATGGCATACTAAGCGCCACGGATGTCCGGCTTACCGCCATTCCGATCCTGACCGGACAGACCGGACTGCGCCCAATCCCCACCCATTGCGTCGTGCTGGATGCCGGGCATGGCGGCGATGATCCGGGCGCCGCAAACGGCCGGTTGCTTGAGAAACGACTTGTGCTCGACCTGGCCAAACGGACCCGGGACCGTTTAACCGCCGGCGGTATCAAGGTCATGCTGACCCGCGACCGTGACCAGACCATGACCCTGAATCAGCGTATCGCGCGCGCCAAAGTCGCGCGCGCCACGATCTTCGTCAGCATTCATCTGAACGCCGCCGCCAACACGGCGGCGGAAGGCTTCGAGACCTACCTGCTGCCGGCCACCGGCTTTGCCTCCACCGCCGGCACCGCCAAGGATGTTTCACCCCAACCGGGCAACCGCTTCGACACTGCCAACATGCGATTGGCCTTCCAGGTGCATCGCAACATGCTCCAACAAACCCATGCCGCGGAGCGGGGTATCCGGCGCGCCCGCTATGAAGTGCTCAAAACCGCCCCCTGCCCGGCCATACTCGTGGAATGCGGCTTCCTGTCCAACCCCGGTAATGCAAAACAACTGGGGCAAAGCGACCACCTGGACCGGATTGCCGACGGACTCTCCAAAGGCATCCGGCAATACATCAAGGATACCAGCCCGCCGGCAACCGCTCCCCGGCCTCATCCCCTGCGCCGGTAGGCACGGGGGCTCGTTCCCGTAACTTTTCGGAACACCCTTGAGAAGTAATAAGGATCAGTGAATCCGGTCTCGCCGGCAATCTCGGCGATGGTCAACCGGGTATGCTGCAACAGGAACCGGCTGTGTTCCACCCGCACCGCCTGCAGGTACTGCATGGGACTCGTCCGCAAGGCAGCCCGGAACACCCGCCCGAAATGGTCCATGCTCAACCCGGCATGACCGGCGACCTGCTCCAACCGCAACCCCGACTCACGGGAATGCAGGCTGATATACGCCATCGCGCGCCGCACGGCATCCGGCCGTACACCGACACCCTCACGCCGATGCTCCCCCTCCCGCAACATCGCCGCCAACAGATTCACACAGGCACTCTTGATACCCATACGCTGTGCGGTCGTCAACGACTCCGCCCGGTCCGGCGCATAGGCATACGCCCCACCCAGGTATCCACCCGGAGGTCCCAACGCCACCGCACACCGCGTCTGCAAGTCGGCAAACGCCTGCTCAAGCCGCTGCCCGTCCGTCACGGGAACACACCCAAACAGGGGTTCCCGCTTCAGGCTGTCAAACTCCGGCACCCCGCCAACATCCAGAAAACAACACCAGGCAAGGTTCGCCGTACGCGGTGACGGGGCAATATTGCCCACATGCACATTATGGATGGAGAGGTGCCCCTGCGGCAAAATCACCGGCCGGTCACCGATCCGAACCTCATCCATCTGCCCCTGCTTCAGGTAGATAAACTCCACATGCGGGGCCGGAGGATTATACAACCGCCCGCCCGCCTGCCCGATCCACGGGATCGGCGGGGTGCCGTCACGATCCACCCATAACAGGACCTTTTCCACCCAAATGCAGAAATCGTCTATCATTTCGCAGAACCCATCCATTCCTCGTTCATGAATAATATGGCTTTATATATCGCATCGATACGGACAGGGTGTCCACTTTTTTAAGCAGAAAGGATCATCGTCATGGCGGATAAAGTGAAGGTTGCGATCCTCGGCGGCGGCGGCATCATGGGCGCACACATGCAGGGGTTCCCCAAGGTCAAGGATCACTGTGAACTGGTCGCCGTGGCTGAATCAAACCCCGGTCGCGACGAGGCGATCCGGAAAATGGTCGGGCCGGACGTCCGGATTGTCCGCGATTATCATGAGGCACTGGCCATTCCCGAGGTACAGGCCGTGGATATTCTCCTGCCGCACAACCTGCACATGCCCGCCACCATTGCCGCGGCCCGCGCCGGCAAACACGTGCTCGTTGAGAAGGTCATGGGCCGCAATGTCTGGGAATGCGACCGGATGATCGAGGCCTGCGAAAAGGCCGGCGTTACCTTGACCATCTGCCATGACCGCCGCTACAACGGCGAATGGATGACACTCAAGGATATCGTCGAATCAGGCGTGCTGGGTGACGTGTTTTTCTGGAAACTGGATCACAATCAGGACGTGGTCCTTCCCCCGACCAGCTGGGCGCACTGGAAGGACGGCATCGGCGGTGGATGCATCATGAGCTGCCTGACCCACCAGATCGACGGCCTGCGCTGGTATGCCGGCGAAGTGGATGCGGTCACCTGCCTGTCCGCCACCCGACCCGAACGGATGCAGGGTGAATTTGCCGGCATCCTGGCGGCCAAATTGAAATCCGGCGCCCTGGCAGAACTGTCCATCAACTGGTGGACGCGCTCCCACCACGGGGCCAACTGCCTGTGGTATGAAATGGTCCAGGCCTGCGGAACCCGGGGTGAAGCCTACCGCATGTCGGGCCGCGGCACGTTCGTGCGCCTGCACGAAGCCGATACGGCCGCCATCAAACGGTATGGACCCGCCGTCAAGGATGGTTTCGTGAAGGTTGAAGGCGGCGAATGGGGTGGACATGAGCGATGCATCCGGGAATGGGTCGCGATGTTGCGCGGCGAACCGGCCCGCATCACCACCAGCGGACGCGATTGCCGCGGCACCGTCGAAGTGGCAGAGGCTGCCTACCGGTCGGTGGACACCGGCCGTACCGTGAAGCTGCCGATCCGGCCCCGTAAATGGAAATCCGTCGGCATGCCCGAATCGCTGCAGGGAATCGCCGCGGCCAAAACCAACTACCATGTGGATGTCGGCAGCCGCAAATCGTCCTGATCCGCCATTCAGCCAGCCATCCGGCAATCAACAGGAAGGAACCGGTGTTATGCGAGTAGGAATTGACACGTTTACGTTGCGCGACTTGAAACTCAACCCCTTCGAACAACTGGACTTCATCCATCGCTTCAAGCTGGAAGGCGCCCAGTTCGGCGGCGTCCGCCACCTGTCCGCCAACCGGGATCCCGGCGAACTCAAGGCCCTCCGCGCCCGCGCGGACGAACTCGGCCTCTATTCGCATGTCTCCCTGTCCATCACCTGCAACCCCCACCTTGCCGGCGTGCCGGTTGCCGAACAGGAACAGCAGATCCGGGACGACATCACGGCCGCAGCCGCCTGCGGCTGGCACGAGCTGCACGCCTCGATGGGCGGCGGCAATGAACGGTACGAGCATCCGGTTCCCTGGACCCGGCAGCTGACCGACACGGCCGACCTGATCCGCCGGCTGGGACCCGTCCTGCGCCAGCACGCCAGCCGGATCAATATCGAAACCCATGGCGATGTTACCACGTTCGAATTGATCCGCCTGATCGAGGCCACCGGTCCCGACATTGCCGGCATCTGCCTCGACACGGCCAATGTACTCTGCCAATGCGAGGATCCGGTGGAGGCTGCACGCCGTGCCGCACCCTATACGCATCTGACCCATCTCAAGGACGGCGCCATTGCCTTCCTCAACACCGGGTATCGCCGACAGACCCTGCCGGCCGGCCGCGGCATGCTGGACTGGCGCACGATCCTTCCCATCCTGGCCGCATCCGAACCCAACCTCCCCCTGTCCATTGAGGATCATAAATGGCTGTTCGATTTCCACGTGTTCGATGACCAGTGGATCCGCCTGCACCCGGACCTGACCCGTGAAGAATTCGCCCGCGTCATGCAGTTCGGCTGGCGCTGCCACCAGCGCATGGCGGCAGGGTCCCTGCCCGATCCCGTGACGTATGAAAAGAAACCCCATGTGGATGAAGTGGAAGATCGCCTCGCAGCCGCACGCGATCACCTGAAAGCCATGATCCGGGAGCTGGGATTAACCGACCGTACGGACCATCTGCCACCCAACCGGAACCTCACCATCGCGGCCCGGTTGTAAGGGATCATGCGGCAAGTCCCGCAGGCCGGGTCAGCCTTATGCTTCAGACAGCGTCCGCACATGGGCGGCAACCGCCGACGCCAGCCCTTCCAGATGGTAACCGCCTTCCAGGACGGACACCACCCGTCCCCCCGCATGGGCACGCGCCAGATCCAACACCCGCCGGGTCAGATCCGTGAAATCCTGATCGGTCAGTTCGAATCCCCCGATCGGATCCCCCCGCCGGCCATCGAACCCGGCGGAGACGAGCACAAACTCAGGCTTGAACCGTTGCATGGCCGGCACCAGCTTCTCGTCGAACGAACCGACCACTTCATGCCGTCCGGAACCGGCAGGTAACGGACAGTTGAATTTCGTCCCGCGAGCCGCGCCGGCGCCGGTTTCCAGGGCGCGGCCCGTCCCCGGGTAGGCGGGCCATTGGTGGGTACTGAAGAACGCAATGTCCGGATCGTCGTTCACCAACTCCTGCGTCCCGTTGCCGTGATGCACATCCCAGTCCACAATCAGGATCCGCCGGACCCCATGATGCCGTTGCAGGGCACGTGCCGCAACAGCCACATTATTGAAAATGCAGAATCCCATGCCGCGATCGGCTGTCGCATGATGTCCCGGCGGACGCACCGCGCAGAACGCGTTTGAAACCCGGCCATTGATCACCGCCTCCACCGCATTGAGCACCCCGCCCACAGCCAGCCGCGCCACCTCAAAGGAACGGGGACAGCAGTCCGTATCCCCGGTACTCAGGCAGCCGACGTCCGAAGCCACGTCCCGCCGGACTCCGCGGATATAATCAGCCGTATGACAGTACGCAAGTTCCGCTTCGCTGGCAGGCCGGGCCGGCACCGGCAACCATTTGACACCGGCCTGCTCAATGCCTTTCCACACGGCATCCAAACGGGACGGGGATTCCGGATGCCCGGGGCCGGGATCATGTTCCCGGTAAACCGGATCGAAAACAATGCCCGTCACGGGATGAACGCTCCTTGCAGGTTCCGGCACACGGGGATCAGGACGCCGACGAACCCACGAACTTGTATCCGACTCCATGAACGGTGAGAATATGCTCCGGCTTACCCGCCTTGCGTTCGATCTTGTTCCGCAGGTTGGCCACAAAACTGTCCAGGGATCGCTGGGTCCCGTAATACTCCGTACCCCACACATCATTCATCACCTGGTCCCTCGACAGGGCCTTGCCGTCATTGGCACAGAAATACGCGAGCAACTCGAATTCCGTGCGGGTCAGGGTAACCTCCTTGCCATCCCGTTGCAGAATCCGCGACTCCATGTCCAGCACACAGTTGGCGAACCGGTAGGCCTTCACCCCGGTACGGCCGCGCCCGCGCAACAGGACCGCCTTGATACGCGCCAGGAGTTCCTGGATACTGAACGGCTTGGTGACGTAGTCATCCGCCCCCATCTCGAACCCATGCAGCTTGTCGAACTCCTCCTGGCGTGCGGTCAACATGATCACCGGCACCGCCTGTCCGGCATCGCGCAGTTTGCGGCAGATTTCATATCCGGACATGCCCGGCAGCATGATGTCCAGCAGGATCAGGTCGGGCTTTGCCTCGGTGGCAAGCCGCATGCCTTCCCGCCCATCCCCGCAGGAGACCGCCTCATATCCTGCAAAGGTCAGGTTCTCCTCCACCGCCATGCGGATGGAAGGATCATCCTCCACCAGCAGGATCTTTTTCTTGGTTTCTCCCATGACCGCCTCCTACGATTCGAGGATTTTGCGCACCATGGCCGCGTTGGCTTCGACCATATCATCCCGGTCACCGCGATACATGCCGACATTCACCACATCCCCGGGCTTGATACCCTCAAGGGCATACTCGAACGCCATAAGCGGATCAATCCGTCCGGCCCCCATGATCTTGTACCCGATGCAGGGTTTCCGGATCTCCCGGATACAGGCCACCGCGGGCGCCACATCGGCCAGCCGGAATCGATGGCCCTTCCCGGCATGCAAACTGCCGCAATTAAAGAAGCAGACCGCATGGAAATCCGCAACATCCAGGTCGTTCACCCACCGGTGGACCTCCGGTGCATGGCTGGCCACCCCGGCCGGGACGCCCTTCGACCGGGCATAATCGCACCACATCCGGACGGATTCCACATCCTTGCGACGGTAGGCATCGTCAACCAGCGCCCCGTGGAAATACAGGGCCTTGCAACCGATGGCTGTCACCTCGTCAACCGCCTTGCGCATTTCCGGCTGCCCCCGGCCCATGACCTGGGCGATCCACTGGAGTGGGCCGCCGGCCCCGAGATGGTCCCGTACCGCCTGCACCACCTGCACGGTTTCGTTGTTGGTCACCATGGTGTTGATGCCGGCGGCGGCCGCCCGGTCCCAGGTTTCCTTGATACGCGAAACGGTATGGTATTCCCGCATGGCCCGGTCCCGTTCCTCATCCTGATGGCTGAACCCGCCAAAGGGATTGGCCCCCAGCACCAGACGCGTCACATTCAAACCGCAGAACCTTACAACCGGTAATAACATCGAACACTCCTTGTTGCGTTACACTTTCAACAGCACGTTGAAGGTTGTACCGCGGCCCGGTGCACTGTCCACCGTGATCCTGCCGCCATGCGCCTGCACCAGATGCCGGCACAACGCCAACCCCAACCCCACACCTGAAACATGTTCCTGCGCCACTCCCGGAGCCCGGTAATAGGGGCGGAATACCCGGCGCCGGACAGGCCCCGCCATGCCGGGACCGTTATCCGATACGGACAACCGGACCCACGGCCTGGAGCGGCCGGCCAACCAGCCGCCGCGGCGCAGCTCCGTTGCCAGTTCCACCCGTATGCACAGGCGCCCGTCCGGTGGCCGTCCATAGCGCACCGCATTATCCAGCAGGTTGAGAAGGATCTGGGTGATTGCCGTCTCATCGATCCGCACCAACGGCAGGTTGTCGGCCACCACCACGTTGAACACGGGTTCCATCCGCGCATCCGCTCCGTCGCCGGCCACCGGGTCCGTATCGGGCCAACGGGCCTGCCGGAACGCCGCCACCGCATGGCGTACCAGGGCGCCCGCATCGGTGGGGTGCAAACGCAACACCACGGCATCCTGCCCGTAGCGCACCATGAACAACACCCGTTCAACCAACTGCCCCAACCGGTCGCATTCCGCCAGCAACGTACCCAGGAAACGCCGCCGTTTGGCCGGGTCGTCCACATGCCCGAGGTAAAGGCTTTCCACGAGTAGCTTCATGGAGGCAAGCGGGGTCCGCAGGTCATGCGAAATCCCCACCAGAAAGGAACTGCGGGCCGAAACTTTACGGATTTCCAGCGAGGCTGCCCGAAGCACAATCCAAACCCCGATGACCACACCGACGGCCAGCAGACTGATCCCCCATCCGTGAAGGGATTCATGCCAGCGGCCTGACCCGGAGGATCCCGGAGCCTGACGGGGAACTCCATGCATCCGGGTAAACGCCATCAGGCGGACCGATTCATAAGGCGGAGGCAGGGAACGGACGGCACGCGCACGACCCGACCGTATGTATTCACGCAGGGCGGACCGGAATGCGTTCTCCCCGGACCCTTCCGCCGAAAACGAATCACTTACCAGGACGTCCCCGGCGCCACGCGACAAAAGGCTGGACGCGGCGATTCCCGGCCCTTCCGCCACCAGCACAAAATCATCCGCCCCGGCGACTTCCAGGGCCGTCTGCAACCGCTTGGCAAGGGCATCCGAAAACACCATGAACCCTGCATATAAATCGCGCCGGCTCATGATCCGTCGGAACCCGAACGCCTGACCCCGGTCCGTAAACCACAAGATCTCACCGTCGGACGAGATGGCCAGGAGCACCGAGCCGTGGGTGGCGACCTCCCGGGCGAAAACGTACAGGATCCCCTGGTCCCCCAGGGCCAACTGACCGAAGCAGTATTCAGTGC
>Ga0208374_1000762_pt1 | contig 12012 bp, 12 predicted proteins | sample RifOxyC3_FD_184037 | JGI IMG/M metagenome (GOLD analysis project Ga0208374, IMG submission 184037) | Groundwater microbial communities from Rifle, Colorado - Rifle Oxygen_injection C3 (SPAdes) | ecosystem: Environmental > Aquatic > Deep subsurface > Groundwater | place: Rifle, Colorado, USA...
GGCTGGGTTATGTTTCGGGCAGGGCATGTCGGTTGGTGCGCATGGTGGGTATACCGTTGGCGGAGACATTGAAGACAACAGCTTCGCCTTTGGTGTACAGGCGGGATATGAGCTGAACGACAACCTGTCGGTTGAACTGGCATGGACCCGGTTCAGCGATGAAGAAACCTCCGAAGGTTTCAAGATGGAAGCTGATGCCGACGTGTTGGCGGCGACGGTACGGTACGGTTTCCCGATGTCCGACACGATCACCCCGTATGTCGGTGCAGGTGTGAATTACCTGATGATCGATGCCGATGTCAGCATACAGTTGACCAGCGAAGAACAGGCGGAATTACAAGCCATGGCGGATGCCTTTGGTCTGACCGTTGACCAACTCCTCCAGGAATTGGGCATTGAGAACACCTCGGAATCGTTGGATCTGGACAACACCATCGGGTTCCACGTGTGCGGCGGCGCCAACATGAAGCTGACGGATGCCCTGCAGTTGTTCGCCGAATATCGTTATTCGTTCGGCACGGTCAAGGGCGATGGCATTGATGAGGATTTCGACTACGGGATCGCCCGGGTTGGTGTGAATCTCCTGCTCTGATCGGTATTCTGGAAGCGTATAGAAAAGCCCGGCCTTAACCGCCGGGCTTTTCTTTTTTGCCTCCGCTTGACACCCACCCGTCCGGTAGTGTATCCATGTGCTTCTCTCGTGGGCACTTAGTTCAGTGGGAGAACGCTTGCTTCACACGCAAGAAGTCACAGGTTCAAATCCTGTAGTGCCCACCATCTCCCTGTATTCATTGATTATGGCTACAGGTTTTCTCCTCCCTGGTTTTCTGGTCTACCACGTATTTCTTCTGATTTCTGAGGTAATCCCGAATTCAGCTGTCCGACAGAGAATTGATTTGTGCACCTCCATTGCGGATCGGCGCGCATGAGGCGATTCATGGGAGCTTCAAGGCTTCGAGCATCTTGCCGACAGCCCCATGAATCATGCCCGGTGAGAGCCGCGGCCCTCCGATCCCAGAGCCTTCGTAGACGTCCAGAGCTGAGGTCACGCCTTCTGCATGCTCGTCCATATGAAGAACAGGGTCACATCGTAACATATAACATATTGCCAGAAGATAGGCGATGTGGTTGAATGGATGAATGGCAAGACCATTGCGAGTTGATATTGAGGACGGGTGGTATCACGTGACGGCACGAGGGGATCATCGGCAGGTGATCTTTCGCGATGAGCGCGACCACGGGCATTTTGTTGAATTACTGGAGGAGATGCGGGAGCGATTTCGTGTTGGGGTGATGGCCTATGTGTGCATGGGCAATCATTATCATGTGATGGTACGCACCCCGGAGGCGAATTTAAGCCGTGCGATCCAATGGTTGAACATCAGTTACAGTGTGTGGTTCAACAAGCGGCATGAGGAAAGCGGGCATGTATTCCAGGGGCGGTTCAAGTCGGTGGTCGTGGAAGGCGAGGCGTGGGGGCTGGAACTGAGCCAGTATGTGCATCTGAATCCGGTCCGGATAAAAGCGCTGGGGCAGGGGAAGCGCCGCCGAGCGGAGGACCGGGCCGGGGTGTCGCAGCCGCCGACGGCAGAGGAAGTGAAGCGGCGGTTGGAGAAGCTGAGAGGATATCGGTGGAGTTCGTACCGGGCCTACGCGGGATATGGCGTAAAGCCCTCCTGGCTGGATGCTGAAACCTTGTTGGGACGAGCCGGCGGGATGACAAAATACCGCAAGACCGTGGAAGATCGGGTCAGACAAGGGGTTGAGGAGACGCCGTGGGAGCAAGTGAAGCTGGGAATTGCGCTGGGGACGGCAGCGTTTGCCAAAAAGATCCAGGCGCGCCTTAAGTCCGGCCGTGAAATGCCGGAAAAGAGGAGTTTGCGAAAGCAAGCTGGATTTGAGGATGTTGTGGCGGTGGTGGAACGGCTGACCGGTGAACCGTGGGCTTCCTTTTGTGAGCGACATGGGGACAAGCGGCGGGATCTGGTGTTGTGGGTGGCACGTCGCTGTACAGGTCTGACTTTGGTGGAATTGGGACGGAAAGCCGGCGGGCTCGATTATGCCGCTGTGACCATGGCCGTGCGCCGATTTCCGCTGGCCTGCAAACACGACAAGGCCTTGACGCGATTGACCGAAAAAGTCATCAAAATGGTCCAAATGTAATATGTTACGATGTGACCCTTATCTGTCACAAGATGAAAAATAAATGGTGCTGGGGTCAATACAGCCCTTTCATGTCGTCGCAGGACTTCGCAGCCATCATCCAAGAAGCTCAATCACGGAAATGGATGTAGCTATCGGCTTCCATTTGGAACATGTGAAGGGATGGCGGGTCAGGTACAAGTCGGGCAGGAACTACCGGCAGTTGCTGGGCCCGACAAATCCGCCGGCCGGATGGGACTATGAGCTGGCGGGCACTGGTGACGGGTCGGCTGTGGCGGCAGCCATCCTTGGCGGCAATCCTATTCGCCTGCATGATCCGAAGATGACTTGAAGAGGTTCGGTGCGGGGTCAAGAATCATGACGGAGGGCACACGGATGGACATACGAATCTCGTGGCGGGATCGTCTTGGGTGGAAGGATCTCAACCAGTTGCCAAACGAACCGGGGATCTATCTGTGGTTGTACCCGGCTGGTACTGGATCGTCAAAGGACTATGCAGTTGTCTACGTTGGCCAGGCATCGGACATACGGAAGAGAATGCCCGACCACTTGCGGGATACCATTGGTGCAGGGGGAACGATATTTGCCCATCGACATCCTTATGAAGTCCTCATGACGCTGGGTCGTAGTGGGACGACGAGCACGAACCTAAAAGAAACGGGATACTACGGCGCAAAGGTTCCAATGACGGACAAAGACGTTGAGGAAATCATTGCACGCGGGCCCGATATACAGCAGTACTTCCGGGTCCTGGAGATTCTGTGTGGTGTGATTGCCACGGAAGAGCAGCAGCCGGAAGTGTTTCCTTCGGGGAGCAAAGAACAGACCAGCATCCGTGAACAGATAGAGTGCGGAATCATCCGCTGCATCCTGCAAGAGCGAGTACTCCGGAATATAGACAAGACTATCCCGGACCTTTGTGCGGCTCTGGGGGCCAAGGCGAACAATACACCCATTGGGAAGATGCAGACTCGTCCAAAACGCGTTTACAGATTCATCCACACAGGGCTTGAACCAGCATGGCTCCAAAGACTAGGAATCCCGGGTGAGATACCGGAAGAGAAGTAGCCCCAAAGAATCGACAGATGTAAACAAAAGCAACGTGCTTCCCTGTGCGCCAGTTGATCCACCAGCCTTCTCCCTTCACGGCTTCTCCCCTTCGACCTCGATGCGGACCGCCCCGTCCTTGCCGGGCCTTGGCGGCAATCCTATTCGCCTGCATGATCCGAAGGTGACTTGAAGGGGTTCGGGGATAGGCAAGTATCGCAATAAAATATGCGCTTCCTTCGATCACGGCTCGCCGGGAGTCTCGCCCTTCCATGCTGTTGCGGATCAATGGCTCATTAATGGTAGGGCGCTTTCTCCGAAAGTGCCGCGGCTGGCTTTATGGGCTTTTGTCGTCATGTATAGTGCCCCTTCGATCAGAGACCGCAATGTTATCTTTCGTTGAGTATATTGACGGACATCATTTGTCCGTCTTCCTGTGCGAGAATGGCTCCTTGAAATAGTGAAAGGGGAATATCCCGGGGAGGAACCATGGCGAACTACATCTATAATTCACTGTATGTGCGGGGTCCGCAGGCGGACATTGCAGCATTCCGGAAGCAGGCGGAAAAGCCCCTGCGAAGCCAGATCCCGGCAGTAAAGCGGGGTGTGAAACCTGAACCGCCCACACCCATCTCGCTGGAGCGATTTGTCCGGTTGAAACCCACGAAACGGGATAAACAAAGGGCCAGTAGCTCAAGGCGCAGCGGATGTGGCTTTTCTGCCGATTACTATGCCATGGCCCGGCAGTGGGGCTCGTGCGGGGAGGCTATGTACCCGGTACTCGTTAAAGCCACTGCGAACCGGCTCCGGTATGCATTCAATACCGGGTGGACACCGCCGGACTTCTGGCTGCGAACGGTCTCGCGGATGTATCCCGGGCTGTCATTCAGTCTTTACCATACGGGGAACGATGACCGTGGATGGGTCCGGTTCAAGAAGGGCAAGCCGGTATCGGTCAGGAAAAGGAAAAGAAGGAGATAATGATGGATAATTATGACCAGTTGGCAACCGCACTCAACGAACTCAATATGCGCTATCCACGGCCTGGCCTCGACCCGCTTGAATTAACACCCATACTCAACATTGCAGCAAACCCAGACGCATCCTGGCCCGGCAATGAACATGCAGGCATCTATGTCATCATGGATGAAAGGAAGGACCTCCTCTATATAGGCAAAGCATCGTTTGGGAGCACGATCGGCCGGCGACTGAACCAACGCTTCAACGCGAAATGGATGCCTGTCACGCAGGAATCGGAGGGATGCCGATTTCTCACCACAATTCCATTGCCGAGGGGTCATGAATTCGAAGCCCCGGCAATCGAGGAATTCTTCCTGAAACGCCTCACGACAAAGAACAACAAAATAACATGATGCAGCAAAGTCCGAACCCAACGCAGAGGAGAGACATTATGGGCAAATGGCTCGGCATAGATTTCAGTGGCAACCACAAGATGTGGCGACCGCGGTGTCGCAGCAGTAACGTGTGGATAGCCCGGATTGACGATGCCACGGGGAGATACAAGCTACATGACCTTCGCCAGTTCAGCTTTCGAGTCTAGGGGTCCTTCGAACAACGAATAAGGGTGCGAGGTATCAGGGGACGGCCAAGCAATCCTTTTGAGTTTCTGGAATTGCTGAGGCTGTTAAAATGTCTTTGTCAGGACTACACGGATAACCGGTACCGTGCGAGCCAGGCGTCGATGGCGGTCTTGGTGGATTGGCGGACTGGCCGGTTGCCGGAGAGTTCAAGCTCACTGCGTTGCCAGCAGCCGTCTGCCCCCCGGATAATCGATAAGGTGGCTCGCTCGGGCGATAACACACGGTATACATAGATGCCCCCACTGCGGACATTCTGTTCATAGGCACCTACACAGTTCTTCTGTTCCATGCCTTCCATGGTCAATTCAATGGGGAGTTGGAGCGGAATGATCTCCGCTGTGCCAGGGACCGGTGGGTCAGGGAATGGTGTTTCTCTAATGGCATTGAGCTTCAACCGTTTCAAACGGCGCGCAGGAACTCCTCGCCGGCGTTGCCGGGCCACGAATTCAGCCATGTCGCTGGCCGCTTGCTCCTGCTCTTCCCGGATCCGTTCCTGACGGGCTCGATATTCATTATCGAGATCGGTTCGGAACGCCAGGATCTGCTCAAGGCTGTCAAAAGGGGTTATCGGCCGGTCTGGCGCCAGCGTCTCAAGCAGTTGCAAAGCGTCTAACAGACGGTCCGAGACCGATTCAGCATCGGATTCGGAACCGGTTGCCGCCAGTTTCGTGAGCAGTTTCGACGACACCAGAGGCCGGAGACGATTATGAACCAGGAACCCGAGCATGGTGCGATTTATGCCGGGGAGATGTGCCAGCCGACGGCTGAGGGACGGGTCGGTCCTCAGCGCTATCCGTAGGCTGCGGAGCGACATGGGGTCGACGGCTTCCGGCTGGATCTTGCGCATGGTCCGGACCATGGATTCGGTGTCGAGAAACCCCAGCCATTTCAGGACGGCCCGCTGCTTGCGGTTGCTGTACCAGAGTGCTTGTTCTTCTGCAATATTCGGATGAACATTTCTGAAAATGTCATTGTTGGCCAGGCAATAGGCGAGAATTGGATTCGATCGGGCCAGATCAATGGCAGGCGGGTGGCTGGCCATCAGGGTGAGCAATGCCCACTGGTGACTGGCGAAGGGTTCCACCAGAGTTACAAGGTCAGCGGGCACTTCAGCCCGGAATGCGTCAAACGCCTGTTGTTTGGGATCCGGCTGCGGGCTGGCTGGAGGCGTTGATTCAGGCGGACGAAACAAGCGGATCTCCGGATGAAAGGGCGCCCAGGGCCGGAACGGTAATTGTTCCTCGGCCAGGGGGGTTGGCTTCCAGCGAATCCGCATGTGAGAAAGAATGGTCTGGATATGCAGCGCGCCGTCCTGCCAGGCAAATTGCGGGGCGTCAGGAGACAGGGGCTGAATCTGGCCGGCGGGTTCAGGCATCAACAGGTTCCTTTTACGGACGGTTTAAGCGCGGGTCTCTCTGGTTCCCATCGGGGTCGGTATCGGTATCGGGGTCGATCCGATCCCACGTCGGCTAACATCACCATGGGATGTCGATACCGATTCCGAGACCGACTCCGAGACCGAGATGACCCCGCTCCCGCGATCCCATTCGCACTGCATCCTCCACAGTTCAATGACGAGATAGGCATCATTGTGGTTTCCCTGACGTTTGCCAAGCGTGTGTCTGACCTCTGAAAACGGAGCCGGAGATCTCACGCAGAGGCGCAGAGTTCGCTGAGAACCGCACCAGACCAGAGGTTCCGGCCGGTCCGCGCTTGGCGCAAACGCCAAGCCCATACCGCCCGGAACGTTGGCTCAAAGAGGAGTTCACAGAGTTCCTGTCCATCTCCCGGCCCCATCCAGACTGGCTCGCAGGAGCTCGCCCCTCCCCGCCTTCGTGCAGACACTTCGGCGCGGCACGTATGTGCTTCGCACACCCCATGCTCTCTGCCCCATGCGCCTTCCACTCACTATCCCGTGACGGCGGGTGTTGTCGGGGCTGGATCCGAGTAATTACGGGCCACAAGTTCCCGCAGGGGTACGTCGTAAAGCTGGTTATAGAGGTCGTCAAGCAAGGCAAGGTCAAGGATTTTAAGGTAACAGGCATAACCTGGCTCTGATTGTTCCCATGCCTTCAGGATACATTTGACGCCATGACGGGCCTCTTCCAGTACCGTAATCTGCGTGTAGGCCGACGGCGCTGCACAGGCGGGATGAGTATGCGGAGCTTCCAATTGGGTGGCCAGATCCCGGATGCCGGGGATATGTGGGCCAAGCAGGGTTCTGCCGGGTTCACCTGCCGACATCAGGAAGTACACGGCTCGTGCCAGGAAATAGACGGCATCATCGATGCCATCGGTATCCTGCACGGCTTTGGATATGAGGAATGGGACCAGCACCACGATGTCGGTTGCAGGATGAAACCCGAACAGCCGTTCGGCATAATCAAGCTTGTGCGTGATGGCCGGGGCCGCCACGGGGATGGCCCGGGCGATTGGTCCGCGCATGTGTGTAAGGTACACGGTGTCGAGGCCGGCGATGTCCCGGGTCCGGATGGCATGGGTGATGGAGTGCCCGGTGTGTTGGTTCAGCCAGGCCGTGACGGATGGATCCATGCCGCAGGCCCAGTCGAGCATGCGCCAGAAGACGAACGTGTGGGACAGTATCCGTCTGTTGGGGCGGGGTCGTCCGCTGGTTTGCGGGGTTGCGGTGGCAACGAATTCGGCGATGGGCTTGTGATACCAGTCACTGCTGCGGATATGGATCATGTCCCGTGGTTCGGCCATCCAGCCGGCAGTTTCGGCCATCAGATCCAGATCACACAGGGTGTGATTGGTTGTGAATTCGCCCGCAACAAAAACCGGCGTCTGCGATGAAACACTGTCGGATGATTGCGTCATGTTAAGCCTCCAGCAAATACTTCGGTATACATGGTTTGGTGATCTGGGTGGCGCCGTTAATCTCTTTGATGGCAATACCGACTTTACGGCGCATTACACTGGTGCGATCGATGTCCCGGACAAAATACAGGCGGAATCCCCCGACTGTTCGTTTTTTAATTTTTACGGTGTGGACCAGGCCACAATCACAGCAACCCAGAATCAGCTTCTTCCCTTGTCGCACAATTACCGGCTTGTTGTCGTATACCTGTGAGATTTTCAGGTCTTTAATCGGCATCGGTGGGGCTCCTGGTTTAACGGGTTGAACGCATAGGCGGCAGAAGTTCGATGGCTTCGTCTTCGGATTGGATGAAGGCCGAAATGCTGGATTGTTCGCGTTGGACAGCGGTTCCGGCCTGGGCCGGATTGTCGGCCAGCTGCTGGAACCCGCGCTTCAGGGCGGACCGGGCTTCATGATGCTGTTGCAGATGTGCCAGGCAGATGCCCAGGTTCTTGTAGGCGTGGTACCGGTCCGGGTTGATGGCGATAGCTTTCCGGCAATAGGATTCGGCGGCCTCATACTGGTGCAGGACATTCAGCGTACGGCCGGCGTTGTTGTGCAGATGATACCAGGTTTCCTCGTTGCGGGGTTCCATACGGAGCCCGTCCAGGTAAATATCCAGCGCGGTGCGGTAATCTTTCTTCTTCTCAGCCAGCCGGCCCAGGGTCAGGCTGCAAAAGGCCTTGTGTTCAGGGTCCGTGACGTAGGCGTGCCATCTCCGGAACAGCGTGAATGCCTCGGCGTAACGGTGTTGTTCAACGAACTGGCAGGTCTGATTTGTAATGCTGCGTTCCAGCAATCGTTCAGCGGTCTCAAGCGGCAGCACCATGGTGGCGTCGATCGGGCGTACGGGCGATGTTGCATGCATGTTGTCGGATCCTTTCCGGGGCGTCAAAACAGCCCACGATCCAACGGTACCACCCGTGTCAAGCGCCATTCCTGCGATGAGGCCACCCGTGGTGACTCTTTGCCACGACCTGTAGACAACGTGTCGATTATCAGTTCTTTGAATTCATGGAGTTGCGGGTGATATTGGCCAGTTCGACCGCCCGGCGACACGCCTGCAAGTCGGAGAGCAGGTTGGGCATCTGTGTCGTGAGTTCGCCGTGTTGTTCGATCAGTTTCTCAAGGTGTTTCAATGCGCGGCCATCTGATGCTTCCAGTCGTGTCGCCGTGATGAAGCACTTAGCCGCTTCCGCATAGTCGCCTTTGCCGGCGCAGGATATGCCAAGGTTCTTGTGGGCGTTGTGGCGTGCCGGATCGGTCTTGATTGCGGTACGGCAGAGCCTTTCGGCTTCCTCGTGTTTGCCAAGCCGGTTCAGGCAGTAGCCCATATTGTTGTTGATGAAATACCAGACCGCGGGGTCGACAGGTTCAATGGCGTAAGCCTGCATATAAACTTTTCTAGCGCTTTCGTAATCGTCGAGTTTTTCATGGGCGATTCCTATCCCGAGATAGCAATATGCCATGCTTTCAGGATCGGCGGCTTGATTGGATGCTTGCCGTATATATTCCAGCGCCTTGGTGATGATGCCGGCGCCGCTGTAGAATTTTGCCAAGTCCCACAGGGCGGTAGCTTTGTCGCCGCCTTTTGAAAGCTTTTCCAACAAGCATTGCTCTTTCTCGTTGTAGGTAGGGTTCTGCTCTGGAGAGGGTCTCCGCACAGTAAAGGCGAATTCGTTTTCAGGGGGATTTGTTTTGTCAGCCATGGTGCACCAGCTTGTTGGGATACCCCTGAGAAATGCGCAAGGCTTCAATAGGCTGCACGGATGGATTTGTCTGCATCATGTCGGATCCTTCCCATGGCATCAGATATGCCATCAATCCAACCGTAACACCCGCGTCAAGAGCACTGTAATGATGGGTCTGGTCGATCAGGGATAGTAAATACAAGTGGGTCGGTTATGCATAGATGGGTAGGCCCTGTCGCCGATCACACTAACATTTTAATTGGCATAACGTGGCTCCCGAGATTCTGGTTTGATTCGGGGATATTTAAACATGGAGCAGGGCAAATACGGTCCTACTCCATGTTGACAACCCTGACAATATTCATGTTAAAGCTAGGATCGAGGTCTCCAAAGTTGTGGTCAATGAATTCAATAACTTTCTTTGAAACTCGTTTCCCGGAATGGACAATTACTTTTCCGTCTTTAGTCGACACGTCAAATGGCGCTTTTTCGGGAGAGTCTCGTAACATTCCAATTAACAAGCTCTTGGACCGTTGCATAAATTTATGTGCGGCAATGTTATTGGTATTCAGACTATTCAATTGGATGTAGGTATCACTTATAATTTTAAGTAATTCAGACATTTCAGACGCTTGTTGTTTATGGCCGTCTTGAAGATACTCGATTTCACTCCTCATTGCGGTTAAATAGCCTTCCCACATTTCAACGCTGATAAAAGACGCTTCGCATTTTGAGCATATTTTCTCGCGTCGCCGATAACTAATATCGGTCTTGGCTCTTCTCTTGAACATCTCGGTCCATTTGTTGCCGAGATAATAACGCTTAGGATCGGTTTTGAACGTCTGGTGATCGGCGTATTTGCCGCATTTCGGACACTTCATCATAAGGGCTGTTCGGCCATACATGTTCTTCTCCTGTTGATATAATTCTATTTCAGGTCACGTCCTGACATGCGAACACTAATTTCTTTGACCCTCGGTATGATATGGTTCCGGAATGTGCTCCCCCAGAATTATTATACGAATCTATATCGTATTACCCACCTTCCTGCAATGGGTCTTGTCGAGGAGTCTAGGGGTCACTCATCAAAGGCACGGTGTCAACAGACATAATCCACCTCCTCCCGCCCTCGGGCGAGAATGCTCTTTGCGCCACTGACGTTTGCCCTCGTCCACCCCGTTGATACGATTCATTCCCATGCCCCGTCCGATCCCGACTTAATTACGCTCAACCGGAATCGAAACGTGAAACCGTTTCGTTCAGTCACTCATCTGGTTCTTACGTTCCAGGCCAATGCCTGGGCGCGCACCCCGGATATCCGGGGCCAGTAAATCGCCGGTGCCGCGACGCGTTCATGCGGAGTAGGTTCAGACCTGTGGTTCGGCTGACCGAATGCACTTCGGCGGCCTCCAACCCCTTCTTGACTCGCGTCGCAGTCGAAACGGAACATCGGAAAAACCCCCAACGGAACGGAGGCGGCGGGTCCCAATCAGCCCTGGTGGTTTCTGTCAAACCCCTCACCGGTTCCCCACCGCCGCCGAAATCCTATCCCACCAACTTCTTTACCTCGAAATCCACACCGTCGCGCAGGATGAAGTAGCATGCCTTCGCCAACTTGTTGGCCAAGGCCTTCAACGCCACGACCCGCTTGGTACGTGCGGCCTTGCGTTGATACCAGGCGCGTAATTCGGAACTGTAACGCACCGCAAAATTCGCCGCCTCGATATACGCCCAGGCCAGATAACGGTTGCCGCTCTTACCGTTGCCTTCTCCTTTCTTGCGATCATTGCTCGTATGCTCCGCCTTCACCGCCCGGCAGTACGAGGCGTAATTCCCGGGGCCCGGAAACCTTGTGATCGGACCGGTCTCCAGCCGGATCGTCATCGCCAGAATGCGCCCGATCCCCGGCACGCCGAGCAACCGCTCATAACCGTCGCAAAGCTTCACGCGCCCCTCCACGGCTTTCTCGATCTGCTGGATTTCATCGCCCAGAAACGCGATATGCCGGTAACTGATCTGGGCCGCCTGCAGAACCAGCGGATCGTTGCCCAGCAACGCGCTCAGTTCGCCAGCCTCCAGCCCGTTCAGCGCCTGGATGCCCAGGTCCTTGCCGCTGTGCCGCGCCACCAACCCCTCGAGACTTAACCATTCGGCCGTACGCGCCTGCACCAGGCGCATCCGCCGGCGCAGCAGATCGCGCACCGAGCGCTCCTCCTTCGGATAAATATAACCTTCAGGCAGCACGCCCATCACCATCTGCTTGGCCAAAAACCGCGCATCGGTTTTGTCGTTGGCATTCTTCAATCCAATGTTCTCTTGCATCCGTGCCGGATTGGCTAATCGCACCGTATACGCTTGGGCCTGCAATCCATCAACCAGCCAGTACCAGTTGTACGTCGACTCCACCGCGATTCCGGCCAACCGCTCCCGGTATGGAGCCAAACACGCGGTCACAACCGCCAGATCGTTCGGGAGTCGCCGCTCAAATACCGGTCGGTACTCCCGGTCCATCACCGTGCAATATACGTTGTCCCCGTGCAAGTCCATCCCGCAGTGCAAGTCCATCGCTGCCTCCTTCATCGCCCGTTTCCTATGGACGATCTTTGGCAGCAACACTACCATCTTTCTACGT
>Ga0208374_1000763_pt1 | contig 11959 bp, 9 predicted proteins | sample RifOxyC3_FD_184037 | JGI IMG/M metagenome (GOLD analysis project Ga0208374, IMG submission 184037) | Groundwater microbial communities from Rifle, Colorado - Rifle Oxygen_injection C3 (SPAdes) | ecosystem: Environmental > Aquatic > Deep subsurface > Groundwater | place: Rifle, Colorado, USA...
TGTTTCCTCCACAGCAGGAAGGTCTCGGGATCACCCGTCTTATGCCCGATACTGTGCGGCCATCCCTTGGGAGGAAACAATTCGACGGCATTCCGGAAGGGAATTCTCGATCCTTCCGGCCGCATCAACGTATGCCGGTTCGGAAGCAGTTGGTAATCCCGGCCGGTTTCAAAACCTGCCACACCATCAGCCGTCCGCAGTTCCACAATCTCATCCGCGGGAAAAAGCAACGTGGCTGTCGCCTGATCCGAACCAGCTTCACGGACGAACAGGACACTTTCGCCCATCAGGATTCCGGATCGCCAGAATGGCGGCCAGACAGCATCTTGTTTCGTGGTTTCTTCACCCATACCCAATCACCTTTCGTACCCCTCCGGTGCCCACAGCCTCAATGGAGCCATATCCCACGACTCCCCACCCAACCCACTTTCAATCACGATTTGTTGCCGTAGCAAGACCTAACAGCTCTAACGGTCGTTCTTGTATTCATACTTCACAGCAAGCGTGCCAAAACCCATGTTCGCCAGAACGGCGTTGTGGGGGATGATGACGTATTTCCAGGGTTTGCCTTTGTTCTTGGTGGTGAAGTCGGAGGCATGTTTGCAGTATTGGGCGGCGGCTGTGGCCTTCTCCTGCACGTCGCCGGTGTCAATGTCCCCCTCTTTCTTCGTTTCGACCATGTAAATGGTGTCGGGCGTCTCCACGACAAAATCCGGAATGTACCGGCTGGAATTGTGATTCCAGTAGATATAGAACTGATTTTTCGCTGGCCGGAGCCATTTCAACACTTCGTTATTAGGGATCTCCAGAATGGCGGCAAAGTCCTTCTCCGTCTTGGAGTCGAACTTGTAGAGCGTGTGGCACGCTTTCCTGAACCCGCTGAATATCTTGGTCGGAATGAGTCGCGTTGGAGTAATGGTCTCTGAGTAGTCATGGACGTTGTCGGCGGTAAACTTGGAATAATTGTGTTCTTCGATGACCGTGAACGGCTTGACGATGGGCTCGTCATATTCCGGCGCATCACAATAGAAATGCTCCGGCGCCATCATCTGGGCGTAGATGAATGCCCCTATCTCCCGCTTGTGATATTGCACAACATTGATCAGGTCGTCCTCGCTCAGATCAGCCCGGAGTTTTGTCAGCGCGTCGTTACCGAGGCTGAAAAGCAGTTCTGACTGCTCGTCGTAGTCAATTTCCGGATAGTTGATCAGTTCACTCACAATCAGGTTGTCGAGACTCTCCGGAGTAATCCGGCCCACGCCGTATATCGTTTCCTCTTTGTTGTCCGCCAGGGATCGTCGGAGAATGGCTTCCGATACAGGCCGATAACTCAATCCTGCGGTATCGAGGGTGAAGTCATGAAAGCCAGATCGAACCTCATCCGATTGCTGAATGATGATCCGCGGGATTTCGATGATGTTCCTCACGAATTCCCTGGCTACCTCGTCGTAATGAGCCTCAGCTTCCTTGACCATTTCGTTGACAAAGAGCGATTGCTGGGGCTCGGACTGAATGCGCTCCTTGAGTTTGTCCATGGCCCTTTGCTTGATCTCAGGCCGACTCAACTCCCGGACAGACTTGACCTCGGTATTGAGGTCATTAAGGGTTGAAACGATCTGCCGCTTCGTCTCAAGGATAATTTGAGCCTTCTGCTTCTCGGCGGGATCGGCAAGTGTCTCAATTCGCTTCTGTTCAGCCTGCAATCCCTGCGTCATCGGGGATGTGGCCGTGACTGTTTCTTTCGGCGCAGTGAGTTCCTCGTTTATCTCAATGATGTTCTCACGCCGGATAATTGAATCCGGGCGATTGGCGGCGTCCACGATCTCTTGAAACCGGTCATGTGACACGATGGTCAACTTGTCCACCTTGGATTCCCCCGTCCGCTCGCCATAAGGCAGGCGAAGCCCTCGGCCAATGGTTTGTTCGCGCAGGGTTGTGGAAGCGGCTGTCCGGAGCGGAATGATCGTGTAGAGATTCGTCACGTCCCAGCCTTCTTTAAGCATATTGACATGAATAACGATCTCGATGTTGTTGTCCGCATGTTCAAGCGAAAGCAGTCTGGCGATGTTCTCTTCCTTTTCAGAACCGCTTTGCGCTGAATGAATCTCCATGACTTTCCCGGCATACTCGCCCTTGAAGAACGACGCGGATTCGATTAGCGCCTTCAGTTGGGCGGCATGCTCAGTATCCTTGGCCACTACCAGCACGAACGGCTTAACCAGCCGCTTCCTTGAATCTTTGGAATAGATTTGCAAGGCAACCTTTGTGTCTTCGTGGATCCGGATGCCGTCTTCAAGCTTTATCCGGTCCAGATCTTCGTCGCTGTATTGCGCCGGATCAAAATCTTTTCTTGTCGCGACGGCGGGCACCTTCACAAAGCCATCACGTATTGCCTTGGCCAGGGAGTACTCATAGACCACGTTCTTGAACTTGATGGTGTTGTTTCCTCGTTCGACCTGCGGTGTCGCGGTCAGTTCCAGGCCAAGAATGGGGGTCAGCTCGTTTATTACCGCCATGCCACGGTCAGCCCGGTAGTGGTGGGATTCATCCATGAGAATGACAAGGTCATCCAGGTTGGCGAGGTAGTTGAAGTATGGCTCCCCCAGGTATTCCGCCATGCGCTTGATGCGCGGCTCCGCTCCGCCCCGCGCCTCGGCATTGATCTTGGAGATATTGAACACGTTGATATTCAAATCCGTGTATAGGTTCCCATGCCGCGCATCCTCGTAGTTATCGCCGGTGATGATGTTCGGCGGATTCTGTGCCAGATCGCCAATCCCCGGGAAGACGTACTTTGGGTTGGATGGATTTGAGAAGTCCTCGATCAGCTTGCTGTAAACCGTCAGGTTGGGTGCCAGAATGAAATAATTGCGGATCCCCTTCTCAAGGTACAGATACGCGATGAAAGCGCCCATAAGCCGTGTCTTGCCGACACCGGTTGCCAGGGCAAAACACATGGATGGGAAGTTCCGCTCAAATTCGGTACAGGTGGGATGCTTTGCCTTCACTTTCGCCAGTTCTGCGCCAAGATCGCTGTTCTTCTTTAGGGTCATTTCGGCTGCCAGTTCGGAGAGAATCTGGAGGCTTTTTTCCTGGGGAGGACGCAGACTCAGGCGATTCGTGACATAAAGCGCCGTGTGGTTCTTGACCATCAAGTTCATGTCCTAATGCCTTTCATTCGCAGTTGCGCAGACCAGAGAAGTATTGACTTCACACTGGCAAAGCGCGTAGCATCGCGCATCTCGGCAGATGTATCTGCTGGGATGCCGCCGATAGGCGGGAACGCGATGCTACGCGCTTTGCCAGCAACTGACGATGCATTCACATGCTGGTGTCTGAAGCACCCGATCATTCTGTGAGCCATTTCAAGTGTTCGGCTGCCCATAACAGGTTTGTGTCCCCATTGTCCCCATTATGTCCCCATTGCCATAGTGGCAAGCTCATGTCGCCATTGTCCCCATTATGTCCCGATTACTCGCAAGAACACAGTGAACGCGTCGGTCGACCGCCAACCGTGATCGGTAGATTCCATGCGAACATCGGTAGATTGTCGGTAGATTCATGACCCCTTCCTTGCAAGCCCGTAGTGGGTAGCCCGGCCCTTTCCCTGTGATACCAAGAGACCACGGCCAACGAGGTCGGTCAGATCACGGTAGGTCGTGTCATAAGTAACGCCGAACTCCTTCCGACACCACCCGCTTGTCACCACCCCCTCTGTCTGCACCTGCACCATAATTCGTTTTTGCCGCTCGTTCAGCGTCGCTTCCACCGACGGGGGTACGAAGCCGCGCGCATCGGCAGGTACGCGCAAACGCGCGTAGTCGCCATTGGGGCCAGGCAGGACAACCTTGAAGTAACCGTCCCGCATATCCAGTTGGTGTGCATCCAACCCATGATCCAGCATGGCTGCGCGGATGCGTTCGAAGCCCGTGCCGCGCTGCTCCATCATGTCGAGGGCGGCCAGACATTCCGCTATTACAGGATTGCGTCGGCAGGATTCGTAGCTGCCTCTCCGGAGCTTTGTGAGCGTCAGTGGTTTGGGCGGATATCCGGGGCTGGAGATAACAAGCCGATCCTTGAATATCTCGATCCGAATCTTACGGCCTGCATCGGCGTAGTCCCGATGCGCAAAGGCGTTTACAAGTGCCTCGCGCACGGCCTTTCTCGGATACTCATCCAAAGCGATATTGTTAACACCAACAACGCGCGTGGGATGGGCCGTAAGATTCCGGGCAAAGACAAAATCAAGCAGTTCTTCAATCAGTCGCGGTATGGGCCCACTCAACTTTGCCTGGCCAAGCGGAGTGGCCGTCACCTTGGTGTCTGGATAGGCATCTGCCAGTACCTGGCATTGAAGATACTTCGCCGATGGGTTTGCACCCAGGAAGACGACGCCTGCCGCCGTCGGCAGAAGCGCAGAAGTACCATGACCTCCCCCGGGCTGGCGTCATTACCAGTGAGAGACTTGAACAGGGTCTTGCATGCTGTTCGCTCCAAATCGACCAGGGCGATATCGGACTGTTGGCCGCTCTCGAAACAGGCCGTAGCCTCGATGGTTTCGTCCCCGCTTTCCTGCTCCCCTGAGGAGGACTCGATCCCGCGTTCCTCTTTCAACACTTGCCGGAGCCACTTCGCAACTTCCTGCTTGAGATCAATGCGGTCCGTGAATCGCTTGTAGGTGAAATTGTCGTGCTTGATCTGCCCAAAGAATGCCTTTGTTCGAGCGTCACGGCTGTCGTCGTACTTGCCCTTCACCAGCGCCATTGCCGGTATCTTCATCACGCGGGCGAGATCGTATTCCTCCTGCGTTGGCGACACTTTGACACCGGCAGGCGCATAATCCCGATCCAGCATCAGCACATAGACCTGGCATTGTTTCAAAGCGTCAAGGTATGGCTTGCCCACCGGTCGGGTCGGAGGCGGAAGTCGCTCAAAAAGAATTGGTTCAACATGATCTTTCAGGAATGGATCCGTCGTGAGGAGCGCGAGCAGAGCCAGACGCTCCGCTTCCAACTCTTTCTGCGCTGAACTCACAAACACCTTCAGTTTCCTGGTCATTTGTTCTCCCCGAATAAGTCCCGTTGTGCCGGATTATCCTTGGCTTTTGCCTTCGCTTTGGGAGGACCAGCCGGCACGAAGTCAGGTTCATCCGGATCATGCGGCATGTTGACGATATTGAGGCTGTAGTCGTCCCGCCCGAATTCGCACTTACCGAGAAGCATGGACGGGATCTTCTTGATCTCGATGTTCGGAAAGCGCCCCTTGCAGGCTGACGAAAACTTCTTACAGCAGATCAAGAGATGTTCATCGGCTGCCATCTCCTCGTGGATACGGTCAATGAACGCAGCCTGAACGAAAGCTGTAGTCGTGAAGATGTAGTCCTTTTCCGAGGACTTGCCATGCTTCCAGTACACTTCCGGGTCAGGCGAATACTTGAATCCCTCATGCTTCGCCATCGCCGCCGCCAACATATTCGCGTTGTACTCCTCGCTGATCACCCAGTTGTCGTACTTGTCTTTTTTCAGCAGACTGGGCGCCAACTCATAATACTTGAACCCGCCCCCACCCTTCCATCCCACCGCCTCGGAAATGCCACCCTGGTCCGTGCCGTCACATACCTTCTTGAGCCGGGGCAGACAATGCGTCTCGCAGTGATCGCCAAGTTCCACCATGATCCATTTCCGCCCCATCTTTTGCGCCACTGCGCCAGTGGTGCCGGAACCGGCAAAGGAATCAAGAACCCAGTCACTGGGATTCGATGCAATCGTCAGAATGCGATCAATCAACTGTTCAGGCTTTGGCGTGGCAAAAGACTCGGAACCTGGAAACAAAGTACGCATCTCGTTCTTTGAAGTGCGATTACTGCCAACCTCTTCCTTTTTCCATAAGGTTCGAGGCACTAGATCGCCGACCTCAGACACGTAACGTTTGATACTTGGCCGCGCATTTCCTTTTGGTCCCCACCAAATCCGCCCGTCCGCATCTAGCTCGCGAATGCTTTCCTCTGATACACGCCAGAATCTTCCTGGCGGTGGAGAGAACTCACGTCCAGTCGGCCCCTTGATGGTGTAGCATCCCTTCGAATAGGGTTTGTTGGCGTAAGGATCCCCAGGAATCCACGGTCCGCGTGGGTCGTTATCAGGATTTGAGTAGATGGAGTTTGCATGTTCGGTTCTCGGGAGACGACTTGGTACCCATTCCGGATTTTTTGAGTAAACAAGAATGTAATCATGATCGACTGAGAATTGTCGCGCAGAATTGCGGGGAGAGTCCGCCTTCTCCCAGATAATGCTTGCGACGAAGTTGGGGCGACCGAAGATCTCGTCACAAAGCAACTTGAGAGCATGACACTCGGTGTCATCGATGCTAATCCACATGGAACCATCTGCAGACAACAACGAGTGTAGTAATTGAAGTCGGTCCCGCATCAATGAGAGCCAAAGCGAGTGTTCGACACCATCATCATAGTGAGTAAAAGCAGAACCTGTATTATATGGAGGATCAATATAGATGCATTTGATCTTCTTCGTGAAATCCTGTTCCAGGGCCTTCAACGCAAGGAGATTGTCGCCATGGATCAGCATGTTTCCGGTTTGCTTGTCCCCGTAAGACTTCCCCGCATCCTCAATCAGAATCCGCGGCTCAAGTTGCGGCTGCTTGTCCTTGCCGATCCACGTCAGTTCAAGTTTTGGTTTGTGTTGTAAGGTCATAAACAAATCCAAAGGGGATGGGTTTTCCAGCATGCAGGCAATCCCATCCGGGTGAGAGCATTTGGCGCCGGCGGCATTTGTTTTTCAAGCAATCTCTCGATCCTCAAACGCCAGTCGTTGGCAAACACCCGTTCGGCGGGACAATGCAGAAGCAACTTGGCCTGCACGAGCAGGGACGCAAACAGACCCCCGTTGTCGGATAACGCGGGAGCCTGCCACATGTTCCCCGCCGGCAAATCCGGACGGATAGCCCAGGTCCGGTCCCACAAACGCAAGTGATGGGCGCAGAGGTTTCTTGTATAGACTAAATGGTGCATCCATGATCGGAGAGTGTCCGGCTGAAGGCGATAACGCGCCGCAACGGTCTTCTGGTCGGTTCGCAGCATTCCGCTGTACATTCTCGACAGCGCGCCGAACGACATGATTTCTGTGGCCGCCCAGATTGGCAGATCCGGGAATTCGCGGTACGTTTGCTTGAAATGCTTCACAAACAGTTCGTCTGAACGTTCCGTTTCATCATGCAGTTTAGTCATCCATTCGTGATGCGGGAAACGATGAAAGAAGTTTCCGGCATCGGCATGTCCAAACGGTTTATGGTGCTCGCCGAAGCAGTAGGCAATCGCCGCCCGGAGATCGAGTTCGATAACCTCCAGCGATTCGGTCACCAAGTCGCGCAAAGCCCGATCGAAGTAGTAAGCGTCTCGGATGACTTCAAAGGTCGTACCGGCCCGAAAAACATGGCGCTGTTGTTCAAAGGCCAGGCCGTAGCCGCTGAACCTATAGTAGTTTAGGTGTCTGAGGAAAGTTTCGGCGGCAACATCGTCGGCAACGGTCAATCCGTACGATGTAAGTTTTTGCAACTGGTCGGATATCGACAACCAAGGCTTTGCGTAAGGAATCGTCATACTCCATACTCCTCACACGTGCTGGGTAGGCGAAAATAAAAAACGCGCCCTTGATGTGCATCATCCTTGCGGACGAGAGGCACGGCGCGTGTGTTGAGAACTGTGTATGAAATCCTGCCGGCAACTGCAAGATGTTTCTGAAAGAAAGCCAGAAGAGCAATTAAGGCATTGGGGACATTGCCTCTGCCGCCGTACGACTTGCCCGCATCCTCAATCAGAATTCGCGGCTTAAGCTGTGGCTGCTTGTCCTTTCCAATCCACGTCAGTTCAAGTCTTTGCTTATTGTCTTTCACCCACAGCCTCCTGTGATGCCTTCGCCGTCGGCGCAAGGTAGGTGCCGCCACACTCATCTTTGATGAACTCTGCGATAGTCTTGCACTCGAAGCGCTCGATGAATGCCGGGCGTGCACTTTTCAGACGTGTAAGACATTCACTCGCGACACACAAGATAAAGTCTGCACGGGACCTAGTCATGGCCACAAACGCTATTCGACGTTCTTCAAGATCAGATGGATCAGTCGACCACCAGATAGCAGAAGGGCAGTGCGAGGCTCTAGCGACAGGTGGGCAGACCAAAATGGTGAGGTCGTGTGTTTCGCCCTTTACGGAATGCACAGTCTGTACCGGGGGAGAAGAACTGGACTGGGACACTGGGGTCGGTTTGAAAAGATAGCCTTCTCGTAGAGATGCCTGGTGCTTTTTCGCAGGCTTTCTGACGGTCGGCACATTCAAGACGACACTCCTTGCCATAGAGAACCGCTTGATGCGATCACAAATGATCGTCGCCATTCGCTGGCCCCAATCGAAAAGTGTCTCGCCCGGAATGTCCTCATTTGCGGCAAACAGGCATTCAACGGCAAGTTGCTTCCACGTGGACGGTTCAATGCCAACCTTTGTGAGTTGTTCGTCGTGAATGCCTTCTTCGCCGAATACTGCCAGTTCAAGGGCTGCGCGAGTTTCTGCCAGAGCCTTTGTCTGTTGGCCGAGGCGGTAGTGGATAACCGCACGATGCATGTGATTCAGAGGAGGTGAGCCAAGCGCTGGGATTTCGGTGCCCCGTCTGCCGAGCAACGAATCGACGGTATTTCGGAGCCGCGCAACGACCTTGATACACCGACTGTCTGTCCGTTTGTAAAGATGACACCTTAGACTATTCACTTCACCGACGAAATCAGTGTAATGGAGTAGGATGGCACGCCCCACTTGCCCTTCGGCCTCCGTAATCCGGCGCCCAGACTGCGATAGGTGTTCCGCTGCCCGACAGACCGGGCCACAGCATCGTCGTGTTGAGAACAGGGGCAATTCGACCGCGTCCGAAAGCTTGGCGAAACGGTCAAACAAATCTGGTCGAGCTCCGTTGAATTCGAAAATCGCCTGATCGGGGTCTCCAACCAGAAGGCCGCGGATGTCTTTCGCCACAAGGAGTGTTTCCACGGCTTTCCCCAAGAACCACCCTGTGTCTTGGAGTTCATCGACGATCATGAATGGAAATCGCCGTGCTATTTCCGCAATGACCAGCAAGCCTTTGGTTTTGTCAGAAAGAACGTGTGCCGCGAGAAAAGCGGCATCGGAGTGTGTTAGCCATCCGGCTTTACACCAAAGCTGTTTCTTGGCTTCCAAGACGGCCTTTGCCATCTGTTCAGGCAAAAGCTGAAGTCCCGAACTGTACGGTTTCGGGTAACCGATGTCGATTCTGCCATTGGTCTGGCCTACAAAACACGCCTCCAGTATGTGGATTGGCGCGCTCTTCGTCCCCTTGGCCGGCGGCACGGTGAGTTCCACTCCGGCGGGTCCTTTGTGCCAGTACTGGGGTGACCAATCTGCCGGAATAAGTCGCGGATGAGAACACTGCGGATAGACATCCACGAGAAAGGGACGAACAACGTAGCGGAATAGGAACGCGTCAAGTGTGCCAATGTAATGCGGGTGATCGAGTTCGTAGCCGACGGCCTTTCGTATTTCCTCACCCCCGACACGCGTGAACGAGAGGGCGGCAATGCCGCAACCCTTTCGGTTCCATCCAGGGATCTCGCGACGGATCGCCTCGGCGACGAGCCATGTCTTACCGCTCCCGGGGGCAGCGCGCACCACTCGGATACGCGCCCGAGAGTTGAGCACGGCTAGTTGTTCCGTCGTGGGTGTGTTCATGCGTTACTGGCCTTTTCGGATACTTCTGGCGTACCACACTGCGAAACGACCCATTGAATTGCATCCGCAATGTATCGCGGCATATGAAAATTCAAAGGGCAGTAACCTTTGCCGTCAGATCCTTCGAGACGGCTAGCCAACCGATGGGCAAATTCCGCCTTGCTGCCTGTATGGTCAGCCCGGCAGATTCCACGCCATGCGGCGAGCGCCTTCGCATCAAGCCCGTTGCCTGCATCTGCAACACGCTGCTGGTTGAAGGTCCTCGGATTGCCCGTGAAACAATTCTCCCATACCTCTGCCATCACTTCGGCGTTGCCGTCTCCAGCCTCGGCAAGATCATACTCAAGAGTAAGTTTGGAGTGATAGATTTTGACCGTCGACACACCTGAGAAACTTTGGAGCAAATTTGCGGTACGATCAGAAACGACAAACTCGCCCTTTTCGTATGTAGGACTGTCGCCGTCCCAGGTCTGCCCACGTACCACAGGAGGATCTCCGTCAGTTACGATGGAGACGGGTACTCCAAGCGCCGTTGGGCCAAGGAGTTTCCTGAATGTGTTGAAGGCAACACCACAGATAGGAATGACTGAAATATGCAGTTTGGCTAGGTCGTGACCGAGGCGCTTGACAAGAACCGGCAACAGAAGAGCTTCGGTGATCCCTTCGACGAGGATGAAGCCTTTTGCGAAGTACAGAGTGGCCCTGGTGATGTCCATCATTCTGGACAATTCAGACTCCTCCTTCTCCTCAAACCCCACTGTCGCCAAGCTGTTGCACCGCGGCTGATGGCTCTGTTGATCAGTGAATAGTACGTGCATGCGGCTGGGCGGAATCTTGGCAGCGAGGACCGGGGAATGGGTCGAAACAATGGTTTGGGGTGTTTGTGCTCCGGGCGTGTTGTTGGCGAGGTAGTCGGCGAGCAACGCTGTTAATTGTGGATGCAGATGGGCTTCTGGTTCCTCAAGCAGCAGAAGGGGGCATTCGTCGGCATCTGGTGACTTCAAGTGTTCCAGCACAACGGCTATGTAGAGCAGGTTGTTGTATCCCAGTCCATTCGCGTCCAAGGACTTAATTGGAGCATCCTCCATCTGAACGTGAAGTGCACGGAGAATGCGATCCGTTTGGACCTCCGCCGCCTTAATGCCTGACGGGGCGTAGTCGCTGCCAGCGAGGTCCTTCGTGGTCAATTGTAACGACTTTTGAACTTCGCTGATCAAGGGGTGCGCTTCCAGGCTCCTGTTCGCATCCTCGTAGATACGCTTGATCTCATCCTCCGTGTCGCCTCCTCTCCGCTGCGCAAGGTCCTGCAGAAGTATGGCCAAACGACTTCGATATCCGGGCGTTAAGCAGGCCTCCGCGTCACGCAGAGCTGGCAGAAATGTGATAGGTAGCGACTCTAGTATGCTGCTTGGCACCTCCGGGGAGTCGACGGTTACTGGGCCCCCAGTTCGTCTGACCGTGGCCACCCGTTTGCCCTTAGGCCATGACGCTTCAAACCGAATGACCGCCCTCGATTGCGGCAAGTCCGACAGGTTGAATTCAACGATCTCGTAGAACTTGGCCCTCTGCTGCTCCGAGAGACTGGAGAAAGTGAGTGTAATCGACATTGTGGATTCCGGTTCCGCAACAGCCGACACACGGTAGAAATCGTCCCGCTCCAACCATATCCCTTCCGCTCTTGCCCCGGACGGTCCGATCGCTTGTCGAATTGCCTTGAAAACATTCGTCTTGCCGGCATTGTTGCGACCAACCAACACGTTGAGACCTGATGTCAGTTCAACGGTGACGTCCTTTAGATTCCGGAAGTTCTTGATTTCGACCTTAGATAGATGCACTGGGGTTAGTTCTCCTCTCGCGTCATATCCAGCGGCACCAACGCCTTCATCTCCAATCCTTCGATCTCCTGCAACTTCTTGCCGGCGATGCCTTGGAGGTCGCCGTACATGCCGACGGTTCCCTGCATGACGCGATCAATCTATTCTTCTCTCTTTGCCCATTGCTTCATGATGGCCTTCTTCTCTTTGGCCAAGTCCTCTTCGGCATGGGCAATATCTCCGGACCCGCCAATGCCTTGACCTCGCGTCTAATTTCCGCCCTGAGTTCTGCCTCGGTTGGCACATAGAGTTTGTAACGGCTGGCGAATATCTTCTTCTGGCCTTCGTCCAGCGTATAGCGTACTACCGCGTCATTCTTGTC
>Ga0208374_1000764_pt1 | contig 11953 bp, 17 predicted proteins | sample RifOxyC3_FD_184037 | JGI IMG/M metagenome (GOLD analysis project Ga0208374, IMG submission 184037) | Groundwater microbial communities from Rifle, Colorado - Rifle Oxygen_injection C3 (SPAdes) | ecosystem: Environmental > Aquatic > Deep subsurface > Groundwater | place: Rifle, Colorado, USA...
GGAAGGAAAATAATAATGTTAAGAAATAAATGAAATATGGATAAAATTACCTATAATATATGTTAGTTCTTAGCATAATATGTTACTCAACATAACTTAAATAGAGGCCGATGTTATGCCGCATTTTGAAACTCCTCTTCATTATTCCTTGGCCGTCCACGTTTTTTTGATCGCAAGATCATATCAGTTATCATTAACTGCACTATTTCTTTTCGCTTTTGGAATTCACTTTCTTCTTCAATGACTGGAACAAATTCTATCTTAAACTCAGAGTATTGCTCATTTTGGCCTTGTTTTCTTTTTTTGAGGGCCATGAAATGCCTCCATATTTGGAAAAACCTATTTAGGTTCATGACGATTTAACTCCTCAATTAGTCCTAGCGCTTTATTTTTTGGTAGTGAATCCAGATAAGATAAAACCTTTGCAGAAAACTTTGATGTATTTCTAAAATCAGTTTCGATGTTAATCATACTTCGATATCCGGCAATACAAAGAAATTCAGCAAACTCTTCTCTTGTGAGTTCAAACTTCTCTCTTATTCTTCTGACTTCACTACCTTCCATTTTTTTAATCCTCGATAATTTGAAATGACTTCACTTATATCTCATTGTCATCTTTGATGACCGACTCTGTCAATACTTTTTTCGTCTTTTTCTTCGGTGCTTCATCTAAAACCATCTGCTTTTGCAGTAAGCTTTTAAATTCACTTGGAACTTTGCCGCTTTCTTTGGCCTGACGCAAAATTGATTCCAGCACTGCAACCTCATCAAAATATTCCATCCTGATCTCTTTTACGGCCGCATCATTTAACGCCTCTCTAAATTTTATCATTATCCAATTTGCTATCTGAGTCCTATTTACTTTGCCCCCGATAAATCCCTCATTCACTTGATCCATTACAAACGACAACGCCATTCCTGCACTTTTATTCACTGTTATCCTCTGCAACTCCTGATCTTTACTCTCACTATTATTCTCTCCCTCCTTATTACTTCTCTTATTCTCCTCTCCTAATTCCTCATTCCTATTCTTATATTCATTATTTAATTCTATTCCTTTAACTTTCATATCATTCATACTTCTTACTCCTCCTCCTACCGCCGCCCCTGCCTTCCTTCCTGTTGGTGACCCCTTCCTCGACAACATCGTTGAGGGGGAGGGGTCACCAACAAAGACAGGATGGCGTTCTCTGGGCGGCGGCGGAAATAGTTCTATTGATTTAAACTCTTATGGATGATTCTCTTTTAATTTTTTCAAATATTTTTAGGTTCATGTTGGGCCGCGAAAAGGGCCATAATTAAATTGCAACTTTGCATGGCCCTGCTTTGCAAATATCTATCAGTCTAACGACTCCATTCCTAATTGCAATTGGTGCAGATTCAGGATTGCTCTTCCATGCATCAGCATCGACAAAACAAATTCTACTCTCTAAATTGGTACTTTGAATTTGCTTCATGATTTTTACAAGCGCCGTTTTAATGGCCTCGGTTTCGCAGATATAAAGTATCATGGAGTAGGTAGATTGTTGCGCGTAGGAGAATAAAATCTCCCGATAGCGCGCAAATGATTTCCTCTCGCGTTCATATTCAAAGGCCACTAATCTAACTTTATCTGCCACCGAGATTTCTGCTGTGGCGTCAGGGTATTTAATTTTGTTGTTCTTAACTCTTAATCCCCAGTCACCTAAGCTCTCTTTTTTCAGTTCAGCTTCTGTCTTCCAATTCGTCACAAATCCATTTATTGAGAGCCGAAGCAGCGATTGCATCAGGACTCGATCATGGGTTACCGTGTGGAGCATCGGTGGTATCACAAAACTTATATTTTTACTTTTTAACAACTCTTTTCCTTTTGGGCCTAAAACATAAAGATTTTTTACCTCTTGATTTGCGTGCGGTCTTAAAAAATGATTCTCAACTAAATTATACAATTGCCTACGCCGCCACCTCAAATTACCTTGTGCAAAAAACAGATTCCAGGTCTGACGACAGATAAAACCTGTTTTTCCAACTAAGGCGATGGCCTCAAATGGCGAATCATTGAGTGGTCGCCCAGCTTTTAAATCCATAAATATTCACCTCTGCTATTTGTTAATATAAACAATCTCAGTTTGACATGAGTAATAAAAAAATTGTTCTGAGGAGTGAGTTATTCGGGACTACAATATATTAACTTTTTGATTTACTCGTTTCACGCACGCCGCCTACAGCGCCCATGAATTTTTCCAGTTTTTTGGAGTCTCAAATTCTGCAAGAGTGGCATAAGCTGACCAAAGCCCCTGATGAATAGATTCATGCTGTATTATAACATCGCAAAATTCTGTAAAACCAATTGTAGTGCCAAAGAATTCCATCGAGAAAGAGTCAAGCTTTGTAGATTTGAGATCTTCAAGTATGGATTCGAGTTCGACGTCTTTCTGCTTTAGGGCCGTAACTATATCGGATTTGTTAAGGTTCCCATCATAAAATGTCTTCTTCTTTGATAGGTCAATTTTACGATTTTTCAGAGCATCATTGTAGAGGCCACTTATCCAAACCATGTGGCGAAACTGTTTACACAGAGGAGAGTGCTTTTCACTGAAAGTGAAGAACCATTTGTCAGCAGGTACAGAATCAATAAATTCATATGTCATGCCGCGGATAAAATTCCATGATTTTTTGAATTCATTTATAATAACTGATGTCTCCATAGAATCACCTGTACCTTAAATTTGAGCCAATATCTATAGCTTGTATAATGGTCGTCAATCTCTGAAATTACAAGCTCTCCCGAATTTTTTGCACCAAGAAAAATGGCCAGCTTATTACATGATATTATTAATCATGGAGTTCCATCAAGCCCAATTGATGTTGGAATTTAGAGCTTCTCTAACCAAATCGCTTAATAGTTTATGATCATTTATTGAAACCCATGCCGCCCCAGAAATATCTTCAGCAACGATGTTTTTAATTTTTGACTGATCAATAACACAACGACAGACTACTGCTTTATGATGAAAATCTATCGCCTCTCCTTTGGAGTTTTTCGAAGCTATAAAATCTAACTTGAGCCAATCTGATACTATTGTCGGCTTGACTCCCAGCTCCTCAATAAACTCTCGTTCAAGCGTTTGAATATTACTTTCTTCATGTTCAGGTGTACCACCGGGTAAATCATATAAATCCGTATATGGGCCTCTCGTCTTTTTTACTAACAAGAGCTTTGTTTTGTCAGAATTAAAAACGAGTCCATAGACTCCAAAATGTTCATCTCTCAAGATTTAACCTCTCTATAAAACAACTGGGATTCTCCACTCTTTTGGTGCAGTTCTTTTATATCCATCAAAAAAGAGGCCGCCATAAGGGTTTACAATTTCTTCCGTCAAAGCAATCAAATTTGCATATTCTCCAGCATAGGCCTTTGAAAAAGAGTCAATCCAACGCTCCCCAAGGACTCGGTCATGTTTTAATAACTGCCGAGGAATATGTTTTTTTGATGCTGACCACAAGCTACGACTTCGAAAATAAAAATTCCCCAATGTTTCGTGGAGGGCCCCTATTACAATATTTGCCTCTAATTTATTTCGTGGAGTTCTGAGATCATCGATCAAATCAGTAATGCCATATCTTTGGTGATAAATTGTTTCATCACTCCATTTAGGGGCATTTTGTGCCAATAGTTTTTCAGCCATTTTTTTCAACTGTTGACTTTTTTCGCTATCAAAAGGGACAACGACCGCTTCAGATACCATTGATGGTAGAGATAACTGCCCATCTTTTCCATCAACTTCGTTGAAAAAATAGTTTAATGTTTCAGGATCATGAACAAAGGCTTCTACTGGCCAGCCTTCAAAGATAAACGATTCTCTCCATGCAAAATCTAGCTTTTCAAAAATAACAACCAAGTCGATATCTGACGAGATGGTAGCTTCTCCTCTTTGAAAGCTCCCTGCAACAAACGCAAATAGCGCTTCCGGAAAGCGTATTTTTAAAATATCTCTAACCACATCTACAGGTTGTCTTCTACCATTTAAAAATGATTCCATTTCAAACTCCTCAATATTCTTTTGCCCCACTCAAATTTCAAGAGGGCATAAACAGAGATTGTCACCATGTGAAAAATAATAAGCTCTGTTTGATTGCCAAAATATGAGCGAAAAACTGTGTAGGCAATCAACTGAGAAAACCCGATCGTCAAAAAAGCAATCTCACCATACAATTTTTGACGCCATAGGCTTACGCTGACAAAAGTATCACCAACTAATAAAAAAACAATCCACACCTTCCAGATCATGCCCATTTCTGAAAATATTAAACGCAAATCTAACAAATCCAAAAGGTGTAGAATTGCCCCAATTAGGTAGAGAAATGAAAGTAATTTCAAATAATGCTTCATCTTGAACAGTTCTAATAAAAATCTACCCATTTGTCACATTCTAAAACATTTCTATTCGCTCTCCTCCCATTTAGTTGGCTCAATAATCACATATTCAAAATGACCTTCAATGTAGCGGTTGCCGACGATTTGACTTTCAACCCAGCGCGCTTCGACCTTGGGTTTTTGCAGAGCTGGCATCGTGCCAGACATCGGTGCGGATCTTTTTCCGGCCACATAGGCCTCTTGCATTTTTTCTTGTGTGTTTTCATGGATGATGGAGCCTGCCATCATTCCGGCCATTCCACCAAGCGCCGTGCCGACGATAACATTTCGCGTTCGATACTCGCCATTTTTTCCAGGGTCTGCTATTCCACCCAAAACTGCGCCGGTGCCTGCTCCGATTGCGCCGCCAAGGGCGGTGCTCTTTGTACTTGTTGCGCAACCTCCAAAAATTGCGGCAACAAGTACAAGTATTAAAATCTTTTTCATAAAACCTCCGAAGAGTTAGTTAGTGTAAGTGTCACATCAGCTATTCCTTCACCTTGTCCTGCTTTATTCTCATCAACTATTTGCACAATCTGTCTTAGCTCTTTTGCAACTGGCCGTAACGGTTCTGCTGGTAGATCATCAAAAATATCAAACTTGATTCTGATCGTTTTGCTTCCGCCATCATGGGGAATCATCATCAGGGCCTCACCAACTCCAAGCTCACGCTTAAACACATTTGGATGCACCAGAAACTCCTCAACATCTCTGGCCGAGACGTCACCAGTTTTTTCTTTGCTATTGAAAAATCCATTTTTTTGCCTCTCCGTGTATTTGGTTGTCGATTTAGTACCCATGGCCCTTGAAAAATATTCTGCCGAATCAGGATCATTACCGCGCATAAAAATTTTCAAATTAGAGTTGGTCAAAATAGCATTGGCCACCGAATCCCCAAGCTGCGTAATATCACCCAATGCCTGATGCGCAAAAACAACTCCTACGTTTGCGCTTCTAGATTTATTTAAAATCGAAACAAAGCCAGGGTAGAGATACTCAGAAAAATCATCTAAAAACACCGAGAAAAACTTCGGCTGACCTCCTTGTCCACGATGTCGATTGGCAACCGCCGCCTGAAGAGATTGCAAAACCAATTTACCAGTGGCCTTCCCCAAAAAAGGAGAAAGCAGCACCGGAAGTTGAAAGTAGACAATCTGATTTTTACTTAATGCCTCATCAATCGTAATCATCTTTTGCTCAGCATTAAAAAGCTCTCCGGTTTTTCCAAAAACAAAATGTCCTATGGCCGTAAGTAGTCCACTGGTGCGTGACTCTCTTTCAGAAGGAGAAAGGTTGTTAAACTTTTGCACCCATGAGACTAATTGAACATCATTTGTTTGGTTGGCCATTTTCTCCAAAAGTGCCAGATCGTTTATAACCTGATGCAATTTTTCAAAGGTCGGTGTGATTTTATTTTTCTCAAGCAAGCGCATCACCTGGCCCATCACCTCATACTGCAAACTGCGATAGTAGGGATTTTCAAACTCAAAAGCATTAAACACGCGCTCGGTAATCTCCTCAGCTGTTCCTCCAATCAGCGGATTAAACTGTTCGGAAAATTGCGGATTTGATAAACTAAAAAGCTTAAAGTCCGCCTCACGATTATACTTTTTGGTGTAGGCCCAGAGTTTATTCAGCAAAGATTTATCGGCCTTGCCATCAATTAGCAAAAGGCCGCGACCATCTTTGATGTCCTGAATCGCCCAAGGTAAAATGACCGACTCCGTTTTACCTGCATTGGTGGTGCCAATGACCTGCGTGTGCATGGCGCGCTGTTTGGGTTTAATGAAAACCTTTTGCTTTTCAAAATTCATTCCGCAATAAACAGCTTCGGGAGCTTCTGCTAAAATCGCTCGCTCCTTCAGATTTTTGCCTCTTATCTTCAGCGCCTTCTCAAACAAGAGCAAGAGGACAATCAGACTTACCAAAATAGTAATCGCCACCACCTTATAGTTATGATTGACGATGTATCGAAAGACCGGCGCATGATATTTTTGATAAGACATCCAAGTAAAAAAAATCCCCACCCAAATTAAAAGATGCATATCGTTGTTTTGATTTTTAGAATCCACTGACTGCTCCCGGATCTCGAAACACAAAACCCTGATTTAAAACTGCGAGGGCCACAACACCTGCTTGCAGTTCAATCCATTTTTGTTCTTTTTTCATCTCCTCACCAAAACTTTCAGCATAATCTTTTGCAGTTTCGGAAACTGCATTTTTTAAACCATTCTCATGTCCACCAGTGCTGGCACCCATTTGACCGCGAGTCATTGATCCTTCGGCATAGGCTCCCACAAAGCGCGTAAGAGTGTGCCCAATCATATTTTTTAATACTTTCGAGTGAACATCTCCCTCAATACCAATGCGCCCATCAGCTCCAATTCCAAGAGCAGAAATAGATCGCTCTCTTCCGTTGGGATAAATAATCGACTGAAAATTAATGTTGGCCCGCTCAGAAGAATCATCAAAACTAATCTCTCCATAAAGTTTTGAGCCCTCCGGAATGGCAACACTGTTTTCATAAACGCTATCTTTTACAACAACTCCTACAACGGGCATTGCGTCCTTCGTAACTGTCATGGCCTCCGCAATTTTAAAAACAATCCGAGAACCCAAAGGGAGCTTACCTTTAGCATTGGCTCCTTCGCGCGCCAAAATCATCGAAGTGTTGCGATCACGATTGGAACTCTCACCACCACCTTGTGGCCTTCCGCCGTAAGCGCTTAGCGGATCAGCAACGGTTCTTGAAAAACCGTTGGTCGCTTGCAGTTGCGCCAGAGTGTCTTCTGTTGCCGTTATTCGCTCTGCATTTTTGGGGGCCTCTTCTATTTGGGTATTTTCGTGAAAATCCAATTCCTCATTTGGTTTATTGGGTAAAATTAAAATCCCAAAAACAAAGAGCACAACGCCTCCGATAGCAACATTGCGGATCATTCCCCAATTAATCTCTTGTCTTGATGAAAATGGTTTTGGTGCTTTTAAGAAAAGCTTTTTAATTCGCGCAGGAAAATTTTCTTTTACTGTGTTTTCCATGAAGACACCTTGGCAATGGTTAGATAAGAAATCGTTTTTCTTCTCATCTCAAAGCGCAGGGATGCGTTTAAATCAATATCCGCTTTTGCCAGTTGGATAACACCTTTAACAAGATCTCCTTTTTTCATAGTAAGTGATGAAAAAATCAATTTGTTAATGGGTTTGGTAACTCCACCTTGAGTTAGCCAAATCCATTCAGGCGCAATCGCCTCATTTTGTTTGGAGGAGATCAAAAACTCCACAAACAAAAATTCTCCTGTAGTGTTACCAACACGAGTAACTTCTAAACTTACGTCATCGTTTGCGAGTTTGTTTTTGATTTTACTCCATGTGATACTTGATCCATCCGGTTTCTTTTTCGGGTTTTGCAAATAGACCACATAGTCCGCACCAGCTTCTACACCTGTCACTAATTGCACGTTGTACCTTTTCCACTCGGTATAGATATAGAGATTACTTTTGGCCCCACCCACAAGGGGCTTAATGGTAATCGCCTTATCCAGATACTCCACCTTAAACGCACTTTGATCACCGACAACAACACTATTTGGAGAATCTGGCACCTGAACAATGGTGGCAATCCCAATGGCCGTTTTAACGGTGACGATTTGATCCGTTTGAACTTCGATGTAGCGGACACGATTCTCAAATGAAAACGCAATTGATCCAAAGAAGAAAAAAACACATGTCAGCACGTGCTTCATAAAACCTCCTTCGGTTTGTTAAAATTTAGTTTTAAATTTTTTCAGCGATAAAATAGTCTGCTCGCCAAGGTGGCCCTTCTGGATCGTTAGGATAGCCCCATGCCTTTAGCGATTTTACAAGTTTGAGTTGGTTTGTTCTAAACATCTCAGTTAATTCTTCATGAGAGTATAGTTTTAATGATTTTATTGGCCCCTTATGATCGTCTTTGCTTACAAAGCTATTCAAGTTTTCATTATAAAAGAATGTATCCTGGACACCATGATTCTTGGCAAATTCTTTATTATAAACCTCAAGTAATAAACGTCCCCCTGGCCTTAAGGATTTTGAAATATTACTTATCACTTTGTAGTGCTCATCGTCTGTTTCCAATACTCCAAAAATAACATCCCAGAGAAGAACATAATCCATGTTCATGCTCCATGTAATTTCTCTCATGTCTCCAACAATCCAAGTAGGAGTCACTTTCATTTTATGTGATAACTCTTTTGCTATCTCAATTGCGGCTGGAGTACAATCAACTCCGGTTACATTATGCCCCCTTTTACTAAATTCAATTGCAACAGGCCCAGTGCCACATGCCAAATCCAAAATGTTACAGTGAGCAGTTTTGATCTCTAGCAATTTTTCAAACTGGTCTACAGTTTTGCAAAGTCGTGGATAAAATTTTTCAAAAGACTCAATGATCTTTTCTTTATTGTCTCCAAAGCTTTTTTGAAACTCATCAACAATATTTTTAATTTTTGTGTTCATTTAGATCCCTTAGCTATATCGCATTTTTATATGCCTAACTCATGTTTCTGATTAGACTTCGTTGCAAAAAGTTTCAAGTGTTTATTCGCATTGAAATCAACAGTTGATTTAATTATTTTCAGACCTACACCCTCAATTTCATTTATTACATCTTCCGGTCTACCAAAATATCTATAAGCAATTCCGTTGTAAATCATACATCTTGATTCCTCGTCGAAAACATACTCCATGTTTTTAAACTCTCTTACTCCACATTGTGTGCTAATATAAATCACGCCGTGAGGAGATAGAACTCGGTCAACTTCTTCAAGTAACTTTTTCCTATCATCACCAATGATGCAATGAAGGCAGTTGGAATCAATAATTACATCAAAAAAATTATCATCATAATTCGATAGATCAGTAACATTGCCAACTTTGAAATCAACAACAAGCTTGGCATCACTTGATTTTTCAACGGCCCATTTAATTGCTTCTTCAGAAATATCAATCCCGGTTACTTCATATCCTTTTTCCGCCATTTGCAAAGCAACTGTACCGTTACCACACCCCAGATCAAGTAATTTGCCTTTTTTTGGGAAAAAGTCTAATAATGAAAAAGATTCTAATGTTTCTTTCCAGTTTTTGAAGCGCACTCCATCTTTATCACCACCCCACGCAACATCTCCGGCCGCCCTGGCACTTTTGTAAAGTTCATTGTGAATAGAGTAGTTTTTATCATATTTCACTTGCTTTATCTCCTAAAGTTAATTCAACAAATGTATGAACTCTCTCAGTGCCACCTCTTGAAAAAGGCAGTTCTAATTTATCAGTCATACGAAAACCATTTTGTTCAAAGAGAGCAACATAGTCGCTGGCATCATAATTTGAAAACTGCATGCTTGTTTGCTTGTGCTCAATCTGCCCATGACTATCAGTAATCTCCCAAAAATAAATACTATCTGTAATATTTTGTTCGCTCTTGAAAGTCATTTCCATTTTGCGTCTAAGATGTACATTTAGTTCTTTGATATGCAAGGGCTTGCTCCAATCAACGATGCGCTTTCCATTTTCGTCAAAAAGACCAATGTGCGTTTTACTAATATCGAATAAAAATTTCCCATCTCGTCGTAAATGCTTCTTAATGTTTTTTATAAAAACATCTAATTTATTATTATCAATGAAGCAAAGTGAGTTATATGGCATGAAAATAGCTCGAAAAGATTCACCAGATGAAAAGGTCGTTGCATCTCCAATCAAAAATGGAATGTTGATTTTTTCAGTCGCTGTTTTATTTTTTGCAATCTCTATCATCGCCGAAGCATGATCTAGACCAATTATATCGATACCAGATTTTTTTAATAAGATGGGAAAACTTGATTTAGTCAAGTTTTCCCCAAAAAAACGAACACCTAACAGTATTGTCAGGTATTGTTTTTATACATCTTGAAAAATTTCTTCAGAACCACATCGAGGACATTTGCAAACGCTAATAAGTAGTCCACCGAGGTCGCTACCAACTTCAGTGAATGATTCGAAACCTAATTGTTTTTTTATCTCTTTTTTTAGTTCGTTGTATTCTTTTTCGGAATTAATATCTGGTTTTACCAAGAAGTAGTTCATTGGGATATTTCCCTCAAATTCACATTCCATGCATCCCATTGGGCCAAATTCAAGGATTTCTTCGGCAAGGGTAGATTGGTCTATTTTTGTAAAAATAAATTTTTGCATTTGAATAACTCCTGAGATTAAATCTAATTAATGGGCGAAAAAAAAGATAACCTGTTTATTAAAATTCTGCAACATGGATGGGAAAACTTTAAGTTAAAACATCCAAGTTATGCAACGGAATATTACGATTCAATAATAGAGAAGACTGTTCATTGTCGAGATCCAAAATTTGGGTATATTGAGTATAGGTGTATGAATTGTGGCCAAGGTATTCATCGCTGTGGATTTTCTTGCAAAACAAAGTTCTGTATTCATTGTGCCAGAAAAAGTTCTAATGATTTTATTGAAGAAATTATGGTCAAATTGCATCCTGGCGTTGTGTATCGCCATCTTATCTTAACAATTCCGGAGCAATTGAGAATACTCTTTTATAGGAATAGGACGAGTGGTGATTTGTATAGTCAGTTTATGGCCAGTGCCAAGAATTACATTGATGATGTTTTTCGGAGTGTAACTGGCATTAATAATTTAAAGGCAGGTTGCGTAGTAGTGCTTCACACCGCAGGCCGTTCTGGGTCATACAATCCGCACTTGCATGTTATTGTGATGGCCGGAGGGATTGATCCTTTCTCTGAAAAATGGATTGATTTGCCATACTTTAAATATGAAAATTTTCTTCCCCAAAAATGGCAGTATCATTTACTACAAATGGTTAAAGATTTTGACTCGTCTGATGAAAGTATTGCGCTGGTTAAGAAACTTTGGAAACTATATCCCAAGGGATTTGTTAATAATTTTAAGAAGGGAGATGTGCCTAAGAAAATAAAACACTTGGTAAACTATTTAGCAAAATACGTTTCAAAACCTTCGATCTCTATTGGTGCTATTAAGAGTTGTGACTTTGAAAAAGATGAAGTTGTCTATGAATATAAAGACCATCGAACTAAAAAACGAGTGGTGACAAGCTGTGATGTTAATACTTTTATTGGCCGTATGGCACAGCAGATTCTGCCAAAGAAGCTTCATCGAATAAGATATTGGGGTATCCAGCATCCGTCCAGTTATCAGAAAAATAGACAAGAGATTAATGTAGGATTGAGGAAGATTGGCAGAACATTGAACAGCGATGATTCTTTTATTGCCTATGCTACCGGTAACTGGAAATGGTCAAAAGATCCAAGAAAATGTGATTATTGTGGAAGTGACTTAGAGGTGTGGAAGATCTGGTCTGAAAAATACGGAACGATTTATGACGCAGTTTTTGATTTAATGAAAAATGGAGTTTCTCCGCCATCAGAGGCTATAATCCCAGTGTTAAAAATTACAAAAGTGAGTGAAGTTTTAAATTTCCGAGAGCAACAATTATGTTTTGTCTTATAGCACGGACAGGTTTTCGAGCGTAGCGAGATTTTGTTC